>Ga0310690_10003587_pt1 | contig 23008 bp, 38 predicted proteins | sample AusTroGonzalo_MG_2_FD_207661 | JGI IMG/M metagenome (GOLD analysis project Ga0310690, IMG submission 207661) | Bovine rumen microbial communities from tropical cattle in Woodstock, Queensland, Australia - Gonzalo_04 (v2) (version 2) | ecosystem: Host-associated > Mammals > Digestive system >... | reverse complement strand
ACAGTGGATACCATGCGGTGAGAGATTGCCTGAAAAAGATGGCGCATATTTGGTAGCCTGTGATACTAAATCTAAATATAATCCGTATGTGTATGATGTAATGACATTCGCAAACGATTTATATCAAATAGACGAATATGATTTCTGTAATAGAAAAGGTGAAAAAGGATGGTTTTATTGCGATAGAGAATACGGATTTTTAGAAGACTATAGCGTAGTTGCATGGATGCCATTGCCAGAATATTACAATGAGAATAATGATGAGATGATTAATACTATACTTAAACCATTCGTAGTCGAACAACCATACAATGTCGCATCTGGAGAATTTTATATGAGTAGCGCAAAAGTAGAGGAGAATAACGATGAGATTAATTGATGCTGATGCTTTGTTACCGCTGTTATACAAACGCCGTGATATGTACCAGAAGTGGCTTGAAGATGCCAAAAAACAAGGAAAAGATGCGGTATATAACGACGTAATGAGGATGATGATTACTTTGAGCGCGTGTATTGCCGATGTTATAGATCAGCCAACAGTTGAAATAAATGACAAATCATGAAGGATGATTCGGCCGGATACAGATCCAATTCATACAGATATGCAGATGGTGGTAGAGTATCTTGCATACACGGCGAAGTATGCAGAGAGTATCTTAAAGGTTGCGGTGGTATACTTTCGCCATATTGTCCTTATGAATGCAAGCATTATATGCCAGTAAGGAGAGAAGATAATGGTAAACAGTGGTAAAATTGAAATTGTTGCTAAAAATTATTTTCACAACGACGACTATCTAAGCAATTTGAAATCATTGTTGGAGAAAATCTATATTGATGGTTTCAAAAAAGGTGTTGAAAAAACCGAGCAAACCGAGCAGTGGATTTTCTGCAAAGATAAAGAACCACCAGCGATAGAAAATGTACAGATTATGGTTGTTGATGATTGCGGAGATACCCCCTATACATATAGTGAATGCGGGTGGAAATTAGGTGACAATTGGGTTGTTAATAACGATGTTTTGCATGATGAAGTAGTGGCTTGGAAACCAATGTCAAAGTCACTTAGCGTTGAACAGCTTAAAGAAATGGGGTATTTGTGATTATGAGCATAAAATCAGATAAAATTCTTAATGGCGGCGGACAATTAGTTAATCTAAGTACTGGCGAGCTTAAGGATGTCGTTGGTTTATATAATGCTATTGATAACATTAAAAGTGTTATCGAAAATGCAGTTAATTATGCACAAGCCGTAGAAGAAGAAAATGATGCTCTTAAATCTAACGTGTGGAAAGACGAACAGCTACGATCAATGAAAGAACAGCGTGATCGTATGTTGAAAGATTATCAGCGCGGATTCCCAATTAGCGAAGATGAACAAGAACGCATCAATAATTGGGCGACTCGTCATAGAAGATTGTACCATCCAACAAACGGCAATGTTAAATACGATGGTTGCTCGATTGTTTACGAATTTAGTCCAACGTCATTGGGTACGGTTGGCACAGCATATTGTGAACAGTGTATGAGAAAGTTGCGGAAAGAACTTGGCGACATTGACGATTATACATCTTGGGGAGATTATTTCGATAAGAAAAGGAAGTTAAATGGCAAATATGATGCTGAATTTGAGTTTCAGAGTATATGAGGTGTGAATTATGATTGGATTATATATAACTGGAGCAATTTTGGTTACTACATGGATATTTTGGAGTGTTACTGATTGGTATTACAGAAAACATCCGATGGAACTATTTGAATTAACTCATGGTGGTAAACCGGCGTGGGATGAGATTGTGTTTGCAATTATGCGAGTTGTTAGCATACTGGGATTAGCATACTGTGTAGTATATTTATTTATTACTTGGAAATAATAATTTATTAAAGGAGATATTTTTATGGCAGAAATGACTAGAGAAAATGATTTAATTCTAAAACCAAACGAGTTCGCATATATATTGGATTTAACCAAGGGTGGAACTCAATGTGGGTGTGGGCCGTTTAAGCTCAGTATGAGCGCATCTGACCAGATTGTTTCGTTTGATGAGACAACTAAACGACTTGTGCCGTCCACTCAGGAGAAAGCAATTAGGCCGTTTGTGACTGTAAAAGAAAACGATTATGTTATACTAACAAATCCAGCAAAAGATGGATCTCATCCGAGAGCTGGCACAACTAATAATCAGCCGGAACTGTTATTTGGTAAAAGTGTGGTTATACATGGCCCAGCGTCATTTGCACTATATCCGTATCAGGAAGCGTTGGTTATTGCCGGACATGTGCTTAGATCGAGCCAATATTTGCTTGTAGAAGTATACGACACATCAGAGCTTAATGACAGTGACTATGAAATTGGTGAGCGTATTATTATTCGCGGCGACAAAACTCCGTTCTTCATCCCCACTACTGGATTGAGAGTTGTTCCAGATAACGATGGTAAATATGTTCGTGATGCTGTTACACTTGACCGATTAGAATACGCCCAATTATTAAACGAGCAAGGTGAAATGCGTTATGTAAAAGGCCCAGCAATTGCATTCCCAGAAGCAGATGAGACGTTTATTATTAACGATAAAACTGGTAAGCCTAAATTTAGGGCAATAGAACTTAGTGATATTAGTGGTATTTATCTTAGAGTAATCGCTCGCTACGAAGACGAGGATGGCACAGTTCATGAACCGGGCGAAGAATTATTTATCACTGGTAAAGATCAAAAGATTTTTTATCCACGACCTGAAGTAGCAATCATTAGTTACGATGGCAAAATTCTTCATCATGCCATTGCAATTCCGTCTGGAGAAGGACGCTATGTTCTCCATAGATTAACTGGCGATGTAAAGACGGTTAAAGGGCCTCGTATGTATTTGCCAGATCCTCGCACCGAAGTAATTGTTAAGCGTAAACTTAGTGAAAAAGAATGTAAGCTGTGGTATCCTGGCAATAAAGATGTGCTCAAACATAATGATATTATGCCGACTACGACGCTCGATTCTATCAACGAATTATCTGATGCTTTCGCTAAATTAGGATCAACCATTACAACAACAAGCTATTCGCCGTCCTCAGTTACATTATGTGCCAATAGTTTAGATAATGGTTTTCTTGGTCAAGATGATTCATCAATTACTGTCAACGACGGATTTAATCGTGGTAATACATATAGTAAGCCGAGAACGATTACTATTGACAACAAATATGATGGCGTTGTAACCATTGAAGTATGGACTGGATATGCAATTAATGTCGTTGGTAAAGACGGTAAACGCAAAACAATAGTTGGACCGCAGACTTATCTGATGGAGTATGACGAAACGCTTGAAGTTGTACGCACTGCTGATGGTGATACGGTTTTCCTTCGTGTTGACAATGACCGTATTGATGATGTAATTCACGCCCAGACTAAAGATTTTGTTGATGTTGATATTGCTGTGACATATTGCGTCAATTTTACGACTACACATCAGGATAAATGGTTTAGTATTAAGGATTATGCAGATTATTTAATTGACCATGAACGATCAAATATTAAAAAAGCGGTTAAAGAATATTGTCTTGAGGAATTTTATTCCGACGGTGCGAATATTGTAAAGAATGCTGTTACTCCTATTGTTCAGAGCGGTGGTAGTAAGAAGAATTCTGACGATATTACTGCTGTTGGTAAGTACTTTAGCAACGGTATGTATGTGGATAGCGTTGAAGTGTTGAATATTAAAATTGCCAACAATAATGTCCGCGAAATGTTAGACAGACACCAGGCTAATATTGTTGCCAAGTCGCTCGAACTTAGTGCTGCTACTAAAGAAATGGCAGTAACCAAGGAACTTGAAAAACTTCGTGCAGAGCGATTGCAGCTTGAATATGAACGAGCAATGAATGAAATTGACGTTAAAAATAAAACGACCATGGAACAGATTGCTCGTGATGCACAGATTTCAAGAGCCAAGGAAGATAACCAAAAAGCAATCAAGGAAGCAGAGAAGAATCTGCAGCCAATTCTTGATGCAATCCAAGTTGCTGAACTTGCTCGTGATAAGAAAGACTCTGATCAGACGCTTGCTTGGCAGAAAGAACATGATAAGCTTGAGGTTGATAAGCAAAAGGCATATACTGATGCTGTGAAGAAGGTTGTTGACTCCATCAGTCCAGAACTTGTAGCGGCAATTACAACGAGTTCTAAAGCCGACATGATTAAGGAGATTGCTCAGTCACTTAGTCCGTATGCACTGGCTAGTGAGAATGAGAGCGTTGCTGATCTGGTTGACAAATTACTTCGTGGCAGTGGTCTTGAGGGTGTTATTAATCTTCAGATGGTGGATACATCTGAGACAAAGTAATGTAACTTGTGGGAGTATTTTATATATGGGCGGACTTAATTGTTCGCCCGAAAAAAACATTAATCATATATTAAACAAAACTATTGACAAAATCGACTTGATAGTGTATTATAGTGGGGTAATTGTTGGAGGTGCCTATGGCTATTGAGAAACATCATTGGACTACTGACGAGATCGTTGAGTTTGTGAAGAAGTATTATGGGATAAAGTTGTATTGGTGGCAGAAGCTTGAATTGTGGTGGTTTTGGTTGAGAAATCGACATAAGACATATTATTTGTTTGATGATTTATTGTGGGGAATCTCAAATAAATAATATATTAAGGAGTAATAATGAAAGAAATAACTAATCGTTACATTTATTGTACTACAAATCTTATTAACAATATGGAATATGTTGGTAGAAGAACTTGCCATTGCGCAATAGAAGAAGATGACTACTTAGGCAGTGGAACGGCATTTTTGAAAGCGCTTAAGTTATATGGCAGATAGAATTTTAAGAAAAAAATACTTAAAGTGTGTAAAACTGAAGCAGAACTATATAAGCAAGAACAAAAGATAACTCAAAAACTTGACGTTGTTCGTAATAGAAAATATTACAATTAGGTTTATGGCGGTGCGCCAAGATCGGAAGGGTTTAAATACACAGAAGAGGAGATCGAAAAAATGAACTACTTAGAAGAGATGATGAGTGATGAAATGATATATGGTGTTAAAGTAAAGGATAGAAGTGCGGAGCATAAAAGACCGCAAGTTATTCTTTCGTATATCGAAACCGTAGAAGACAAAGTCATCGGTCACTTTATGACGATAACGGACGATTTATATAGCAATGATAAATCAAAAGTGTTTAGCAAAGGAAATGATCATTTTACTCATAGATATATGAATGAAAATGAAGATGTTGTTCCGTGGATGCACAAAGAAGGATATATGCTTGTGGATAAAGATAAGTGGAGCAATTACTATATGTGTGTTCACGGTTTTGGAGATTTTAATCAAGCTGTAAGTGAAATAAATGCCAAGTCCAAGATATACAAGGAAAGAATAAACAGTAATAAATCCAAGAAAAATACCAATGTGACCACTGTTGACAAGAGTGGTTTTGCTTCCAAAACTAACACTATTCAGTTTGCAGATTCAAACATGAACCATATTGCACGTTTGGCAAAAACTTCAAACGACTATCGCAATTTCATGGAGTTGTATCGCAGATTTGAGGACGTCGGGTTTACCAATGTTTATCACGCAGTTACTGGCTCTGGATCAATCACAGCTGCCGATGCCGAAATTATTAGAAGTGGTAAACTTAAATGTTCTGCCGATGATGTTAAGAGAGCAACCTCTGTTCTTACATATGAATTGAAGTTCAAAAACATCGTAAGTGAAGTTGGCGGTCGCGGAGATTACTTCAAGATTGCTCTTGCATTTTGTTTTAATCATCCAGAAATTGATAACGAATTTCTGCTGAAAAGACTGCGCAAAAATTATGGGAAAATGACAAAGATTAAGTCGATTAGAGACGCTCTTCTTCAGATTGAGAAAATCTATAATTATCGGAGAAATCCCAAGGTGTCTATTGAACATGATTATCTAAGAAGAAATAGTGCTAAATAATTAATATTCATAATATATTAAAGGAGAAATCATTATGTATTGTCCCAAGTGTGGCAAAGTTCTCAAGATGAAATTATTCTTTGATGGCACCACAAACCACGGTATTCGCAGTTACATTTGTGACTGCGGGTACACCGTAGACAAAGATCCGGCAGGATTGCTCCATAGCAACATAATGGATCGTTATAAATTTGATGTGGAGAATAAATATGAAATACGATGATTTAGTTGGCAAAATTCAAAAAGCCAAAGAGGATTACTACAACTATGGCACGTCGCAACTTACAGACGAAGAATATGACCGGCTTGTTGAGCAAGCCAAACATCTTGGATACGTCGAAACCGTTGGTGCATCACCAGTTGACAGTATTGCTAAGATCACACATCAGCATCCAATGCTGTCGCTTGACAAAATTCATTCCGAATTTGAAGTCAAGAAGTTCATTAAAGACAGACAGTGCTTGGCAATGTATAAAGCTGATGGATTGACAATTTCCGCTACTTATCAGGATGGTATTCTTGTGCGTCTCGAAACTAGAGGCGATGGTAATGTTGGCAATGATATTATGCATCACGCAAATTCCATCAGTAATCTACCGAAGGTTATCAATCGCATTGGCAAATATGTTATTGATGGTGAATGCGTAATACTGCAAGGCGATTTTGATAGCATCAACACCAATGGTGAGTATAAGAACCCTCGCAATCTTGCAGCCGGATCTCTTAATTTGTTGGACGGCGCTGAATCTGCGAAACGACATTTGAAGTTCTATGGTTGGGATGTAATTGAGGGTGGTAGTAACAATAGTTTATGTGCTAATCTTATTGAAGCCAATTTCCTTGGATTTGAAACTGTTTATAAGTATATGTTGAATGGCGCTGAAACAATGGAAGAGATCACGAGAATCTTGACATTAATCAAGAACAATGCCAACAAAGAAGGTTTTCCAATTGATGGTGTTGTAATCAAGTATGATGATATCCAATACGGAAAATCGTTAGGAATGACAGAACATCATCCGCTTGGAGCAGTAGCATATAAATATCAAGATGAAACTTATGCAACAAAGCTTAAGGAAGTTATCTGGCAAGTTGGTAAAACTGGGCAAATTACACCGGTAGCAGTATTCTCTCCATCAGTAATGATTGATGGTAGCGAAGTTGAAAGAGCAAGTCTTCATAATTTGAGTATTATGAATGAACTTGGATTAACTAATGGTTGCACTTGCTACATATACAAAGCGAATCAAATCATTCCCCAGATTGATCACGTTGATCAGGATGGTAATGGTGCAATTGCAGTTCCTTCTGTTTGTCCAATTTGCGGAGAACCGACAAAAATTGTCAAAGATAACAACACCGAAGTGCTGATGTGTGTGAATGAGGATTGCGAGGGTAAACTGTTGGGCAAGCTCACACATTTTGTCAGCAAAAAGGGCATGGATATTGATGGATTATCCGAAGCAACGCTTCAGACATTTATTAGCATGGGTTGGCTTCATAGTCTCGGCGATATTTATTTGCTCAATGCATATCAGTCCGGAATGTTGCACTTGTCTGGGTTTGGCAAAAAATCTGTTGATAAATTGCTGAAATCAATCGAAGCAAGCACACATGATGTTGATCCTCGTAAATTTATTACGGCACTGAGCATACCGAACATCGGCGCTGGACAAACCAAATTAATCTTTGCTCGTTTCCACAACATTAACGAGTTTGTAAATGCAATCGACAGCGGATTTGATTTCTCGTCAATCCCTGGTATTGGGCCAATATTGAATAAAAACATTTACACTTGGATGAAGAAAAACCGCTCAGAATTCAATTTCTTGCGTAGTATTCTGAGTTTCCAGAGTGATAATATTATGAATAAGCCGACCAATAATGGAGCGCTTTCTGGGAAATCATTTGTTATTACTGGTAAACTTCAGAATTATAGCAACCGTAATGAACTGGTCAAAGCAATTGAGGATAATGGCGGTCATGTGGCGAGTTCAGTTAGCAAAAACACTGATTATTTGATTAATAACGATGTCGCATCAACCAGTGGCAAGAATAAACGAGCGAAGGAACTTGGTGTCGAGATAATTTCTGAAGCTGATTTTCTCAAACTTATTAATTAAATATTAAGCAACACATAGACAATAATAACAATTTTTGGTATAATACGAACCGAGGAGTTGGTTATGAATAGGGTTAAAAATATATTGTATAAATTGAAACCGCGATGGTATGTCTGTCGCGATGTGGTTATGGTTATCTGGCTTGGTTACGAATGGCTAATTCCTCGGTGGTTCAAAGACGACCGAAGAAGATAAATAATTTATTAAAGGAAAATTGCCAATGAAAGAATATTTATTTTGTGAAGATACACTGCCTCAAGCATATCACAAAGCGCTAACGACATTATATTATTGCGGCGACGTTACTGACTGTGCCGACTGGAACACACGACAGAAAGAATTATCTGCGACAATGGTAATCCAATATCCGCTACGAGAACCGATGATATCAAAATGCTTTATTGGCGGGCCAGAAGAACTTCAGCAATACGTCATGGAAATGTTGGATGGTATTCTGGATTTCGAAGTTGATCGTGGCAACTGGACATACACATACCATCAGCGTATGACGGAATATCCTGGGCGTGAAGGTTATCTAATTAATCAGATTAGTTTTGTGATAAATGAACTTCGTCGCAATCCGTCGAGTAGAAGGGCGGTTATGTTTATTCGTAGTATTGATGATATTGGTTCTGATGATCCAGCTTGTTTACAGCATATCCAATATTTCATTCGCAATGGTGAACTTGATTGCGATGTGTTATTTAGGTCAAATGATGCCGCCAAAGCAACATTTATGAATGCGTTTGCATTGATTATGTTGCAGAAACGAATCGCCGATGAACTTGGTGTTAAAGTTGGCACTTACACACATCGAGCGAATAGTTTTCATTGCTACGAAAAAGATTGGGAACTTCTTCATGGATATGCGTGGCGCATTGATACTGCTGAAGACAAAGAAGATATTACTTATGAGTATGACGGTGATTGGAAAGACATCATGGACGAAGCAATACCAATGATTATGGAGAAAGTTGAGACGCTGAAGAACAATGATTAAAATTCTCAATGTTAATGCCGATTGGACGGCGGCGAAAAATGAGTGCAGAAATACAGTTAATAAAGATCCGACAGACAATGTTCCGTCCAAACAGTTTATACATAATTTGTTAATCTCTGAACATTCGCCGATTAGATTAATTACAATTCGGTGGAAATGGCCAAACATTAAAAGCTGGGTCGCGACGCATTAATTGAAGTGCCTTTACACAGTAATGTGTAAATGAAAACGGTGTGAACCAATCTTACAAATTGGGGTGTATTAAAAATATGCTATCGGTGAAACCCCTATACTTAGGGCAATACCGAGAAGGAAAATTATGGCTGGAATATATATTATAAGAAATCTTGTTAACAATAAAGTATATATTGGACAATCAATTGATATAAAAAGAAGATGGGGAGAACATAAGCGTAAATATAAACAAGAGTCGGAAAGAAAAGATTCTTATTTGTATAAAGCGATGTATAAATACGGTGTTGATGCATTTTCTTTTGATATCCTTGAAGAATGTGATAAAGAAAAATTAAATGAACGTGAAATATATTATATTTAGAAATATAATTCTACAAATCGTGATGCTGGGTACAATATATCAACCGGCGGGAATCTTAATTCTTATTTATTAAATGAAGATAATCCAAATTCAAAAATGACATCTGAAGAGATTTGGGATATTAGGGAGTCGTATAATAAACATGATGACAAACAGAATGTTTATAAAAAATACGCTGACAAAATTAGCATAAATACATTCAATGATATCTGGCATGGCAAAACATGGAAAAATATCCATTTAGACGTTTATACAGACGAAAATAAAAATTTTCATAGAAACAATTATGATAAAGTTCAATCTCATGAATCAATTAAAGTTGTTACAGATGAACAAGTAATATTGATAAGAGATGAATACAACAAAGGGCGGTTATCGTGCGCTGAAGTATTTGAAATTTCAGGGATAGAAAACTTCAATACATTTATGGATGTTTGGAACAATAATACATTTAAGCACATACAGAGCGATCTTCCAAATAATAGAAAAAAGCACACAAAACCAAAAGGACGTCAAAATGGATGTAGAAATAATAATGCCAAATTTTCACAAGATGAGGTTGACACTATTAGGCAGATGTATAAAGACGGGATGAAAGTACCTCAAATCTATGAAAAGTTTAAATCACGTTCGAGTATTAAAACGATATATCACATTGTTAACAATGAAACATATAAAACAGAATAATTTCTTTTTGTAACGACTATTCCGAAAGGAAGTACAGCGGAGACGTACCGCTGGAAGCGCACCGCATCCTAACACTTATGTGTGGATGATGAGATAGTCTAATCCGTCTGTTGAAAACAGAGTTAAAGTACTCAGTAATGAGCGGTATAAATGTTTGCACGACACTGGCTTGGTTGGGATAAGTGGATATCAACACAACGTAGTGATAGAACCGGCGTAAATCGTGATGAATCTCCGCAAGATACACTTGTTAGCATGGATGTCAATGCTAATGCACAAGCGTTGATTAATGTTGCTAGATGGAGATTATGTTATCAGGCGTCGCCGGAAACTCGCCACCATATGGAAGAACTTAAGGTTGCAATCCGTGATGATTGCGACCAGAAAGAACTGTCGAATGTGATGGTACCGAATTGCGTATATCGTTGTGGATGTCCAGAATTCTCCACATGCGGATATTGGAAACAATTTCAGCAGTGGGCAACGCATCATGGTTATAACTTAATGGATATCCATGAACGCTACGATGCTTACAATAAATATTTTTACGACAGGAGAAACAACGATGGACAAAATCAAACGACATGAAGAATTATGTGAGCAAATACATTCAACATATATCCAGAAGAATGCGGCTTATGGTGATTCTTTTGGACGCAGTTTTAGCGATTGGGGTCTTGCTGCTTGCGCTGTTCGTATCAGTGATAAGTATAATCGTTTTGTTAATTTATCAAAGCATCCTGAAGTTGATAGCGGCGACGAAGCGATTACTGACACGTTAATTGACATGGCGAATTATTGTTTGATGACTGTAATAGAATTGGAGAATAGTAATGAGTGAAGTAATTAGAATTTATCTTGCTGGGCCATCTTACTTCGAAGAAGATGAAGGGGCTAGTTGGAGAGCAAAAGCAACGCAGATGTTTAAGACTGTGACAGAGGATTTAGATTGTACCGTAAAAATTATCAATCCACTTGATTTCTTTAGCTATTCAGAAGTCAAGCATCAATCTGATACACAAGTCAAGCAATACTATATGGATCAAATACTACATTCGCGATTGGTGCTTTGTAATTTGGATAGAACTAGAACAAGTCCAGGAACAGCACAAGAACTACAGTTTGCAGTAGATAATAAAATTCCGGTGGTTTCATTTTCGACAGATGAGGAAGTATATCCATGGTTGAAGGTTGATAGTCAAGTGGTATTTCCGTCTATGTTGCAAGCGATTGATTACGTCATTGATTATTATTGCAGATAATCAATTATTAAAGAGATGAGGTGATTAACATTAGTTATCTGACTGGCAAGTGCGATTGTTACGATACGCTCGTAATGATTCACAAGGTCACTGATTTTAGTAATGTTCGTATATACGCTGCGAACAATGGTTTAATTCCGTTGCGTATTGACTCGCAAAAGGATTTGATGCCGTATTATCCTTATTTGATAACTAGTATGTCATCGTCCAAAGAAGACGGCATTGACGCTCATCTATCGGAGCGTTCATACATCGACATTGAAGAAGAAGATCGGCTCAAATGGCGATTAAATCAATTAAAAAAATATTATAGACGTTGTAAAAGAAATCACGAGCCGTTTGACGATAAAGAAGCAATCAAAAAAATTTGCGTATGGAATAATGGTGAAGAAAATTATGAAACTGAGTTGGTAAAGCGAGTAAAGTACGCTGGCGAGAGAGCAACATACGACGGACTACATATTCCAATGTTTGATGCAAGTCGCAAGCGGTTATTCGAAGATATGGTAGATGCAGGATATAACGGACTCCGTGCGTGGACATGGTGTTTTGGTTGGAGAAGGTTGGTAGAATTCGATGGCAATAACGACGGTAAGAACTGATTTAACTTGGGAAGGTCGAGTTGGCGATATGCTTGCTACTACTAGCGAGAAAAAAATTAAGCAAACTCTCAAAGATATGACTGGTGCTGTTGATGTAGAAATATTAAGTGTTGATAGTTGGGACGAAGACGAAGATGAAGCTTAGAGAGATTATAAAAAAGGTAAGCAACCCAGAACGAAAAAGGCTTGAAATAAATTACAGAACTCATACGCCATATGATCGTGATGTTTTAGTCGGCATTTGTCATTATGATTATCCAACTGGTGAATTAATCAGTGATGATGGAGATAGCTATTATCTTGATGATGAAATGGATGGGTATGATATTTTTACCGACGAGTTTTCTGGTGATCAGTTTCTGATGGTTTGGTATGAGTCGGAATGGGTTGAATAAAACATAGCAACAATATAACCCACTATAAGGAGGTTAAAATGTGGCACAAATATATGATCTGCTGCCGTGGTGACGGCGGGTAGGTCAATGCTCGTCGAGGTTTGCGGACTGGGAGATGAAAGCTCGCTTTTGCGGAAGAATGAGAAAGGCGTGATTAATTTAGGGGCGTAGTTTAATGGTCGAAAACAGCAGACTCTAAATCTGTAAGCGCGTTTGATGCCGCTGATGAGCGTTCGAATCGCTCCGCCCTTGTGTAATAATAAATATCATATTAAGGAGAACTAATTATGAAAATTAACAATGAACCACCCACAGTTTCAACACAAAATCCGCCAGAACCAGAATATCTCGAAGTAACCACAGTCCCAGCAATCATTTACATTCCAGAGAACACCATTAAACTCGAAGTTATTGCCACTGTAATGAATGATGATTGTTCTATTAATAAAGGGAGTATGGTTCTCAACGTCGCTGCAGTTGCCGAAGCTCGCATTCAAGGATGGGATTGGGAAGGTGAGAATGTTAAATATCAGCTTACAGACGAAGCAAAGAGGGAACTCGGTCTATGACATTAGAACGAGCACTGGAGTTAATGCAAATTGAGCAACGATGTGTAGAACGCAACAACATATGTGATCACAATTGCGCCGCCTGTGATTTAGTTCAAACCGATACAGAGTTAATTGCCGCATACAAAGTTGCTCAACAATGTATAATGTCAACTATTATAAACAATAACCAATCTATTGTTTAAAATAATAAACATAAGGAGAAATAATGCCAGTATTATCACAATCTAATGCCAACAAACTTTGTATGAGTGGTATTTATCGCTGCGAACCGATGTTGGAATTGCTACCAATATATAAGCGTGACAATCCATACTGGAGTAACAATTGGACATTCAAAGTACGAATTGTCGGTGACACATACTACATGTGTGATACCTATTTTAATGAATTTATCATAGAAATAACAGATGATAATATTGATAAGTTTGAATTTGTATTTGACTTGAATGACGTTGAGAAATTTCGCGGCTTTCACTGGGGCGATTACAAATCTGAGGATAAATGGATTATATCTCTCGATTCTGGCGGCAGAACATCGCCACACTATATGATAAAGAAGAATGCTATGCCAGACAAAGAGCGTGTGGTTCGCCGCCTTAATGAAGAAATCGATTCTCTCAAGGATAAATTAATTAGTAAACGACAAGATTTAATCAAAGTAATGAATGACGAAGTAGACTTGCGATATGTGTTGTGAGGTATATACAATGACGATAAAACAAACTATTAACTTGTTATCCGGCGACAAGAACAAACCAAAGGAGTTACTACAGTGAAGTAGTTAGATTGCGACAGCGTGGAATTTGACAGCAAGTATAATATATTTATTGATGCAGATCCAGTAGAAGATCATCTGACAATTGTCGGAGTTGAGGATGGTTGGCTAAAAATCGACGATGGAGTTTGGGAAGATTATCAATGTGCAAAACATCGTATGCAAATGTGCGTTGATGCAACGCCGATGTTGGGCTACTGGCAAAGTTATCTGAGTTGGGTAAAGGATAATTAATTATGTTGAAATTAGATTTAGATTTAGAACAAGTTAATGACTTGTGTAAAATTTGCGATAGTTGCGGATTTGATGTAAATGTTAGTTGCGGCAAGTTATGTGTCGATGGATGTTCGGTCATGGGTGTAATGGGGCTGACTGGGCGAGTCGTTGAGATAATGCCAGTTACATCAGATGCAGAAGAGTTGGCAGATTTTATTAGTCAAGTTAAAGAACTTGGTGCGTATGTTGAATAAATTAGTAGAATAATTAAATCATATATTAAGGAGATATGTCATGAAACGAATTAAAATCAAAGGTAAGGAATTTAAAGTAATCCCTGAAGCAAAACTTGTCCAGGGCGAGATGTTGGAAAAAAGTTACGCTAATGATTTGAGAATTGGGATTAAACCGATTTACAAGTCAATTCTTAGACACGCCGTTCTGCATGATGAGGTTTTTAGGAGACACACTCTGAACGAGACAAATATTATTCACGCCAATGCTTATTGCGACGAGAACGACACTTGGGATGAAAAGCGTGGCATTGAGGTTTGTGCTGCCAAACTGGAACTGAAGAATCATCGTAAGCTTGCAAAACTGTATGATCGTATTTCTCGTGATTTACAAGAAGCGGCGATTATTGCGCAGAGCTTTTGTTTCCATCATGAGGATAAGGCGCAGGCGATTGAAGACGATTTATGTAGGACATTTGGACGTTTGAAAATGTGAGGTGTGATGAATGACAGTACAAGAATGGCTTGGTAAAGATAATCAGCTTGGAATCGATATTTGGAATAAAAAATACCGCTATGACAATGAAAGCTTTGATGAATGGTTAAATAGAGTTTCGGCAAAAAATGAAGAACTCAAACGTCAGATTATTGAAAAAAAGTTTTTGTTTGGCGGTCGTATTTTAGCCAACCGTGGGTTGCCTAAGTTAGGAGTAAAAGTAACATACTCCAACTGTTATGTTATTGAACCGCCAGAGGATAGCATTGAATCAATATTCGATTGTGCTAAGAAACTTGCCAGAACGTATTCATATGGTGGTGGTTGCGGTGTTGATTTAAGTAATCTTGCCCCAAGAGGAGCGACGGTCAACAATACTGCAAAACAGACATCTGGATCTGTTAGTTTCATGGATTTGTATTCGCTTGTTACTGGCTTAATAGGTCAGAACGGTCGTCGTGGCGCATTGATGTTGTCAATTTCTTGTGAGCATCCTGACCTTGAAGAATTCATTGGTGTTAAACAAAATACTGATAGGGTAACGAAAGCAAATATCAGCATTCGTATCACTGACAAATTTATGAATGCTGTAAAAAATCGAGAGCCGTTCACATTAAGTTTTACCAGACAAGAAACTGGCGAGACAATTACTAAAGAAGTTGATGCATACGAATTATTCCATAAGATTTGCGAATCAAATTGGGATTGGGCGGAGCCTGGAATGCTGTTTTGGGACAGAATTGAGAATTGGAATTTGTTAAGCTGCGATGACGAGTTCCATTATGCTGGAACCAATCCGTGTGCGGAGGAACCGTTGCCAGCTGGTGGTAGTTGTCTTCTCGGTTCAATTAATCTTGCTGAATTTGTAACTAAGGATAAACAATTTAATTTTGATGATTTCGCAAAAACCGTAGATATTGCGACAATTGCACTTAATGATGTGTTAGACGAAGGGCTTCCGCTTCATCCATTGCAAGAACAGCGAGAATCGGTTCGTGATTGGAGACAGATTGGGTTAGGCATCATGGGGTTAGCTGATATGCTAATCAAAATGGGTATTAAGTATGGAGACGATGAATCAATTGATCTTTGTAATATGATAGGATACACAATGGCATCTCAGGCAATACAAACGTCAGCATATCTTGCCAGTGTAATTGGTCATTATCCGAAGTATCACCATGACGCTGTTACGAAATCTGAATTTTACAAAAAACATGCGGAAAATGTTGATATATCTCATGGATTGGCTAATTCTCAGCTACTAACCATTGCTCCAACTGGTACGCTGTCAACAATGCTTGGAATATCTGGTGGAATTGAGCCGATTTTTGCAAACTATTATACACGCAAAACAGAGTCTCTACACGGTCATGATGAATACTATAAAGTATATACTCCAATCGTAAAGAAATACATGGACGAGCATAGTCTCACGGATGACTCTGATCTTCCAGATTTCTTTGTTACGGCACAAAATATATTTTATGAGAAGCGCATATTAATGCAAGGTATTTGGCAACAGCATATAGATGCAAGTATTAGTTCTACTGTAAATGTTCCAAATAATTTCTCTGTGGAAGAAGTTGAAAGATTATATATGACCGCATGGGAATGTGGACTTAAAGGCGTAACAATTTTCCGAGATAACTGTAAAAGGACTGGCATACTAACGCTCGACAATAATTCAACAGATGAAAAAAAGAGTATTCCAACTAAGCCTGGTCGTGGAATGATTATTCGTGTTGACAATGATACAATTGGTAAGGAACGACATTTGGTAACTGGTTGTGGTACACTTCATTGCTCTGCGTTCTTTGATCCAGATACTGGCGATTTATTGGAATGTTTTTTGAATAAAGGTTCAAGTGGTGGATGTCTATGTAATCTGACTGCTATATCTAGGATGATTTCATTGTCTGCAAGAGGCGGAATTGATGTATATAGCATTGCCGATCAGCTTCATAGTGTGCCAGCTTGTCCGTCATATGCTGTAAGAGCAGCAACCAGACATGATACATCTAAGGGTAATAGTTGCCCAGTTGCAATTGCTAATGCATTGCTTGATATGTACAAAGAAATGCAGTATGAGCTGTTTGACGACGATGGTGAATATGAACCAACATCCGATAAACTTGTTGAAGTGGCAGTTAATAATGAAATGGTAAAAGTTCCTAAACAGAAATCAAAAGCTATTTGTCCGGAATGTGGTGGCGAATTAGTATTTGAAGGTGGGTGCTCAGTATGCAAAGATTGCGGTTTTTCACATTGTAGTTGAGGAAAAATTATGAGAATACTTGCAACATTGCCGATTCAAAACAGTATTAAAGGTTGGATTTGCGCAATTACAATTTGTGCTGCAATAATATTTGGTTGTTGGTGTTTGGCTGCATTCTTAGATGATCAATCAACCAGAAACAGGATTATTAGTACAATACTTGCGATAATTTTCGTTATTGCATCGTTCATTGCGTTTGCAAAAATCCCATACTTCAAACCAGATAAATACAGATATTATATTGAAATTACAGACAAAGACAATAAGACTGAAATTCTAAACAGTTATATACTCGAAAATGTAATTGGTGATATTTATGTCATACGAGACAAGTAAGGAGTAATTAATGGAACTCGGTAATCTTATTTTTGGTCATTCGCGGGGGACATACGAAGTCCCTCGTGATCAATGGCAAGATAGATTTTGTAAATTTTTAGATAACATCGGTTGTGATTATTATGGCATTGCAGACGACCAGGATAACCCCCGTGTGAATTCTCGCGGAGGGGTTACAACAAAAATGTTTTGTCTTTATCCATACTATTGGGGCAATGACGAAGAAGAGTATAATCAACCAAATTTCGTCTATCATCCAACTGGATATAGGTTAGCTTGGTATAAGTACCCTTTACGTGATGCTTATTCCAACCAGATTTTAACCTATGAAGAATTTGACTCAATGCTGACAGATTGTGAGGTATACTATGCTACACCAATGGTGGATGAAACCGTGGATGATGTAATTGTAACTTACGACGAAGAATATGGCTGTTGGGAAGATAGCGATGATATTCCAAACGCCGAAGATGAAGAATGGAATGATTAATTATGCCAACAATAATTGCCGGCCCTGAATGTAACGGTTGTATTTATGCAACTATAGAAGAAGAAACCAAGGGGCGTATTAGAGTCTACTGTGATGCGAGAGATCGCCAATATTGGTGGGGTCAGAACGTCCCTTGTGAGGATAAGGAGATTATCCGTGATAGAACCGAAGAATTATGAATTTAATCCAGATGTTCCTATTGGAGTTGCCACCAAAGCTGGTTTCACTCTGGTAGGAAACAACCTCAAATATAATAAAATATTATACAGATATGATGATACTAGCCAACCATACGTTGAACTCAAAATCTGGGTTGAAAACATGAGTAATACAATAGTATCTGTTACCTGTAATGGCGGTGATATATACATACCGTTTTATGATCCAGATGCTCGCCACGACAATCTTGTGTACGAGAAAGTAGTGACGAATTATCACAACGAGATGGAAAAATTGGTTCGTAAAAAAATATTAAAACATGTTAGAGAACATCATGCAAAATTTCATCATAAGGAGAAAAAGCACCATGGTAACAATTAATTTTAGAAAACTTGATGACACCGCAAAAGTTCCTATTCGTGGCAGCAAAGAATCTGCCGGATATGATTTGTACGCAAATATTGTTGATGCAGATTTTATTGAGATTAAACCTGGCGAAACAAAAAAGATTGGCACAGCATTGGCCATGGCTATTCCGGATGGCTATTTTGGTGCAATATTCGCTCGATCTGGTTTAGCGGCGAGGGAAGGACTGAGACCGGCGAACTGTGTAGGATGTGTGGATCAAGATTATCGTGGCGAAATTATAGTTGCACTTCACAACGATTCTGATACGTCCAGATTTATTACGCCGAACGAAAGAATTGCACAGCTTGTTATCATTCCGTACCTTGAGGTTGAGTTTAATGAAGTGAAGAAGCTTAATACAACGAGTCGAGGCGCCGGTGGTTTTGGTTCTACTGGAGTAAAATAATGACTACACATAAAGTAATTATTGGCAATAGTAATTTTTTGTCGAATATCACCGATGAATCTGTTGACTTAATTGTAACTTCGCCACCATATCCGATGATAGAAATGTGGGATGCAATATGGGATACAACAACAAAAGAATTATTGTATTCTGGCAACGGCTACGAAGCGTTTATCCATATGCATAATATATTAAATAGCGTATGGGAAGAGTGTGATAGAGTGTTAAAATCTGGTGGATTTGTTTGTATTAACATTGGTGATGCTACAAGAACAATTGATAGTAACTTTCAGTTATATCCTAATCACGCAAAAGTAATAGAATATTTCTCTGCTATGGGATATAGCGTGTTACCAGATATTCACTGGCGCAAACAAACAAATTCACCGAATAAATTCATGGGGTCAGGAATGTACCCAGCTGGTGCTTATGTTACCTATGAACATGAATATATTCTGATATTCCGCAAGGGTGGTAAACGAACATTTAGCGGACGAGAAAAAGAATTGCGGCAAAAGAGTGCATATTTTTGGGAAGAGCGCAACGTATGGTTCTCAGATTTGTGGGATATTAAAGGAATTGGTCAGACAATAGCAGCTTCCAAACCCACAAGAAGCAGAAATGCATCATATCCGTTGGAAATACCTTACCGACTTATCAACATGTACTCAGTTGAGGGCGACACAATATTAGACCCTTTCTTTGGCATGGGAACTACTGGAATTGCCGCCATGATTTCTAATCGTAATAGTATTGGAGTCGAAATTGATTCTGATGTTGCCGAACTTGCGCTCGATGCTATGGATATAACAGTTGACAGTTGCAATCAATATATAATGGAGCGATTGCTACGACACATTGAGTTTATCAATAGTTTGCCTAATGAAAAAAGAGCAAAGTTATATCACAACATCCCACATGGATTTGATGTGAAAACACGGCAGGAAATCGCTATTCATATTGAGCAGTTGAAGTCAATTGAATGGATTGATACTGGTTATGTTTGTAAATACGAAGGAGATTATTAATTATGAATGAGAAAAAATTATATGTATTGCGAGATGATAACGATTTGACAGCAACGCTGATGTTGACCGCCGAACAAGCAGCATTGTTCTACTATCTTAAAAACAAAGACTTATTATATGATGGCGTTGAATTGACACCAGTTGAGCAAGATACTCCAATCAATATTACTGCCGAGGAATATCACTATGTGCAATGAATTTGACAAATGCCCTTGGTGTGGCAGCGAAGATATCCACCAAATTGAAAAAAATACTATCTGCGGAACATACTGGTATTACGAATGCTTCGATTGCGGTTGGTGCAGTGACGAAGAATATGAGCCTGGGTTTTACTTTGGAGATCCAGACATCGAGTGGGATGATATGTTTGATGAGTTGTTTGATGAATAATATGTCGGCGGGTCGTAAGATCCGCTGATAAAATATTAAAGGAGAAATATATGAATAGCAATTTTATTTTAATTGATAATAATATTGTTGCACTTAAAACTGAAAATGGCAATATAATCATTGAGAACTCTGACTACTATAAAAATGAAACAGAGACAAGCACTATTGGTATTAAGATATGGTATCAAAAAGATGACTCAGAACATATGTATGAACTCGTAGATGTAGAAGAGGATATAGATAATGACCCTAACAAAGTAGATGTTTGGATAGTAGATGAATTTGAAAAAAACGACAATAAATTTTTAATGAGTGGTGGAGAAAGTGCGCTTTATTTTGATGTAGAAGCAGTAAAGCCAAAACGTAACAGAGCAAGGTACAATAAAAAAAATGAATATGTCATAGGCGGTGTTAATTAATTGGATAATCTGAATTTATTGCAAAGCGCCATCGAAAATGGTATAATTGACTTGACACATATCCAAAACCAAGTTTATATGGCAAAACGAGTTAAATACCTGAAGCAACACAATTACTCAATGTGGCAAGGCAAGGATGGTAAATGGTGTACTTATCTTCCTGACGAGAATAAAGGAAGGAGGTTTGTCAAGAAGAACACCAAACAAGAAATGGAAGATGCTGTTGTTAAGTATTATTCTGATTTAGAGAATGCAGTCATAACACTTTCATTCAAGGATGTGTATTACGAATGGCGCTCACTACATGACAAAACCGTGCAGTCAACATCCGTGGCAAAGTACATAACCGATGCGAAACGATATTTTGATAACAATGAAGCTGCCGACCAAGATATAACATCGTTCACAAAAGAAAGCGTCAAGGTTTTTATCAAAGAACTGATTGATAAACTTCATTTGTGTAAAAGCGCAACGAAGCGATTATACGAATATGTAGATAATGTGTTTTCGTTTGCAGAAGAACGAGGTTATATTGATAAGTCACCAACAAGATATCTTAAAGCCAAGGATATGTATGGATACTGCTATGAATCTGAGAGGTCTAAGAAACCAAAAGTATTTAGCAAAGATGATTTAGCCATTCTTGCTGAACGATTTAAAAAAGATCATCTCAAGAAACCTAACTATATACCAAGTTATGCTGTAGAATTTGCCGCACTGACTGGTATGAGAGTTGGTGAAATAGCAGCATTGTCATGGGACTGCGTGTTTGATAATTACTTCGTGATTAACAAATCTGAGAAATATGACCCGCCGACAAATTCTTACTACATCGCAAAGACAAAAAATAAGAAAGACAGAATATTCCCAATCACTCCACAAATCAGAGAGTTGTTGGATACTGTCAAGCGAATAGAGGAAGAATATGGATATCTATGTGAATGGGTATTTGCAGATTATGAAGGGCGGCTTACATTCAGAAAAATTAGTTCATGTCTGAAGAATAAGTGTCGGCAGTGTGGCATCTCTGCCAGAGGAATTCACACATATAGAAAAACACTAAACTCTAATCTAGAACATGACGGAGTGCCATCGACAGTACGTGCAACATTGCTTGGACATACAAAGGAAGTTAATGAAACGTATTATACATTTGACGTTAGCGACATAGATGAAAAAATGCAAATCATTACCAATGTCAACCAACATATGAATAGTTGTGGTGCAAGTGCGTAAAAATTGATAAAAAACTGATAAATATTTACCTTTACACAGAATAAACATTGATTTTATGCGGATTCTTCATTAATCGAATTCCAGAAGGTCGGGGGTTCGAATCCTCTAGCACACGTTTTCCCCATAAATAGTGGGATTCGTGGACAAAGTTCGATGATAAAAAATTCGGTACTTTGATAAAAATTGATAAAAGGGCATAAGGAGTCCTTGGATGTGTGTTGAATAAAGCATATAATTATGTTCCAAACTATTTGAGACATAATTATGTGTTTTATTTTTTATAATTTATTAAACCAAGCGGTAAAAAATGGGGTAGCCCCAAAGTGAGAACTACCCCGTAATAAAAAAAATATGGTAATTATATAGTCAACTCAGTTTGCCGAGTAACTGAGTTATGAAACGTAATTATAAAATAATTATACAGTAATTATCGCCGTGTCAAAGCCATTCTGATTCAACAGCTTTGAACGTGCTTCTGCATTAGCTTTGGAAGAATAACTTCCACAATACACAAATGTTTGACCGCCAACAACTTCTGTAAAGCAATCAAGGTTCAGCTTAATCTTGATACGTTGCTGAAGAATTTGGGCATTTGCTGGGATTGAATAGATGCCAACACGCACACGATACGCTTGCGGTTTAGAAGTATCTGAAGTCTTTTCAGCTACAACAGTAGTCGTTTGTTTCTTCGGTTGATCTTTGAGTCGGAGAATATAAGCAACTTTCTTGTTACTATGTGCGAGACTGCCAACCCATTTCTTATAGATGGCTCCCTCGCCACTGCCAGTACAATAAAAATGACCGCTATCAAATGACTTGTTGCTACCTAAGTATGCATTGGTATGCGTCATCCCAACATAGGTAATAACATCCCCAGGTTTGAGAGTGCCATCGTCTACACATTGTTTAACTGTCTTTTTACCATTAATGGCAATAATTTTAAAGTATTTCTTACAGTTAGTTTGCGCATTAGAATTCAGCCACACAATTCTTCC
>Ga0310690_10003586_pt1 | contig 23010 bp, 16 predicted proteins | sample AusTroGonzalo_MG_2_FD_207661 | JGI IMG/M metagenome (GOLD analysis project Ga0310690, IMG submission 207661) | Bovine rumen microbial communities from tropical cattle in Woodstock, Queensland, Australia - Gonzalo_04 (v2) (version 2) | ecosystem: Host-associated > Mammals > Digestive system >... | reverse complement strand
CCAAGGGCCCGTTCCACCACCATGCCGAACATCACCAGTGCATACATGTTGAAGAAGATATGCAGGAAGTTGGCGTGCATGAACATATGGGTGAGCGGCTGCCACCAGCGGAACTGGGTGGAAAGGGGGAACGCCATGGCAAACGTGTTTTCCATGAACGTGGGATTGATGAGCGAAGCCACGAACATGATCACGTTCACGTACAGCAGGTTCCGGGTTACCACCGGGATATTCTGGAGGAATGAGGGTCTTCCGTTCATAAGCTAAAAACGTTTTTCCAGTTCATCGGCCGGGACGATGGCGATGATGCGGCGTCCGGAGGCGGTGAATTCGGGGTTGGGCCGCTGGAGCAGGGTGTCCACCAGGCGCTGCGCTTCCAGCGGAGAAGTGAGTTTTTCGCCTCCCGAGGCCCCCAGGAGCGCGAATTTCTGGGCCGATGCCTGTTCCATCACCCCCGGCAGGGAGGTATGGTCGTCCTGGAGGATGAGCATAAGGTCTTCCACCAGAGTTTCCACCTTTCCGGGCGTGCTGTCGAAGCCTTCCGGCACACCGTTCACCACCAGGGTGTCCGTGCCGAAGGGCGCAATGTCAAAGCCCAGCTGCTGCAGAATGGAGGCGTGTTCCTGGAAGAGGAGACAGCCTTCCACGCCAACGGTCACCTGCACCGGGAACAGGGCCTGCTGGCTCACGTGCCCGCCGGAACTGAGGGCTTCCAGAAAACGGTCGTAGAGGATTCTTTCCCGGGCCCGGCGGACGTGCACGATCATCAGCCCGGAGGCACTCTGGGTGAGGATATACTTCCCCTGAATCACCAGAACCTGCGCTGTGGGCAAGGTCCGGTCTTCGAAAAGGGCACCGTAATTTTCCGATTTGTCCACATACCGGGAGTAGGAAGGACTCCCGGTGGGGCCGGGAGTGACGGTGCTGCCCGGGCTCGTGCCAGTGCCGTCATGGCCGGCTTGACCGGCCATCTCCTGGAAAGGATCATACCCCCAGTCCACTCCGGCGGAGGGCACGCTGGCGGGCCGATACTCTTCGAACCGGGTGCCTATCACCGGGATTTCCCGGGCCTCGGGGTTGTCGAACTCGATGGAACCGGCCACGCTGCTGCGCCCCATGGCCTCCTTGATGGCGGCCAGCAGGGTCTGGAACAGCATCTGGTCTTCCTCGAACTTGATTTCCGTCTTGGTGGGATGGATGTTCACGTCCATGCCGGCAGGATCCATCTCCAGATAGATGAAATAGGAAGGCGTGGCTCCCTCCGGAATCTGGTTCTCATAAGCCTTCATCACGGCCTTGTGCAGGTACGGGCTGCGGAAGTATCGGCCATTGACAAACAGGAACTGGTTCCCCAGGGTTTTGCGGGCGCTTTCCGGCCTTCCCACGAAGCCCCGGACCGAGGCGATGGCCGTATCGGCCGATATGTCCACGATGTCTCCGGTTATGGCAGGCCCCAGGAGATCCTGGATGCGGAATTTGAGCGATTTGGCGGGTTTTACCACATGGAGGTCTTTCCCGTTGTGGGTGAGGGTGAAGGAAAGGTCCGGACGGGTGAGGGCCACCCGCTGGAATTCCTCTACAATATGCCGAAGCTCCACGTTGTCGGACTTCAGGAACTTCCTCCGGGCGGGGATGTTGTAGAAGAGGTTCCGGACGGCGAAATTGCAGCCCGTGGGGCAACTCACTTCCCGGGTGCCCAGGTGTTCGGAACCGGCCATGGAAACCTCTACGCCCACTTCCTCTGTGGCCGTCCGGGTGCGCAGGGTTACTTCCGCTACGGCGGCGATGGAGGCCAGGGCCTCTCCCCGGAAACCGAAGGTGAGGATGTGATGCAGGTCTTCGGCCGATTCCAGCTTGGAGGTGGCGTGGCGCTCGAAGCACAGGACCGCGTCTTCCGGAGACATGCCGCAGCCGTTGTCAATGACCTGGATGAGGGTGCGTCCGGCATCGGTTACTACAACCTTGACGTCCGTTGCGCCGGCATCTACGGCGTTTTCCATGAGTTCCTTTACCACGGAGGCAGGCCGCTGGACCACTTCCCCCGCGGCAATCATGTCCGCAATATTTTTCGGAAGGATTTTCAGTTCCATCTACAGCAGTTCGAAGAATTTGGCCATGTAGATGAGCACCACCACGATAAGCGCCAGGGTTACCAGCGTGATCACGGTATGAGTCTTGGACAGGGAAGCACGGGTTTTCTGGTAGTTTCCATTGCGGAAAGCGCCCCGCAGGCTGCTGCCGGGAACATAATCTTTCTTCTCGCGGGCGGCTTCGTTGGTGCCGTCCACCTCTCCGAACATCTGGCGGCGCTTCTCCTCCTCCGGGTCGTAATACCGGGGTTTGTAGTTGAAGACTCTGTGTTCCTGGTTTCCGAAGAATCCAAAGTTGAATAAACTGGCCATGGCTCTTTTGATATAACTTACAAAAATACCATTTTTTTGGTATCTTTGCAAAAACGGTACTATTATGGATTTTCGTACTGGCAACGGTTATGACGTTCACGCTTTAGCACCCGGACTTCCCATGTGGTTAGGCGGTGTGCAGATTCCTTCGGAAACGGGCTTCGTGGCCCACTCGGACGGCGATGTGGCCATCCATGCCCTGTGCGACGCCCTGCTGGGCTGCCTGGCGCTGGGGGATATCGGCCACCTGTTCCCGGACACTTCCGACGAATGGAAGGGGGCAGACAGCAAAGTGCTGCTGCAGAAGGTGATGGACCTTGTTCACGAAAAGGGCTACCAGGTGGGGAATGCCGATATCACCATCGCCCTCCAGCGGCCCAAACTGGCTCCCCATATCCTGGCCATGCGGGAAACCCTTGCTCCCATCCTGGGGGTAACCGCAGACCGTGTTTCCGTGAAGGCCACCACCACCGAGCATCTGGGCTTCGTGGGGCGGGAAGAGGGCTGTGAAGTTTGGGCTAACGCCCTTATCTTTAAGCCGTAGCAACGTTTTTTTCTCCGCAAAATTACAATTTGTAATTAAATTTTTTAAAAAATCCTTTGACATATCAAAAACTTGCCGTACATTTGCCCCCGAAAAGGTTAGAGAGTATAAGTGTATTCTAAAAGTTAACAGTTATGAAAAAGGTATTTATGTCTGTCGCAGTGCTGGCGATGATGGTCGCTGCCACTGCTTGCGGTAACAACAATGCCAAGAAGGCCGAGGCCGCCGCTGATGATGCCGCAGCCGCTGTCGAAGCAGCCGGAGATGTTGTTGAAGCTGCAGCCGATTCTCTTGCAAACGCCGCAGAGGCAGCCGCCGATGCCGCTGCAGAAGCAATCGACAACGCCCAGTAAGATCCATATTATTTAGGGATGCGTATGATCCCGGGGATAAATTCCCCGGGATTTTTTTGTATATTTACGGGACTAAAGTCTTGGCCAATGGCAACTGCAACAAAAAAAACCAAAACCGTGTGGTTCTGCTCCCACTGCGGCAACGAATACTCCAAGTGGATGGGGCGCTGCCCCGCCTGCGGGGAATGGAACACCATGGTAGAGAAGGAAGTGGTCACCGGAAAGCGTCCGGCAGCGGTTTCGGTGCCCGGGGAGGGCCGGAGGCCTCTGCCCCTCAATAAGGTTTCCACCTCGGTGGAAGACCGGGTGTCCCTGGGCAGCGCAGAGGTAGACCGGCTGCTCGGAGGCGGCATCGTCCAGGGCTCCCTGGTGCTGATGGGCGGAGAGCCGGGTATCGGCAAATCTACCCTTTCCCTGCAACTGCCCCTGCATCGGCCGGAACTGAAAACCCTTTACGTTACGGGAGAGGAAAGCGTCAAGCAGGTGAAGATGCGGGCAGACAGGCTGGGCGGAGACGCCTCCAACTGCTTCATCTTCAGCGAAACGGATATGAATGCCATCCTGGAAGAAGCGCAGGAGGTGGCTCCGGACCTCATGATTGTGGACTCGGTGCAAACCATGTATTGCCCTTCCGTGGAATCCACTGCGGGTTCCGTGAGCCAGATCAAAGAGGTGGCGGCCCAGCTCCTCAGGTTTGCCAAGGAAAGCGGCATACCGGTCATCCTCATTGGCCATATCACAAAGGAAGGTTCCATCGCCGGGCCCAAGATCCTGGAACATATAGTAGACGTGGTGTTGCAGTTCGAAGGGGAAAACCGGGGCGCATACCGGGTTCTCCGCAGCATCAAGAACCGCTTTGGCTCAACAGCGGAACTGGCCGTGTTCGAGATGACGGGAACCGGTCTCCGGGAGGTGGCCAATCCGTCCGAGATGCTCATTCCCATGCACGAGGAAGGGCTCAGCGGCACAGCCATCTGCGCCATGCTGGACGGCAACCGGCCCTTCCTGTTCGAGGTGCAGGCCCTGGTTTCATCGGCCGTTTATGGTACTGCCCAGCGCAGCGCCACAGGCTTCGACGTCCGGCGCCTGAATATGCTGCTGGCGGTGCTGGAAAGGCGTGCCGGTTTCAAACTGGGCCAGAAAGATGTGTTTCTGAATATGGCCGGGGGCCTGCGCATTACGGACCCGGCGTGCGACCTGGCCGTTATCTGCGCCGTCCTTTCCTCCAACTTCGACTATTCCATTCCCGCCAATGTATGTTTTGCCGGGGAGGTGGGCCTCAGCGGGGAAATCCGACCTGTCTCACAGGCGGAGCGCCGCGCCGTGGAGGCTGCCCGCCTGGGCTTCAAACGCATTTTCGTAAGCTCCTACACCCACTTCGACAGAAAGCCGGAAGGCATAGAGGTGGTGAAGGTGGCCGATATCCCCGCCCTGGTCAGGGCCCTGTTCAAGTAATAGATCGCAAACCATATGAAAAAGTATCTGATTACCCTTTTGGCCGGTCTCCTGGTTTTGGGAGCCGCCACCGCCTTTGCCCAGGAGGCCGAAGACCTGGACGCCCAGTATGCCACGGAACTCATCAAAGAGGGCCCCGCGCCTGAGTTCTCCATTCCCGGAACCGACGGTAAAACCTACACGCTCAAGGATTTCCGCGGCAAAACCCTCATCCTGGACTTCTGGGCCACCTGGTGCCCGGACTGCCGGGAAGAAATGCCGCAGCTCAAAGCCCTGCAGAAGAAGCTGGAAGGCCGGAAAGACATTGTGATGGTGGGCATTTCCTGCGACACGGATGCAGACAAACTGGCCGCCTATGTGAAGGAACAGGGAATAGGCTGGCTCCAGCTGGCAGACTACAAGGCCCGCAAGGAAAGCGCTGTTTACAACGCGTACAAGGTCAAGTGGATTCCCTCCAAGTATGTCATCGGCCCGGACGGGAAAATCCTCCTGGCAACGGTAATGCAAGACAAGGTGGATGCCCTCGTAAACGCTCTTCTGAAATGAAAAGAACCGTTCTGATACTGGCGCTCGCCGCCTTTTCCGTGGCTTCTTCTGCCCAGGGTTTCCGGCAGGCCGGACCCTCCGACTGGGGTAACTTCAAACGGTATGAGAAGGCCAATGCAGAGCTTACCGCCGCACCGCTGGTGGTGCTGATGGGAGATTCCATTACGGATTTCTGGTATAACGAGGATCCGGACTTCTTCACTAAGAACAATTTCGCCGGGCGAGGGATCTCCGGCCAGACGGCCAGCCAGATGCTGGTCCGTTTCAAGCAGGATGTCGTCAACCTTCATCCGGAGGCGGTTGCCATCATGGCCGGCACCAACGACCTGTGCCAGCACATGATGGGCCAGGCCTACTACCCGGACCAGACCATCCTGGACAACATCAAGGCCATGTGCGAACTGGCCGAAGAGGCCGGCATCAAGGTGCTCCTCTGCTCCATCACCCCTTGCGCGCATTATATGGCCATCCCGGAACAAGACGCCGGCTCGCGCATAGTAGAGATGAACGGGAAGTTGAAGGCCTATGCCGAAAGCCAGAAGAATATCACTTACGTGGATTATCACACGCCCCTTGCCGATGCCCAGATGGGCCTTCCCGCTAGCGGCACGTACGACGGCATCCATCCGGCGGTGAACCTCTACGATGACATGGAGCGCATCCTCACCGCCAGCATCAAGAAGGTGCTGAAGGTGAAGACGGATTTCTATACGCTCCCTTCCGACGAAGCGGAAGTGCGCAAGGCCAAAGCCGACGAGCAGCGTCGCGCAAGCGGCCAGCCGATGACCTTCGAAGATATGGTGGAGCGGGTGAAAACCCTGTTCCAGGGTGGCGGTATGCGTGCTCCTGCAGCCCCGGCGCCCGTGCAGGCCAACCCCCGGGGCCAGTTGTATGCCGGCGCTGCCAAAGTGGATATTACCCCGGAAGAAAAGGACCTGCCTCCCACCTCCCAGGGCATCCTGGACCACTGTTTCGTGCGTGTCATCGCCTTTGGAAACGGGGCAACGAAGGCAGCCTTCGTAACTTTTGATGCCGGTAATGCAGACGCCCGGGTGGCGCAGTATGTAGACGAGCACGCCGCGGCGGAACTGGGTATTCCGGTGGGCAATATTCTCTATAACGGTACGCACACCCATTCGGGCAGCTCCGTACGGGGAGAAGAGCTCACCAACCGCGTCTGGGGCGCCGTAAAGCAGGCTGTCGCCAATATGGTGCCCGCCAAGGTGGGGTACGGTAACGGCGAGTGCCATCTGAATGTGAAACGGGATCTGTTCGACCCGGAGCGCGGAACCTGGTGGGAAGGCCCGGACTACGACGGCAAGTCAGACAAAACCGTGGCGGTCATCTACTTCGAGAGTCTGGAAGGCAAGCCGATAGCCACCTACTTCAATTATGCCATGCACGCCGTCATCACCGGCAACACAGACAAGGTCAGCGCAGACTTCCCGGGAGAGGCCGAAACCTATATCGAGAGCCGGTATGGCCCCGATTTCGTGGCCAGTTTCGCTTCGGGTGCCGCAGGAGACCAGAATCCGGTTTATTTCCAGCAGACCTTCGATCTGCGGGACATCCGGATTGCAGACTATGCGGCCCGCGGGGAGGACATCTCCAACCGGATGCCTCCGGGCGGCCAGGGTCTGGACCGCACCAAACCGGAAGTGCAGCGCCTGCTGGGAGAACAGGAGCGGATGATCCAAAGCTACGGGCAAATCCTGGGCGAGGAGGTGAAATACGTGATTATGATGATGCGCCGCTTCGAGACCGAGGTCACGCTCACCTGCGCCCGCAAGACCGTTTCCGTCCCGGGCCGGCGCCAGCTGAACGGCGGCGGCCGTGCCGGTTATGCCGGCGAATACGAGGACGGGCCCGATGTGCAGATTGGCCTTAGCCTGATTATGCTGGACGACATTCCCGTATGCGGTGTGGCTTCCGAAGTGTACAACCCCATTGCGGTGGAACTGAAGCAGAAGTCTCCGTATGCCCGCACCATGATGACAACGGTGACCTATGGCTTCGGCGCGCGCGGCGGCGGATACATGCCGGACGACGAATCCTACGGGGCCGAGGTGTTTGAAGTGCTGGGCTCCCGCTACAAGCAGGGATACGCGCAGAGCGCCGTGGTGAACGGCCTCCTGGATATGATTCACGAAGCAACCCATAAGCAGTAGAAACTATGAAGAAACTGTTGGCAATCGCACTGGCGTGCGTGCTGGCCGCCCCCGGCGTATCGGCCCGGAAACAGACACAGCCCGGCTGGCTGAGCGAAGCTGTCTTTTACCAGATTTATCCTTCTTCCTTCCAGGACAGCGACGGGGACGGGTATGGAGACCTGCGGGGTATCATTTCCCGCCTGGACTATATCCGTTCCATCGGCGTCACGGCCATCTGGCTCAATCCGGTGTATGTTTCGGGCTGGACGGATGGCGGTTATGATATCATCGATTACTACAAGGTGGACAAGCGCTTCGGAGACAATGACGACCTGATTGAACTGGTCCGGGAGGCGCACAAACGCGGCATCAAAGTGGTGATGGACCTGGTGGCCGGCCACTCTTCAGACCAGTGCGAGTGGTTCCTGCAGTCCAGGGAGGGTGCAAACCTCCGGTATTCCGACTATTATATCTGGCCCACTTTCAAGCCGGAGGAGCCGTCGGCTGCCCCCGCCGGTTCGGAAGATCCGGATTACGCTGCGCTGATGAGCGCCCACATGTCCCTTACCCGCAAGTTTGTGGCTACGGACGCCCCCCGCGGACCATACTATATCAAGAATTTCTACGACACACAGCCGGCCCTTAACTTCGGCTTTGCCCATCCCGATCCTGCCCACCCTTGGGAACAGGCGGTGGATGCTCCGGGGCCGAAGGCGATGCGTCAGGAACTCAAGAACATCATGTCTTTCTGGATGGACAAGGGCGTGGACGGCTTCCGCGTGGACATGGCTGCCAGCCTGGTGAAGAACGACCCGGACAAAGCGGCCACCATCCGGCTCTGGAACGAAGATTTTGTCCCGTGGTTCAAGAGAGCCTACCCGGAAGGGGTGCTTATCGCCGAGTGGTTCAATCCTGCCCAGTCGGTGGCCATGGCCGATTTTGACCTGGACTTTTTCTGCCACGACGGGCAGTACAATTATTCCTCCCTGTTCTTCTTCAACCGCGGTTTCGGCCCCGCCGGCAGCGCAAAACCCTATTTCGCCAAGGCGGGTGAGGGAGAACTGAAGACCTGGTACGACCTCTATACCTGTCAGTACGATGCCGTGCAGGGGAACGGCTACGTGTGCATGCCCTCCGGCAACCACGACTTCAACCGCGTGTGCACGGAAGGGCGCACCACGCCCGATGAACTGAAGGTGGCCATGACCTTTTTCCTCACCATGCCGGGAGTGCCGTTCATCTACTATGGAGACGAAATCGGCCTGAAGCAGAACCCGAAAGCACCTTCCACGGACGGCTCCGGCTTCCGTGCCGGCTGCCGCATCCCGATGCTGTGGGACGCTACGGCCAATGCCGGATTCTCCACCGCTCCCATCGACCAGATTTACATTCCGCAGGACCCGGATCCGAATCGCATGACGGTAGAGAAGGCCGAGGCAGACCCGAACTCCCTGCTCCACTATGTGCGGACGCTGCTCAAACTCCGTCGGGAGGTTCCGGCCCTCGGTGCCGATGCTTCCTGGAAACTGGTCAGCAGCCTGGAGCAGCCGTATCCCATGGTGTATGAGCGTGAATGGAACGGGGAGCGCTGCCGGGTGGTGCTGAATCCCTCCGGAAAACAGGTGAGCGTAACGCTCCCGAAGGAGTCCTCCAAGCCGGAACTGATTGGCGGCAACTATCAGAAATGCACTTACAAACAGACGAACAAGGGCGACGTAATCCAGCTTTCCGCCGTTTCCGCCGTCATCTTCCGGTTCCCCGGTGAAACCGGTTCGGCCGGTACCGTGGGGGACGGACATCCCGACAAGCCCCGCGTGTCCGTGGGTAAACTGGATTTCTATCCGGACTTTGCGTCTCCGTCGGGGCTCGTAACGCCGCGAAACGTCTATGTCTGGCTCCCGGACGATTATACGCCCGGCAAGCGATATGCGGTGGTGTACATGAGCGACGGCCAGAACCTCTTCGATCCCGAGAAGATGTTCAACCACCAGGAATGGTGCGTGGACGAGGTCTTCGGCCGCTTGCAGGCCACAGGAAAGATCCAGGACTGCATCGTCGTGGGCGTGGCCAATTCCTTCCGCACGAGAAGCCAGGAATACTTCCCTCAGGACGTGTATGACCGCTATTCCCCGGAACTGAAGGAATACGCGGAGAGCAAACGGATGGGCGGAGATGATCTGCTGGGGAACCGTTACTTGCAATTCCTTGTCGAGGAACTGAAACCCTTCATCGACGCGAAGTATTCGACCCTGACGGACCGGGACCACACCTTCCACATGGGTTCCAGCATGGGTGGCCTGCTGTCCTCCTATGCCGTGGCAAAATATCCCAGGGTGTTTGGGGGCGCGGCCTGCCTGTCCACCCATTCCGTGCTCTACATCACCAACTACGGCGCGGAACTCTCATCCGTCGATTCGGCTAACCAGTGCTATGTCGATTACCTCCAGGCTACGCTCCGCCCCAACGGCTGCAAACTGTACATGGACCGCGGAGACCAGACCCTGGACGCCCAGTATCCCAAATATCAGGACCGCCTGGACAAGATGTTCCGGGAAGCCGGCTGGGACGATGCCCATTATGTCAGCAAAGTATATCCGGGGCATGCCCACACGGAGAGTTCCTGGGCCTCGCGCCTGGAGGAGCCCGTTCTCTTCCTGCTGGGGGATGAAGCCAATCGGACCACCGTGGAGTTCGTGGTCCGGGACGGAAAACCCATCTTGATGGATATCTATCAGGGTAAGGATCAGCCGGAAGGCAAGCGTCCGGTATTCCTCTATTCCTTCGGCGGCGCCTGGGCCATGGGCTCCAGAATAGATGCCCTCTGCAATCCCCTGTACAACCACCTGTGTGAGAAGGGCTGGGTTTGTGTGTCCATCGACTACCGCCTGGGCGCTGCCCGCGGCAGGGACGGAAAACCGCTCATCACGCCCCCGGAGGGGTACAATTCGTTCCAGTATGCCATCGACATCGGGGTGGAGGACCTTTACGCGGCAACCGCCTGGCTGATCGCCCACGCGGAGGAATATAACATAGACCCGGACAAGATTGTCATCAGCGGCAGCAGTGCGGGGGCCATCAACAGCATGAACGCGGAGTATTATATCTGCTCCGGTCACAAGATAGCCAAAGAGAATCTCCCGGCAGATTTCAACTATGCCGGCGTCGTGCCGATGGCCGGCGCGGTCTATCTGACCGAAGGAGCCGATACGGAGCTGAAATGGGACAGGAAACCCTGTCCGATGTGCTTCTTCCACGGTTCGGCGGACCCGACCGTAACCTTCGATACGGAGCGCGGCCCGAACCGCCAGGGCTTCGGCCCCAGCTATATCAGCCGCCAGCTGGATACCCTGGACGTTCCCTATATGCTCAACGAATATGTGGACGGAGACCATTGCATGGCGCTTCTCCCCATCAAGTGGTTCTGGAACGAAATCGATTCTTTCCTGGACCGGATTGTCCTCGGCGGTCAGGATCTCAGGGTCCATGCCGTGGAGCATTCTTCCAAACCCCGCACGGACGCGAACTGGCTGGATACCGTGCGCCCGGGACAGTATGAAGCCGTGAACCGCATGCGTGGCCAGGGCGGCGCCCCCGGCGGCCGTCCCCAGGGTGCCCCTCAGCGATAAGGAACCGGACTATGAAAAGAGTTGTTACCTTGATTGTCCTGGCGTTGAGCGTTGTCAGCGCCTTTGCCCAGGCAGAGAAAATCCGCCTTTATGAAGGCAAGGCCCCCGGCTGTGAAAACTGGACGCAGCAGGAATTCCTTTTCGAGTATACCACTCCGATGAATCCCGGTGAGGTGGGGCAGTGCATCCTGAATGTGGTGGATCCCGAACTGTGGGCCTATCTTCCGGCCAAAGGCACGGAAACAGGCGCGGCAGTGGTCGTTTGCCCCGGCGGTGGTTTCACCGCGCTGTCCTGGCACCAGGAGGGCCCCAACGTGGCCAGATGGCTGGCGGCGCACGGGATAGCCGCCTTTGTGCTGAAGTACCGGATTGCGTACTCCGGCGCCGATTATGAAGAAGCCAAATACGTGGCCGACCATTCCTACGGCATGCAGGGGCGGGATGCCCGTATGCGTGAACTCACCGAGAAGCACGCCAGGATTGCCGAAGAACAGGGGTATGACCGCTCAATGGCCTGGGACGACGGCCGGGCGGCCATCACCTACATCCGGAAGAATGCGGAAAAATACGGTGTCAATCCCAAAGCCATCGGCATTATCGGCTTTTCGGCAGGAGGAAACATCGTCTATCATGTGGCCCTGGATCATGATGAAATGAGCCGTCCGGACTTTCTGGGGATGATATACCCGGCCTGGTTCGAGGATCAGGTGCCGGCAGATCCGATGCCGCTCTTCATTGCCGCAAGCACGGCCGAGGCATCATCCTCCAATGGATTCGGTGATACGCCTGCCCTCTATAACGCCTGGAACAAGACCCGCCAGCCGCTGGAAATCCACTCTTTCACCAAGGGCTTCCACGGCTTCGGATACCGGGAGAACGGCCAGTCCGTGAACATCTGGACCACCCTGTTCTACAACTTTCTCGACAATTGCAACATGCTGAACAAATAGATGGAATCAAAACAATCCAACCTGCCTAAACTGCTGCCCATCATGTTCTCCTTCTTCGCGATGGGGTTCGTGGATATGGTGGGTACGGCAACCAATTATGTGAAGGCCGATTTCGCGCTTTCCGACACCATGGCCAACTTCCTGCCGTCCATGGTCTTTCTCTGGTTCTTCTTCCTGTCGGTCCCGACAGGTCTTCTGATGAACAGGATCGGCAAACGCAAAACGGTCTTGCTCAGCCTGGTGGTCACGGCCCTGGCGCTGGTCCTTCCGCTTTGCGCATACAATTACCCGGTGCTGCTGGTTTCCTTCTGCCTGCTGGGTATCGGCAACACGCTCATGCAAGTTTCGCTGAATCCGCTCATTACGTGCGTAGTCAGCGGGGAGAAACTGGCCAGCACCCTCACCTTCGGCCAGTTCATCAAGGCCATTGCCTCGTTCATCGCGCCCCTTATCGCCAGCTGGGCTTCCGTGAAATTCGGCAACTGGCTGCTGCTTTATCCCGTTTTCCTGGCATTTGCCGTTATTGCAACTGTATATCTGGGCGTTACCAAAATAGAAGAGGAGATTCCCAAGGACAAGTCTTCCGGTTTCATCCAGTGCCTTAAGCTGCTGGGAGACAGTTCTGTCCTGCTGCTTTTCCTGGGTATCGTGGCCCATGTGGGCATCGACGTGGGCGTGAACACCTGCGCCCCCAAGATTATCATGGAACGCCTGGCCCTTCCGCTGGAAAAGGCCGGCATTGCCACCAGTATCTACTTCCTCTTCCGTACGCTGGGCTGTTTCTCGGGTTCCTTCATCCTGGCCCGGTTCCCGCTCAGGAAGTTCTTTGCCGTGAGCGTTGCATGCATGGTGCTGTCCATGATCGGGCTGTTCGTGTGCAGGAGCCTCATCGGCCTGTATGTAGCCATTGCCCTGGTGGGTTTTGGCAACTCCAACATCTTCTCCATGGTGTTCTCCAAGGCGCTTTTATACCTGCCGGAGAAGAACAACGAGATGTCCGGCCTCATGATCATGGGCCTCATCGGCGGCACCATTTTCCCGCTGCTGATGGGTGTGCTGTCAGACGCGATGGGCACCCAGGCGGGTTCGGTCATCGTCATCAGTATCGGCGTGGCTTACCTTGTGTACCTGGCCTATACTTTCCTTAAAAAGAAAACGGCATGAGTAAACAGTTGATGGTGGGTATTGGAGAAATCCTGTGGGATATGCTCCCTTCCGGAAAGGCCCTGGGCGGAGCGCCGGCCAATTTCGCCTATCACGCCAAGCGCCTGGGAATGGAGGGACTGGCGGTCAGCGCCATCGGCCGGGATGCTTTGGGAGAAGAAATCGTGGACACGCTGGAAGCCCACTTTCTGCCCTATCATCTGGACAGGGTGGAGTATCCTACCGGTACCGTTCAGGTAACGCTGGACGCAAAAGGCGTTCCGCAGTATGAAATCAAAAAGGGCGTAGCCTGGGACAATATTCCCTATTCGAAGGAACTGGCGGCCATTGCCTCAGAGTGCCGGGCCGTTTGCTTCGGCTCCCTGGCCCAGCGCAGCCCGGTTTCCCGGAAAACCATCGGCTGGTTCCTGGACGCCGTTCCGGAAGACTGCCTCAAGGTCTTTGACATCAACCTGCGCCAGGATTACTACGGAAAAGAAGTGCTGAAGGAGTCCCTCCACCGCTGCGATATCCTGAAAATCAACGATGAAGAAATCCGGATAGTAGCCCGTCTGTTCGGCCTGGAGGGAGACGACGAAGCTGCCTGCCGTGCACTGATAAAACAGTATGCCCTGAAGCTTGTCATCCTGACCAGAGGGGCCGAAGGCAGCGAGGTAATCACGGCCGGTGAAACCCTTCCGCAGGCGGCCGGAAAGGCCGATGTGGTGGATACCGTAGGGGCCGGAGACGCTTTTACCGCCGCCTTTGTGGTTGCGTATTTGCGGGGAGACTCCCTTGCAGAAGCCCAGCGGCTGGCCAGTGACACCGCCGCTTATGTGTGCTCCTGCAAGGGGGCTATGCCGGAATAAGCTAGTTTACCAGATAGATTTTCTGAAGGCCGTTCCAGGTGCATTTCACTGTGGCGCGGCCTTCTACTATAGGGCTCACCTCCACTTTTACGGCGGGGTCTGAGGCCTTCACTTCCAGTTTGGAGCCGTCTTTTAGAGGGCCATAGACCTGATACCGGATCTGGTCCGTGAGGCCGTTGACGTTGGTGAAACGGATGGGCGTGGTGGGAACGATGAGCTGCTTTCCATCGGCAAAGAATTCAAGCTGAGGAACTTCCGGACGCACGCACGGGCTGCCGGGCTTGGAGAAGCCGATGCCGTTCAGGTCGAACAGACCGTCCGGGCGCATGGGCATCTGGGGACGGAAGCCGCCGAAACGGGGTTCCGGACGGGGAGGAATGTCAGCTCCTTCGGCCACCAGATAGATGGCATGCTTGCCGGCGAGGCCTTCCACGGCGGGAACAGGAACCTGCAGGTGAAGCATCTGTCCGCGAGGGCTTTCCGGCACTTCCACTACGGCAATCTCACGGCCGTTCCAGATGCTGTTGGCATAAGGGCCGTCCAGCATTACGTGAATCTTGAAGGCGCCGTGCCGGCCAGGAGTAAGGTACAGGTCCAGCTGGGTGCCGTCTCCCGGGAGAGTTCCGCCGAAGGCCTTGAGGCCCTTTCCTTCCTTCGCCAGACCGCCGAAGCCGAAGTATTTGAAGCCTACGATGCCGCCGTTGGTGATGCCGGCCACATCCATGTTGTTGTCCCAGACGTCAAAGTTGTCCTGCATCCAGTTCTGGTCGCTCAGGTAGCAGGCATAACCGGCCGAATAATAAGCGTACGGCGGCAGGCCGTAAATCTGGAAACCTTCGCTGGTGACTTCTGCGCCGGTATAAACGTTACCGTCGGCCGCGGAAGCCGTCCATTTTTCATCGGCGGCATAAGGGTCGTAGGCCGTGATGCGCACCTGTCCTCCGTCGGCCACCTTCTTCTTGTCCCATTCTATCTTGACGGGAGCCACCATGGGCTGACGGGCATAACCGAAGCCACGGGGAGGCCTGTGGTAGAACACGTACCACTGCCCGTTGATTTCCTGCAGGGAACCGTGGGTATTGTGGGCTGCGTTGGTGGTGGTAAGGGCGCTGCCGTCCTGGTTGGGCACCACGCCGCGGGAATCAACCAGCACGCCGCCGGAGCGCCAGGGGCCGAGAGGGGAGTCTCCATAAGCATACCGCAGGGCCGAATTGGTGGATTCCAGGCCGTAATCCGGGCCGCTGTAGCCGGAGAAGACCATCACGTATTTATTGCCCACCTGGCGGATGCTGGAGGCTTCGAAGAAATTGAATTCCCCGGGATTCTGGCCCTTGTAAAGGGAAGGATACTGTGTTCCTTCCGGATCCCTCACCTCTCCGTACCGGGAACTGGCGGGGATGAAGTAGTCGTGAACTTCGGTGCCGGGCCGGATAGAGTACATGGTATTCTGGTCCAGTTCAATGGCCGTAGAGTGCTGGAAGCCGTAGAAGGCATACGCCCGGAAGCCGGTCTTATAGTCCGGATCCTTCTTGTCTGTGATGGGTTCGATGAAAACGGAAGGGTCGAAGTCGATGACCGAGCCGGGCAGGCAGCCCCGTCCGTCCTCCGTTACATTGACGGGAACGAAAGGACCGTTGGGCCGGTCGCTCTTGCAAACCGTGGCAATGCGTCCGCGCCCGCGTGAGTGGGGGTACAGATAATAGGTTTTCTTGCCGGTATCCCGGTCTTTCACTTCCACCAGGTCCGGCGCATACATCACATCCCACTGCCCGTCCACGAACCAGGTGAAGATGGGGCCTTCGTCCCGCCAGGCGCTCAGGTCTTCGACCGGAGCCGACCACATGCGGATATCGGCACCGCAATAGGCGGTGTAGGTGAGGTCGTGGGAGCCGATGATGTAAGCGCGGTACTTCCCGGGTTGGTCCGGATCTTCGAATACGCGGGGCTCACCGTCGGGCAGGTGCTCCCAGAGCGGAAGGTAGGGATTTTGGGCGGAGGCTGTCAGAACGGTCAACAGCAGGCTGCCAAGCAGCAAAATGGTTTTCTTCATGTGGAAAGGATATCTGTAACAGCACAAATTTAAGCAAATTTTTGTGAAGGAAAGATACATCTTTGGCAAATAAAGGTTAACTTAGTGGAAGATTAATAACACCCAAAATGAAAAAGGTATTTCTATTCCTTGCCGGCTGCCTGGTTTGCGCAGCGTCCTTTGCACAGGAGCCGGTAACTTTCACGGCCGAACAGGACCACCAGAACATGATGGACCAGTTGGGGATTCAATCCATCCGCCGCGGTTTCGACGCGGACGAGAAGAGCCCTTTCGCAGCCAATTACGACGAAAGCAAGGCCAATCCCTATCCGGTTCTTCCGGAAATCCTCAAGACAAATGCCGGCAAGAAGGTAACCACCGCCAAACAGTGGTGGGAAGTCCGCCGGCCGGAGATTGTGGAGGGTTTTGAGAGCGAGGTTTACGGCCGGGTCCCCGCCAACGTTCCCGGTGTAACCTGGACGGTGGAGGCCGAAGAAATCGAGTTTGTGGGCCGCATCCGCGCCAAAGCCAAGCAGCTCAGGGGCCATGTAGACAACTCCGCCTGTCCTTCCATCAATGTGGATATCAAGATGGTAGTGGTAACCCCGGCCGACGCGAAGGGCCCCGTGCCGCTTCTGATGATGTTCGGCCAGGCTAACCTGCCCAACCCCGTCAAGCCCGGCGGGGAAGACATGGCGGTCATCAATAAGGCCATCCGCCGGATGTTGGAGAACGACCCGGAGACAGCGGAACTCATGAAGAAGTATCCCGCCTGGCAGCCGTTCGAACCGGCCAATCCTTTCGCTGCGTTCATGCGCCCCCAGCAGCAGGCTCCCGGACAGGATCCTCCGTCCAACCAGCAGCTTCTGGCCGCCGGCTGGGGCTATGCCCTGATAGACCCGTCCAGCATCCAGGCCGATAACGGCGCCGGTCTCACCCGCGGTATCATCGGCCTCACCAATAAGGGCCAGCCGCGCAAGCCGGACGACTGGGGCTCCCTCCGTGCCTGGGCATGGGGTGCCGCACGCGGGCTGGATTATCTGGAGACAGACCCGGATGTGGATGCAAAGCACGTCGGCATCGAAGGCGTTTCCCGCTACGGTAAGGCGGCATTGGTTACGCTGGCCTTCGAAGACCGCTTCTTCATGGGCCTTATCGGCTCTTCCGGTAAAGGCGGAGCCACCCTGCACCGCCGTATCTTCGGAGAGGGCCTGGAAAATCTGGCCAATTCCGGAGAGTATCACTGGATGGCCGGCAACTATATCAAGTACTGCGCAATCGAATCCAAAACCGGCGCGTGGAATGCCGATATGCTTCCGGTGGATTCCCACGAACTGATTGCCCTGTGCGCCCCGCGTCTGGTCTTCATCAGTTATGGCGTTCCGGAACAGGGAGACGCCCTTTGGCTGGACCAGTATGGCAGCTGGCAGGCCACGGTGGCGGCCGGAGAAGTGTTCAAGCTTCTCGGCGCCAGGGACCTCGGCCTTTCCAACGACTATCGTAAAGAACCCATGCCGGCCGTTCTTACCGGCCTTCTGGACGGAGAACTGGCATGGCGCCAGCACGACGGTGGCCATACCGACGGACCCAACATGAAGTATTTCATCGAGTGGGCCACCAAGAAGATTCGGGAAAAGGAATGATAATGATGAAATTTTACTATCTTTACAGCCAAAATAACTAATAACTTTATGAAAGCGAAACAAGAATCGTCTTTTGATCGCAAAAGACACATTGTTGGAGCGATTTTCGGGCCTCTTTGCGCCCTACTGGTTTGGCTCATCCCCATCGCAGGGCTGTCTCCGGAAGCCCACAAACTGTTGGCCATTGTCACGTTTGTGGCATTCTGGTGGATTTGCGAGCCGGTACCCATCCCCGTCACCTCCCTTATCGGCCCTACCCTTTGCGTCATCTTTGGCGTAGTGTCGGCCACAGATGCGTTCAAGGCTTTTGCCAACCCCATGATTTTCCTGTTCATGGGCGGCTTCCTCATCGCCAAGGGTATGATGGTGAACGGCCTGGACAAGCGTATTGCGTATGGCATCATGTCCATGAAATGGGTAGGAGATTCGCCGCGCCGGATCTTCCTGGCCATCGGCCTGGCCTGCATGCTGTGCTCCGGGTGGATCAGCAACACGGCCACCGCAGCCATGATGTTCCCTATCGCCCTCGGTTTGCTGGAGGCTGTCCGCGAAATGATGGCAGCAAACGGCAAGGAGATCGACCTCAAGAAGTATAAATATGCCACAGGCCTCATGCTCATGACGGCGTATGCCTGTTCCATCGGCGGTGTGCTCACCCCTATCGGCACACCTCCTAATATCATCATGATTGGGTTCCTCAGGGAACTGGCCCCCGAGGCCCCTCAGATTACCTTCTTCAATTGGATGACCTGGGGCTTCATCGCCATGGTGCTTTATTTCGTTGTCACGTACTTCGTGCTTTGGAAGATGTTCCCGGCCGATGTCAAACACATTGACGGAGCAAAGGAGTTCATCCAGGAACACAAGAATTCCCTGGGTAAATGGAACCGCGCCCAGAAGAATACCCTCATTGCTTTTATCGTAGCTGTCATCTTGTGGGTATTCCCCGGCATCCTGAATGCCATTCAGGGCATTGCACCGGATGCCATCAATCCGGATATCCTGAAAACCTATAACAAACTGTTCCCGGAGGCCGTCGCGGCCATGGTTGGCGGTTTGCTGCTGTTCCTGCTGCCCACGGATATCAAGAAGGGCGAAATGACCCTGAAATGGAAAGACGGTGTAGCCGGTATCGACTGGGGTACGCTGCTGCTCTTCGGCGGCGGTCTTGCCATCGGCGGAATGGTGTTCTCCACCGGTCTGTCCAAGTGGATTGGTGAATCCCTTACCAACCTCCTGGGCGGTCAGCCGTCAGAGTATCTGTTCCTCACCCTGTTCGCGGTCACTGCCCTGTTCCTGTCGGAGCTTACCTCCAATACGGCGGTTGCCAACCTGATGGGTCCTATTGCCATTGCAACAGCCGCATCGCTGGGCTTCAGTCCACTGCCGGTTTGCGTGGTCATGGCACTTTGCACATCGCTGGCCTTCATGCTTCCGGTTTCCACACCGCCGAACGCCATCACCTATTCTTCCGGCTATATCCCTATCACCAAGATGATCAAGGCGGGTGTCCTGTTGGATATCATTGGCGTGTTCGTTATCACCGTGCCTTTGGTATACTTCATCGTCAAGGCTATCATGGGTGCATAAATTAGAAGAAGCTTAAGATGAAGATCAGTTTCCTTAGTCGCTTGAGCAACATCGGCAAGATTATGAATCGTGCCGCCTTTTCAGACGTCGACGAAAAGATAACCAAGTACAAGTATGGTTCAGATGCGTTCATGCGCATTCTGGAAAGCCGCTATTCCTGCCATTCCTTCAGCAACTATCCGGTATCGGATTCCAAGCTGAATATGATTCTGGAAGCCGGCCGCCTGGCACCTTCTGCCAAGAATCTCCAGCCAACGCGTATCTGGGTGGTCAGGAGTGAAGAGGCGCTCGCCCGTCTGCGTACCGTTCATCCCTGTTACGGCGCTCCCATGGTCCTGATCGTGGGTTGCCGGAACGAGGAAGCCTGGGTGCGCGAAAGCGACGGTGTCATTGCTGCCAAAACAGATGCTGCCATTGTTCTTACCCATCTGATGCTCACGGCCACCGACGCCGGACTGGCCAATATGTGGATCTGGGACTTCGACCCCCATCAGGTCCGGGAAGTTCTCCCGGAAACAAAGGAACACGGAGTTTATGCCCTCCTCGCTATCGGCTATCCGGCCGAAGGAGAAGGAGATCCCACGGAACGCCATTTTGAGCGGAAGCCCCTCGAAGCCATCGTGAGAACGCTCTAGCGGCTCAAACAAATGATTAGAAAGAACCCCGACCAACCGGCCGGGGCTCTTTTTGGTTATTTGATGCTGAACTCGTAGAGCAGGATGCTGTGGGGAGGAACCAGAAGGTTGCCGGGTTTCAGTTTTTCAGTACGGGACTGGACGCTGACCAGGCCAGGATTGTCCACCGTATTGGCATCCGTAATCCGTTCCGGTGCAAGGGCGTATACCTTGACTTTGGAATCCGGTTTGCCACCGTCGAATCTCAAGGCAAAACGCTGCGGCTCTTCTGTAGGATTGACAACAGAGACCATCACTTTTCCGGATTGGCTGTCCTTGGTGGCAACAATATCAAGCGGATAGGTGGCGCTGCCGGAGGGCTCAAGGGGAATGTCAACAAAAGGGGTTCCCGGCATTGCCTTCTGCGGGGAATTGCCGGTCAGGTTCAGAGGAAGGTCTCCCAGGTGTTCAATGTAGAGCTTGAACAAAAGACCGGTGGCGCTGATGGTGGCTTTGTTGTCGTTATATGTATAAAGGCTGCCGACACTGGTAAGTCCGGCCATCATCACATAATAACTGTTACGGTACATCTCATGAAGGGTGATGGCGGCGCTTATCGTGCCCTGGAAGCCGCGCCCGCGTCCGCCGGCCCATTCGTCAATCCAGTAAGGGGTATGCTTCTCCTTCACGCCCGGTATCATTTCTTCGTACTTGTCCATGGACTCGGCCGAATTCTTTACCCTGTTGGCGGCCAGGCGGATGGATTCCAGAAAGTCGAACTGGTATGGGACCCAACTGTCGGTTTCGTCGTCGAAGTAGGCGCCGGAGTTGGGATAGATGTGTTCGGACACGTAGTCGATGTATTCCAGAGAGCCCTTCAGAAGCTGTCCGGTCCAGTCGAAATCGCCCAGGAACGGAACGGGAAGCTCTGTCTGATAGGGCTTACGGTAATTCCGGTACTGGCTGCTCTGCTCCGGGACGGAGGCTCCGGAGGCAATGAGCTTGATGGAAGGATCCTTTTTCAGCATTTCCTCTCCGAAGTAATTGTGTTTCAAGACATAGTGTGCAGGGGACATGTGACCGAGCTGCCACTCGCCGTACCCTTCGTTACCAACACCCCAGTAAATGACGCCGTAGGGAGCCGGATGGCCGTTCTTTGCACGCAGTTGGCCCATCGGGGTGTCTTCGGCCCCGTTTACATATTCTACCCACTGTCCTGCGGAGTAGGCATCCCCGAATCCGGTATTCACTACCAGATACGGCTCACTGCCCAGCAGCCTGCACCAGGTGAGATACTCGTCGGTGCCCATGTCGTTGGATTCAACGGTATTCCAGGCATAGTCATAGCGGGGAGGACGCTGGTCCGGATTGCCTATGCCGTCCCGCCACTCATAACCGGAGAGGAAATTGCCTCCCGGCCAGCGGTAGATGGGAGAGCCAATCTCTTTCAGGATGGCAACCATATCGGCCCGAAACCCTTCCAGGTTGTCTGCAGGCATCAGGGAAACCGCTCCTACCCAGAAACGGCCGTTGCCTTCGCCTACAATCTCAAGGGCGGCATCTTTTACGTCTGCTCCGGCTGTGAAGCTGAAGCCGTACTTTTTGTAATCGTTCGTGAGGGCGTCGAAGACAACCGTCTGGCGGTCTGCGGGACCCTCGCCCCAGACAAGACTGACGGAGACTTTCGCGGAACCTTCGGCCTTCAGGATGACACGGCCTGTGTAGCCCCGGCCGTTTTCAAGCCACAGGCCTGCCTGGCGGATACCCGCCTTGCCGGAATCCAGGCCGATGAGAGGGGACTGCTTGCCCACATAGGGGTTGTCCTTGTCCATGGTTACCGAGGACTCCGGGCCCACAGGACGCCAGCGGAGCTGGTGTCTCTTGGAGTTACGGGGAGTCAGCGTTTCGGAATTGTCCACCGGATAGAAGAATTTGCGGTCTGACAGCATCTCTGCCCAGATACCGTTCTCGAACATGTTACCCAGTAACTCCGTGAACATGCCGTGAACGAAGGGATGGATGGGGGCGCCTTCCTGGTCCAGATGGACGGTAGCCTCAATCTGGGGCACATCGTCCTTCGCCGGAGAAGCGAAGGGGAAGCAGAACAGACAAGCCAAAGCGGCGAGGCAGAATACAGATAGTTTCAGTTTCATGTGGTTATTGAATTGAGATATGCGGGATGATGCTTATTGGAAAAGAAGGCTTTCCAACTGGCAGATGGATGCTTCTTTTACAGGAGAAGAAAACTTGAAGAAAATGGCGTGTTTCCCTTCCAGGCTGCCGATGTCGGGCAGAGAAACCTTCAGTTCCGTAACGGTCTGGGGCATATCGGCCTTTAACGGGAGGGTGCCCAGGAGTTTGCCTCCCTGCGAGGTCCAGGGGCGGTCTGCCATAATCTCAACAGTACCGTCGATGCCCTCGGGAATGAGCGTCAAAAGCAGGTGCACGTTTTTCCGTCCATGGGTGAGGTCGAAGTTGAAATACTTATATCCCACGATGGATCCGTCCGTGTTGTTGACAACCAGGTTTGTGTTGTTGTGCGGGGCATAGGGAGCGTCAAACTTGTCTTCTGCTCCATAGCTGGCGGCCACATAGGAGCCGAAGAAGATGTTGTTGGGCCATTCGTGGAGGGCGGTTTTGGGGCCGGTGTACCAACAGGCGATACCGGCCGAATGGCGCTCCAGCGGGTTCAGGCCCTGCAAGGAGAAGCCTTCGGAGGTGTATTCTCCCTCAGAGATTTCCACCTTGCCCCCTTCGCCTTCTTCCACCTTTACCTCGATGGGGGCCACCATGGCCTGCCGGGCATATTCGTCGGTTCCCGTCTGCCGATGATAGAACACGTACCACTGGCCGTTGATTTCGCAGATGGAGCCGTGCGTGTTGCCGTCCACGGTGGCGGAGGCAATGACCTCACCCTTTTCGTTGATGTCCCGGGCGCGGGCGTCGATGATGGTACCGCCATAGGTCCAGGGCCCCAGCGGATGGTCACTGTAGGCGTAGGCCAGCGTATAGTTGGATACGGGAAGGCCAAACTCGCCGTCCTTCGTGAAGCGGCTGTATATGAATACATACTTATCTTTGATTTTCCGGATGGAA
>Ga0310690_10003585_pt1 | contig 23013 bp, 20 predicted proteins | sample AusTroGonzalo_MG_2_FD_207661 | JGI IMG/M metagenome (GOLD analysis project Ga0310690, IMG submission 207661) | Bovine rumen microbial communities from tropical cattle in Woodstock, Queensland, Australia - Gonzalo_04 (v2) (version 2) | ecosystem: Host-associated > Mammals > Digestive system >... | reverse complement strand
TCCTGCAAAATGAGCTATTGACAGATTTCTGACGTCGATTTTTCGCTGAAACATTTGAATCGCTCAAAACACCAGTAGTAATCGGCACTCAAGGCATGTTACATCCTGCAAAATGAGCTATAGGTCAAAAATGAGGTTGGATGCACACAGACAGATGCCAAATGGCTTTGCTTGACATAGAAAGAATCATACAGGCATACAATAAGTCGTAAAATTGACAGTGTCCCGATAGAAAATGGTTACTTGTACCACTCTTTAACCATAAACGGATAAACAAAGGAGGTCGACATGAATGTAAAGACAAACGCAGAAAAGGAATGGCTCCGCAAGCTGACCACAGGCCAGACGACTGCAAAGGAGGAAGCGAAGACTCCCAAAAGGCAGCCGAAGCTCTGCCTCCAGCCAAGGAGCCGAAAAAGAATGGCTGTCACGGATTCGCAGATGTTGCAGGTATGGACGAGCTGAAACAGATGGTAAAAGAGGGATTTATCAACGTTCTGAATAACCAGGAGTGTGCCAAGGTCTTCGGCATAACTCCTCCGAGCCTGCTGTTATACGGCCCTGCTGGATGTGGTAAGAGCTACTTTGCCGAAAAGATAGCAGAGGAAGTTGGCATTAACTTCATGAAGATTGTGCCCGATGACCTGGCTTCAACCCTTGTGCATGGGACACAAGAAAAGATTGGCGAAGTGTTCCGTAAGGCAGAGCGCAAGGCTCCTACCCTTATCTTCTTCGACGAGTTCGATGCTATGGTGCCGCAGCGTTCCAACGATGACCGCAACTACCAGAACGGGGAGACCAACGAGTTCCTGTGTATGCTGAACAATGCAGCAGAGAGGGTCATCTATGTCCTGGCAGCCACCAATCACCCTGATCGCATTGACAAAGCAGTCCTTAGAACGGGGCGCATCGATGAAATCATCTATGTTGATATGCCAGATGCAAAGGCGCGTGAGAGCCTGTTCTGGCTGGAACTGTCAAAACTACCGGCAGCTGAGGACATAGACTACAGGCGACTAGCTGACCTGACAAAAGGCTACAACTGCAGCGACATCAGCTACATCGTGAAGGTTGCCTCCCGAAAGATGTTCAATGCCAGCATCAAGGAGAAGGACAAACCCTACAAGGTGATTACACAGTCGTTGCTTGAAGACTCCATCCTGCACAAATCACCATCGGTCAGCAGCCGAGACCTGAGGGAGTATGAGCGAGTGCGAAGTGAGTTCTCTCCCAAAGATGGGGACAGCAAGCCGGTAGGAATAGGATTTCGCTAAAGAACGCTGAAAGGATGATAGATTGAAAGGGTGAAAAATAAATGCAAAAGCGATACGATTATGAAAGAACAGATTTTAGATACATTCAAGGCACTGGGCTTTAAACTGGAGGAAATAGATGGCTTAGGCTATGATTTCCTGTATGAAGGGAAGCACTACCTCTATATGTACAACGAGGACGATGAGGATTTTCTAAACCTCTCCATTCCTGCTGTGCTCGACTTTGATGATGAGGACAGTGCTGGTTTCTATCAGGTGATGGACAAGGTCAACAGTGCACGGAAGTATGTCAAGGCCAACAAGGTAAACGACAGCATGTGGCTGTTCTATGAGCGTGAACTGTTTGGCGGTGAAGACATGAAGCAGATTCTCTCCCGTATGATTCTTCATTTGGAAGCAGGTTTTTATTTCCTGCACAGGGCGATGGAGAGTTCAGACGATGGCAGTGATACAGTATCCGACGAGGATGACAATAATGTGGATATTGACGGCAAGGAGGATGTCGCATAACCCTTAAAAGTAAGGAAGATTAACAATGAAGAAAAAAGAACTTATGTCTGCCCTCGAAAAGATGGGCTATGCACCGGAAATAGACGGCGACGGAGACATCGTGTTTCGCTATCAGATGAAGACTCTCTTTGTGATGATTGGCGACGAGGATGAACCCTATGCTTCCATGGTGCTCCCGCAATTCCATGAGATTGATGCGGGACAGGAGGCAGTGGTGATGGCTGTCTGCAACAAGATGACACGTGAGCTGAAACTGGCGAAGGTATATATAGACCAGTCATTCAAGAATGTGACAGCTACCTGTGAGTTCTTCTATGCCAACGAAGAGTCGCTGGAACTGAATCTCCGTAGCTCACTCCAGTTGCTGGGTGTGGTACGTACTGTATTCAGAAATGACCTTGCAGAGCTATCGGAAAATTAAATGGAAACTGTACTATCATGAACAAGGCAATCCAAGCAGTTCACTATGGAAAAATGACCCGTGAGATACCGAAAATGCAAAACGAAGAATACAGAATACTGTAGATATAAATAATATGATGATATGGCAAAAAAGAATAAATATAATAGCACTGTGACTGAAGAGCATTATGTTTTTTTGTTTCAGAGATGATGCATTCCGAGACCCGAACATCAAGGTCGGAGTGATGATTGCCATTGAGTATTATAGTGGCTGGTTTTCTTTGGTTCGTGTAAATTGAGGTCCAGAAGAGGAATGGGAATGCCCGATGGACGGAGCTGTTGAGCAGCATTGGCTTTTTTGTGAAGAAGAAACACGGAAATTGATGTGACTAACGGGTACGAGTAATGGAAAAAAGAGTTAATACGCGCCATACATCACCGCTTTAATGAAAGTGCTCACGAATCTGATTATACAATCATCGAATGGTGAAAAGAAGAGAAGGTTGACTATGTCTTTTCTTATCACCGCGAATTGACAGAGAAGACAGAGAAATTGCTTGCAGAAATACGACATGAACAATCCTCAGATTGGTATATGGATCTTTATGTATAGAGGTTCGCCCGACACGGATATAGGGCTTCAAGCAATATGAAAATCACAGAAAAACATGTAAACGAATCACATCTTGACGAGATTGCCACACTTGTTCAGAAAGAGGACAGTCTGATTTATCTTGATAAAGAAGAAGTGAAGAGCATCCTTGCCGGTAAGGAAGGCACACTGTACCAGGCTAATCAAGAGGAGGGTGTGGAAAATGGCACCTTTATGAAGGAATTCTTAGGTGCATTGATAGAGAAAGAAGTTGTTCATGATTGTACCAGTATGCTAATGAGCATCGGTATGTCACCAGAGGACCCATTGATGATGGAGGATTTGGAGATAATTCATAACTTCTTCGAATCAATTAACAATGAAAACATGGAGGTAAGATGGGGTGTAAACAATAATGAAGAGGGGGAACGGATGTCAATCTTGACAACCTGTACAAAGGAGAAATCATACGAACCAAACACTGATTGATATGAACAAATTAATAATCAAAAACTTGCAAGAAGCCTTTCATAAGCTTGGCATTGCATTGACCCCAAGTGAGTCTTTCTATGAATTTAAGTATGAGCATATTCTTATGCTCCTCTCCATAGATGCTGCTGACCATAGTTTTGCATTCGTATCACCCGTTGTAGATTCAAGTGATGGGTGTCTTAACGAGGTTGTCCTGAACACGGCAATTGACGTAGTGGAAGGGTTCCACAAGGATTTTTGCGGTGACTGGAATGAGGGGAAACCGTACTTCGTTTCTCCCGACTATTATCTGGAAGGTGATAAAGAAGTCTCTACAGAATGGCTTCAGAAGCGACTCAAAGCGTTCGTTGATGCGTATCTCTTTTTAGAGGTAAATATCCATTTGCTTTGTGACAGTGACAGCATGTATAACAAATAAATGAGATATACGTATGGGAAACATTATAAAAAAGGCATTTAAGGAGCTTATGAGTGCTTTGCCAATGAGTTTTACTGATACGGGAAAATCCCTTATAGAGAAGGCGTTTCTCTTGGCTAAGGATGCACATAGCAAGCAGACTCGTGAGAGCGGGATTCCATACATCATGCATCCGCTGGCTGTGGCAATGATAGTGGTTAAAGAAATGCGACAGCACAATGCGTCTATAATAGCTGCAGCATTATTACATGATGTGGTGGAGGACACGGAATACACAATTGAGGATATCCGTGCCCGTTTCGGGGACGATGTAGCATTCCTGGTGGGGTCAGTGACAAAACCCAACAAGGATCAGGTGGATAATTTCCAGCATATCCTCGCTTCCGTAAAGGGGGATATCCGTGTGTTGGTACTGAAACTGTCGGACCGGTTGCACAATATGCGAACTCTGGGTGGATTGCGTCCGCAGAAGCAGTGGAAGATTGCATCGGAGACACAGTATTTCTTTGCACCGCTGGCCGGAAGGCTTGGACTTTACAAGATGAAGTCTGAGCTGGAAAATCTGGCATTTCACTTCCTTAATCCAAGTGAATATGCGTATTTGGAGAAGGCAATAGAGGAAGACAAAATGAGAACAAAAGAAGCTACGGAGGCTTTTATGCATGATGCTCTCCATATAGTGGGCAAAGAGTTAGGTGGTGCTATAGGGTGGGACATCCGTTACCGTAAGCCCTATTCGATTTGGAGGGAGATGCAGGAGCGTGGCTGTGACTTCTTCCATGTGCCATTCAAACATTATATCCGCATGGTCTTCAACCTCGAAGATGTTGAGTATGAAGCAGGCTATGAAAATCCGAACGAGGTCGATGTGGCAATGAAAGTGTATGCTTTGTTGGCAGCCGCTTATCGTGAGCAGACAGGCAGTCTGGTAAACTACATCACCCAGCCCAAGGCGAATGGTTACAGAAGCTTGCACGTCAGGTTTCTGAATCCATTCGGTGGAATTGAGGAATTCCATATCAGCTCGGAGAATATGCGTGAACAGTCGTACTATGGCTGCATACTGGATAATGAGGAGCATTGGCTCAAGTGTTTTACCGATGTTCTGAAAGAACTTTCGGAAGATCCCGACTCGCTAATGCGTGGTATTCCTGACTCACTATACAATGAAGATGTAGTGGCGTTTACCCCGAATTGTGAACCTATCACCCTGCCCAAAGGTGCCACTGCACTGGATTTCGCATACGCCGTACATACCGACGTCGGTAATCATGCCAAGTTTGCTCGTATCAATGGTTGTCTGACATCTGTGAAGACTACATTAAAGCGCGGTGACTGTGTCTTAATTGGGACAGATGAAGAGACCCATCCTACAGAGGATTGGCTGGAGGCTGTAGCATCTTACAATGCCAAGAAGCATATCCGCAACTATCTGAATAAAATACCGAAACCTAAATATATGCTATGTCCGCACTGTCACCCGATGCCGGGCAGTGAGATTATCGGTTTCAAGGATTCCAAGAAGCAGATTACACTGCATAGCCGCGATTGTCCGGAGGCCATTCGCATTGCCTCAGAAAAGGGAAACACAATCGTTGCCATAAATGATTTCGAGCCAAGCCCAAACATATTATACCCAGTTCAGATTCATATCACCGGAATTGACCGTCATCATCTGCTACAGGACATTCTGGATTGTATCGTTGAAGAACATAATCTGTCTATATCCTGCCTCTCGACCGAGACAAAGGACAACATAGTAACATGTACGATTGAATTCTATGTCCATTCGAAAGAGGAGTACGAGGAGACGGTATCACATATCGTTGCTATTGATGTAGTGGAGGAAGTAAAGAAACTTAAATAAATGTCGTGTGAAATAGAATTTTTTAGAATCAAATTAACAAACAACAAAACAATAGAATTATGGAAAAAGTATCTGCAAGAGAATTCTTCACTGTGATGTGGAGATGTGTGTGTCAGTCCGTAGAATGGTTTATGGGGCTGTTCGGTTACAAGAGAAATGACGGGTTTGCCAGGTGCATCTGGCGGCTGTTCGCCACGAGTGCGGCGTTCATCACAACGGTTGTTGCCATCGCCCTTCTTTGCTTCCTTGTATCTGAGGGGAAGAGCGAGTACAGGAAGAGGTTCCATACTTGTGATGATGAGTGCTGTTGGGCGGTTTCGCATGTCACAGGTGACATTTACTTTCATAATCACTATAATGGCAAGGGGTATGTCTTCAACATGCGTACAGGCGAGAAACTGCTCAAAAACCTGGAATGGATTGCCGAGCCCAATGGCAAGGACTCACTGGTGTGCTTCAGCAACGGAGAGAAACGCGGCTACTTCAGTAAGAATACAGGTAAGGTGGTGATTGAACCCAAATACAGTCATGCCTGGATATTCTCTGAAGGACTGGCTGGAGTTGTGGAGGATGGCTTCGTCAAGTTCATCGACGGAACGGGAAAGGTTGTCATTGACAACAGGATGTCATACGCCTCCGATGCAGACAGCTATGTGTTCCATTGCGGCTATTGTGTGATTGGTTCTGAGGCTGACGATGACCATTATGGCATGATGGACAGGAACGGAAACCTCGTGATGCAGACGGAATATGATGAGATACGACTGTATGAAGACCAGAAGGTCTGGCGCGTGAGAAGGGGGCAGGAGATGGCAGTCCTCGACTGTGAATTGAAGCCCATCATCCCCTTCATGGAATGCTTCATCTATATCTCAGAGGGAACTATCGACTTGACGATGCCCGACCATACGATGCGTAAATGCGACATGCAGGGGACGCTCATCCATGACTTCTACATTGCCAGTGTGCGTACTTTGGAATATGAGAAAGACGAGATTCTGTATCGGACCAGAACGCATGACGACAATGGCGATGAGTATGCAGTACCGTTTGTAGAGTCATACCATCCACAGGCTACAGCTCGCCTCCGTGCCTACGTGGCAGGTGACAGCTATGAGGGTCTGATGACGGCAGAAGGCCGCGTGGTTACGATGCCTCTGTATAAGGACATCGTGGCTCTGGACCACGACCTGTACCTGTGCGAGGTGACGAATGGCGACAAGGTTGTCGTGAATGGCAAAGGGGAGATTGTTAAATAGTTTAGAGTTGAGAATCATTAGGAAGTTTAGTGTTCTTCAACGAGCGAAGCAGCAGAGCCGATTAGTCATAAATTTTGGCGTATAGCTCATTTTGCAGGCTGGAAAATACTACATGTTGCTTTATAGGTCAAATTGCAGGCCGAATTTTCAGCCTGCAAAATGAGCTATACGCCTTATTTCAAGAGAAACTGCTGCTAATGTATGTGACGAGGAAATAGAGCCAATGCGTGATGATGCCGGCTGCGATGCCTCCGATGAAGGTGCAGGTGAAGCTGCGCGAGATGAAGTGACGGTAGCCGAGCGAGTCGAGCGTAGCGGCATCGGCGCTGAGAAAGCCGCTCCAGCACATTCCCATTGCCGTGAAGACGGCTATGGCATTGCTGTCGATGATGCCTTTGCTCATCATCTCAGGAATGAGACCAAGGGCAGCTCCGACAGTTCCCAGCGCCGTGATGGGGAAGGCCACAAGCTCGCTTGCCTTGAAACCAAAAAGCCAATGGAATATGAAGCCTACCTTACCAGCCAGATAGGGTAGGAGCTCCGTGCCTTGATAGGCTTCTCCGGTGTAAGTTCCCGTCTTAGGGTCTGTGCCAAAGGTGAACACCATGACGAAGGTCGATATGATGAGCACACCGGGAATGATGGCAAGGCCAACCTCCACACCGCTCTTGCCTCCGTCGAGCAGGGCATCGAGCACACGGACGAATAGCGTCTGCCGAGGGTCTTCGGGATGGGTCTCGTATGGAACACGGTCCCCCTCTGATTCCCCCGAGGGGGAGAGAACATCTTCTTCCTTGTATTCGGGGTATTCCTTGAGCACGAGCCGCTGCATGAGTCTTGTGGCAATGATGCTGCCGATGATGGCTCCGAAAAGTCCATAGATGGGTTCCGTGTAGTAGCCGTGACCCATCATGAAGATGATGACAAGCAGGCCCATCGCATAGCTGCCAGCGAAGTTCACGAGGCTGATGTGCTGATAGCGCTTAAAGTAGCGGGCAAACAGCGGATTCTTCGCTACGGAGATGATGGTGGGCTTGTCGCTGAGGAACGTCATCAGGGCTCCTGCAGAGGAAACGCCAGGCAGGTTGAAGAGAGGTCGTAGCACAGGCTTGAGCATCTTCTGCAACAAATCGACAACGCCAAAGACGCTGAAGATGCGGCTCAAAGCTGCCGTCAGCACGCACATCGCCATGAGGTAGAAGACGGTATTGAGCAGCAGGTCATGAGCCGTTCGCATGATGGTGTTGAGCATGTTGGTGAAGCCCATCACGGAGGACAGGTAGCCGAAGAGCAGGACGATGACTATCAGGCAGGGTATGCCGCGAGGTATCTTATTCATTTATCTCAAAGTAGTTTTCAAGGATGGCTTGCGCCTGCTTCTCGCGATTGTCGATGTCCTGAATCACCTTGCCGTGCTCCAGGAGGACGATGCGATTGCTGATATCGACGGTGTGCTGCAGGTTGTGGCTGCTGACGAGAATCGTGGCACCGGTTTCTTCGTTGTACTTCTTCAGCAGGTGCTTGATGGCATTCTGACTGCTGGGGTCAAGGAAGTTGAAGGGTTCGTCGAGGATGAGCACCTTCGGACGCAACAGCATAGCTGCCATGATGCCCACCTTCTGTTTGTTGCCGGCGCTGAGCGTGCGGATGAGTTTCTTCTGCCCGGCTAGTTCGTCGGCCATGAAGTGCTGAAACTGAGCAAGGAAGTCCTGGAGCTGCTCATTGCTGGTGTCTGTCAGGCGGGCAATGAACTGGAAGTACTCATCTGGCGTGAGGTAGTCGATGAGGAAGCTCTCGTCAACAAAAGCTCCTGTCCAGTCCTTCCAGTCTTCGGTTTCGGCTACGTTGACAGACACAGGCCCTCTCCCAACCTCTTCCTTGTAGGGAGAAGAGCATATAGTTTTTGCATATTGATTCTCTCCCTGCAAAGGGGAGTCTGAAGGGATCCAGTTCATGCAAACCGTACCTGTATCGGCCTTGATGAGGTCGAGGATGAGTCGGAACAAGGTGCTCTTGCCTGCTCCGTTATTGCCGACCAGGCCGAGCAGCTCGCCGCTGTGGATGGTCAGTTCGGATATATCCACGGCAACCTTCTCGCCGAAGGTCTTCTTGAGGTCTTTTATGATTATTTCCATCTCTTATTTACCATTAAATCATTTACCATTTATCCCCCCTAAAGGGGAATAGGGGGTCAGGAATTCCTTGAAGCTCTGAACCCTTCCATATTCTTATATCTGCGCGCCATGAAGCGCTGATAGACGTTACGGAGCCAGTATCGATGTGTGGCGATGCCTGCTATGCCGAGCAGGGCAAGAAGCACATAGCCCCAGGGTTCGCCCAGCAAGGCATTGGCTCCTCTCTCCAGACCTAATGGCAGGAAAATGAGGACCGTACTGACTATCTGTTGAGTGGTATTGCCTTGTTTGCTCGTTATCTTCGTGTTCATCGGCAAGGTGTTGCTGTTATAGACAGCCATCTGGAAGAGTAGGGGATAGATGACTCCAGCCGTGAAGAAGAAGTAGCCCAGATTCATCCAAACAGACATCTTGCCGATTATCATCAGAGGCATCAGGATGATGGGGGGGATGAACAGCAGCAGCACGTTGAAGTAGTATTTGGCCGTGAGCAGTTGCAGGATGCTTTCGCGGCGGCTCATCAGTCCGTCGATGTAGTTGCCCTCGTAGCACATGATGGTGACAAGCGTCATCATACCCAGGATAATGTAGTTGTAGAGGCAGATGAACGAGCGCATGAAGTTGTTGTCGTAGACATCGCTGAAGTACATGATAAGGCTGAATACCACCATCATGCCGAGACCAACGAAGAAGCTCATCCTCACGGTCTTATTGCGCATTCGTTGCTTAATCTCGAGCTTGAAATACTCGCCAAGCCTGCCATAACGGTTCAGGAAGTTGAACTGCGTGGCGTGCTTGATTTCTTTCTCTTCCTTCTTGCCGACCTCGTCATAGACCATTCCCATCTGCAGGCGGTAGTTCGCCCAGTAGAGGAAGGCGATAAGAGCACCTGCATAGAGGAAGGGTAGGAGTTCCCACTTCAGGAAGTCGTACATCAGGATAGTGCAGGGCATGTCGAGATGATTCTTGTCGGGCACAAGCATGACGGCAAGCAAAGCACCGTGAATAGCTGCCGGAAGGAGTGTCCAAGCCAAATGCTTCAGGATGAGGGCACGGCAGAAGAGGTAGGCATATCCGTTGGCAACAATGAGCAGCCACCAACCGAGCAGCCATCCGAAGAATGCTCCCCAGCCAAGTGGAACGGCTATGGCTATCAGACCAAAGGGGACAAGCATGAAGCCCCAGTAGAGATTGCCCCATGCAAGACCAGAGCGGGTGAGATAGACGTTCATCAAGAACGAGCGGCGAATGGGCAGCAGGGCGTATGGCTGTGCGTTTTGAGCCGGAGTCTCCTGAAGGCCGAAGCGGAACCAGAAGTCAGCCATCAGCAGATAGAGCAAACCGCCGTCGAAGACATGGAAGGCTGCCACACCGTTGTAGCTGTGCTTCATTCCCATTGCCATCACGACGCCCATGAAGAGCAGGATGGCTGCATAGTAGAGCCACATGAAACCCATCAGGAATTTCATGAAGCGGTTTTTGTCGAGCATAGGATGCCGCTCCATCTTGAGGTCGGCATTCTTGCATATTAATCTATAGAGACGGTATGAATTCATTGTGAATTTAAGTAGTTAGAAGTAGATAGAGGAAGATATGTCGCTTATGGCGACGAAGAAAGAGGGCAATACTTTCGGAAGCTGTTTTCCAAGGAGCCATGACATTCGTCTTCTACCTCCTTCTACCTCCTTCTATCTCCTTCTATCTTCATTTATTTCTTTCACTTAAACTTAAAAGGAATTTTTCCGCCTCCATTGCTGCTTTTGCTCCGCTGCCAGCAGCAATGACTGCCTGACGGTATTTCGGGTCTGCCACATCGCCTGCAGCAAAGACTCCGGGCACGTTTGTGAGGGGCGTGTCGCCTTCGGTCAGGATGTAGCCCTCTTCGTTGGTCTTGAGCCAGGGGGAGAAGAGCTCGCTGTTGGGATGATGTCCGATGGCCAGGAAGAAGCCGTCAATGGGCAGGTCATACTTCCTTTCGTCGCTCTCGCCTTTACGATAGACGAGGTGAGCACCCTCCACGCCGTTCTCGCCAAAGAGTCCGATGGTGTTCGTTTCGAAGAGCACCTCTATCTTCTCGTTGCCGAAGACGCGTTCCTGCATAATCTTGCTGGCGCGGAGGAAGGGCTTGCGGACGATGAGATAGACTTTTGCTGCCAAGCCTGCCAGATAGGATGCTTCTTCGCAAGCCGTATCGCCGCCGCCAACGACAGCAACCACTTTCTTGCGATAGAAGAAGCCGTCGCAAGTGGCACAGGCACTCACGCCCCGGCCCATGTATTTCTGTTCGTCGCTCAGGCCCAGGTATTTGGCACTGGCACCAGTGGCAATAATGATGCTATCGGCGGTCAGCAGGCTGCCGTCATCGAGTGTGACTTCGAAGGGGCGAACATCGAGATTAACCTTTGTGGCGGCATTGGGCAGAATCTTTGTGCCGAAGCGTTCTGCCTGTCGGCACATACCCTCCATCAGCTCGTTGGCATCCACGCCATCAGGCCATCCGGGGAAGTTCTCCACTTCGGTTGTGATGGTGAGCTGCCCGCCGGGTTGCATTCCTTCGAGCAGGGTGGGAGAGAGGTTGGCGCGCCCTGCGTAGATGCCTGCTGTATAGCCTGCAGGTCCGCTGCCGATGATAAGAAGCTTTGTATAATTCATAATTGTTCGTTTGATGGTTAGGATGTTTAGGAAAGTCACCGCCGCCGTTGGTAATGTCCCCAAACGACTAAAAGACAATTTCCTAAACAACTAATTTATCTCATATCATTTATTAGCACATCCGGGTAGTCTTTCTCTGGGAAGGTGAAGAAGTCGTCGCCGAGCTGGAGGTTGCCCTTGAAGCTGAGGACGCTGACGCGCTGCCAGTCGTTGTCTTCGCGGACGCGGATGCAAAGGGGCTGATAGTCGCTCTTGCGGATATCGACATAGACCTCCTTGACGTCCATCTTTGCATAGCGGGCACGGAGATAAACCTCATAGACGGCTTCGCCGCGCAGGACTGTCTCCTTGACGGTCATCTTGAACCCCTTCTTGTAGATGTTCATGAAGGTGTAGGGGTTCATGGCGGCCATTTCCTTTTTGGAGGGCTCGTCGATGCTTACCTCGTTGGCACTGGGCAGATAGCACCAGCGTGTCTTGCCGTCGTACCAAGTCTTGATGCCATCAACGTCCAGCTTCATCTTGCTTCCTTGAAGCCACATTTTGCCTGCAGCTGAAGATTTTTCCATTGCTCCGGCAAAGAGTCCGGCTTTGTACTCAATCTCCACGTTGCCTGCCTTCTGGATGCGTTCGGCAGCAATGTCGAGCACCTTCATTGCATCCTGAGCAAAAGCAAAGTGAAAAGTGAAAAGTGAAAAGTGAAAAATAAAAAGAAGTATCAGGCGTTTCATAAAATTGTCAATTGCAAATCGTCAAATTGTAAATTATCTCAGGTTGTCCATTATCATCATCAGTTGTTCTTCGCTGACGCAGAGCACTTCGCGGGGTTTGCTGCCCTTTGCGGGACCTACCACGCCAGCTTTCTCCAGCTGGTCCATCAGACGGCCGGCGCGGTTGTAGCCGATGCTGAACTTGCGCTGTATCATGCTGGTGCTGCCGTTCTGCTCGCTGACAATCATGCGGGCAGCATCCTCGAACATCGGGTCGAGGTGCGTCATATCCACATCGTTCAGGCCTCCCTCGTCCTCGCCTTCCAGCGGAACTTCTGGCAGCAGGTAGGGCGAAGGATAGCTTTGCTGGCAGGCGATGTGGTGGACGACAGCCTCCACCTCCGGCGTATCAACGAAAGCGCATTGGATGCGGACAGGCTCGGTGCCGCTCATCAATAGCATGTCGCCCTTGCCGACAAGCTGGTTGGCGCCAGTGCGGTCGAGGATGGTCTTGCTATCTACACCCGTTGTCACCTTGAATGCCATGCGAGCCGGGAAGTTGGCCTTGATGGTGCCGGTGATGATGTTTGTCGTGGGTCGTTGCGTAGCGATAATCATGTGGATGCCGACGGCTCTGGCCAGCTGTGCGATGCGGGCGATGGGGAGCTCTATCTCTTTGCCTGCCGTCATGATGAGGTCGCCGAACTCATCAATCACCACCACGATGTATGGCATGAAGCGGTGTCCGTTGTTGGGATTGAGCTGGCGGTCGCGGAACTTTTGGTTATACTCCTTGACGTTCTTGGCGTGTGCCTTCTTCAGTAGGTCGTAGCGCTGGTCCATTTCGAGGCAGAGGCTCTTGAGCGTCTGGATGACTTTGTTGACATCGGTGATGATGGGCTCTTCGCGGTCTTCGTTGCCCTCTACCTGTGCCAGGAAATGGTTGACGATGGGGCTGTAGAGGTTGAACTCCACCTTCTTCGGATCGACCATCACGAGTTTCAGCTCAGCGGGATGCTTCTTGTAGAGCAGGGACGTGATAATGGCATTAAGGCCGACGGACTTGCCTTGACCAGTAGCGCCTGCCACGAGAAGGTGCGGCATCTTGGTGAGGTCGGCAATGAAGACCTCGTTGGTGATGGTCTTGCCCAGAGCCATTGGCAGCTCATAGTCCGTCTCTTGGAACTTGCGGCTGTTCAGTATGCTCTCCATCGACACCATTTGCGGATTGGTGTTCGGCACCTCTATGCCGATGGTTCCCTTGCCCGGAATCGGCGCGATGATGCGGATGCCGAGGGCGCTGAGGCTCAGGGCAATGTCATCCTCCAGATTGCGGATGGTACTGATGCGGATGCCGGGGGCGGGCGTGATTTCGTAGAGCGTGACGGTGGGTCCGATGGTAGCCTTCGTGTTTGGCATGATTTCCACACGGAAGTTGCGCAGGACGGTCTTGATTCGTTCCTTGTTGTTGCGCTGTTCCTCCATGTCGATGGCACTGGTCGTGTTCTCGTAATGCTTGAGCAGGTCGATGGTTGGGTACTTGTAGTTCTCCAGGTCGAGCTTCGGGTCGTAGGGCTCCAAGGCGCGCTCGTCGCTGAGGTCGGCCTTCTCGGGGTTCTTGCCCACGACGACTGTAATGTCATCCTCGTCCTTGTCAAAAGGCAGGGGTTGTTCGCCTTCTCCCAGATTGATGTCTGTCGTATCGTCAAACTCAATCGTGGTAGCCGTCCTTGATGGTTCGTCGGAGAACGGTTCAACGGGCTCTTCCGAATCAGACTCCTCTAAATCTCCGATGAGGGAGACTTTTCGTCCTGTTTCATTGTTTTCGTCGTCGGTCTCTTCCTCTTGGGTCTGTTGTCCGTTGACTTTCCCTTCGGCCGTCGAGCCTTGCTTGTCTGTTGTCCGTTGTCTGATAACGAGATGCCTGATCCACGTGATGGCTTCGTCGCTGAGGTAGAACAGGTAGAGTAGGGCGGAGAGGATGAAGATGAGCAGCGTGCCCAATCCCCCGACCTTCTCCATCAGGAATTGCAGTTCGTTGAGGCCTATCATGCCGCCCCAGATGATATAGGTGTCCTGCGCGCTGGGGAAGACGCGGACGATATAGGCTGCAAAGGCAGACGCCCATGCCATGATAATCATGCAGTTGATGAACCAGATGTGAAGTCTCACTTTGGCCAGTCCCATGATTCGGATGCTGGTGGCAAGCATCAGTACCGGAATCAGGATGGAGGAGAGTCCGAACGTGTTGTCCATCATCCAATGGGCCACGTGATAGCCCCAAAGCCCGAGCCAGTTGGCTGCCGTATAGGATTCGCTGGTGATGTGGGCGAAGTCTTCCGCTCCGGTGAAGATGTGCGAGATGAGGGCAATGAGTATGGCCAGTGAGAAGGTGGCAAGCACAGCCCCCCAGACGAAGCGCATGTTGTCCTTGTGTTCGCCGCGCTTTGCAGGGTCAACGTCCTCCTTGTCGCCGATGTTCGAGCGGAGCCAGTTGAGAGACCGTATCCATGCCGGTTCCTTCTTCTTGTTTTTGCCCTGAGCGGTTGGTCTCTTGGGCTTGTATTGTTTTACGCTTTTCTTTGCGTCCATTTTTTTTAATATCAGCTTTATAATGCTTTATAATGCGGGTGCAAAGATACAAATAAATAAGGAAGAGTGCAAGAATGCAGACGAAATAAGTTGTATGTTGAAAATATTTTATACCTTTGCACAGCTAAATACCTATACGCAATGAATTCAAAAACCTTGATTAAAGCCATTGCCTTTGCTGCAATGGCTACTGCTTGCACGAATGGCGGCAAGCAATTGGCGTCAGGCATCGACCTGGCCAACCTCGACTCAACCTACCTCCCCGGCACAGACTTCTACATGTTTGCCACTGGCGGATGGCAGAAACTACACCCCCTGACGGCCGAGTACAGCCGCTTCGGTTCCTTCGACCAGCTGCAGGAGGACAACAATAAGCGCCTGCGCTCGCTCATTGACAGCGTGGCTTCGCGTCAGAACGAACCCGGGAGCATCGCCCAGAAGATAGCCGACCTTTACAACTCGGCTATGGACAGCGTGAACCTGAACGAGCATTACTGGGGCGCCCTCGAGGGCTTCCTGCTCTGCGACGGATACCAGAACTCTTCCGACATAACGGTGGATTGGATTGCAGACGTATGGCCGAGGATGCAGCGCCAGGGCGTGCCCGGACTCTTCGGCATGTATATCGGTGCCGACGAGAAGGATTCGAAGAACAACCTCGTCTCCATCACACAGGGCGGACTCACCCTTGGGCAAAAGGACTATTACGTCGATGACGACCCGAGGACGCAGGAAATCCGAACGGCCTACCGGAAGTACATCACCGACCTCTGCATCCACACCGGTTTCAGCGAGAAGGATGCCCGCCGCATCAGCGACGACGTGCTTCGCATCGAGACGCGCCTTGCCGTCGCCAGCAAGAGCCGCACAGAACTGCGCGACCCGGAGGCCAACTACAACAAACTCTCCTACGAAGAGCTCCTGAAGGAGTTCCCCGGCATCAACTGGGACGGCTATTTCCAGAACTTCGGCATGGAGGGCGTGAAGGAGGTTTGCCTCGGTCAGCCCCTTGCTATTCATGAGGTGGAGAGAGTCCTGGCCGAAGAGACAATCGAAGCCCAGCAGAACCTCTATCTCTGGCATGCTATAGATATGGTGGCATCCTATATCGACGACGAGAGCCGTGCCCTGACCTTCGGCTTCTATGGAAAGGTGATGAGCGGCAAGGAGGAGGACCGCCCGCGCTGGAAGCGTGCCGTAGCGGCAGTGGAAAGCGGATTGGGCGAGGCTCTCGGCCAACTCTATGTGGCCAAGTATTTCCCGCCCGAGGCAAAGAAGCGCATGGAGAAACTCGTTGGCAACCTGCAGGTTGCATTGGGCGAGCGCATCGACGTGCAGGACTGGATGACCGACGAGACAAAGAAGGTGGCTCGCGAGAAACTGGATGCCTTCTACGTCAAGGTGGGCTATCCCGGCAAATGGAAGGACTACAGCGACCTCGAGATAGGCGACAACTACCTCAATAATATGCTTGCCTGCAACGAATGGGAGATAAAGGAAATGATTCGCGAGAAGCTGAACAAACCTGTGGATCGCGATGAATGGTACATGACGCCGCAGACGGTCAATGCATACTACAATCCCACGACTAACGAGATTTGCTTCCCGGCAGGCATCCTGCAGCCGCCATTCTTCGACATGCAGGCCGACGATGCCTTCAACTACGGAGCCATCGGCGTAGTCATCGGACATGAGATGACGCACGGATTTGACGACCAGGGCAGCAAGTACGACAAGACGGGCAACCTCGTGCAGTGGTGGACGGAGGAAGATACCAGGCGCTTCGAGGAGCGTATCCAGGTGATGCGCGAGTTCCACGACAGCATCGAGGTGCTGCCGGGACTGCATGCCAACGGCTCCCTCACGCTTGGCGAGAACATGGCCGACCACGGCGGATTGATGGTTGCCTTCCAGGCCTTCAAGAATGCCACCGCCGCGGCCCCTCTGCCGGACATCGACGGCTTTACGCCCGAGCAGCGCTTCTTCCTGGCATACGCCAACGTCTGGGGGCAGAATATCCGCGACGAAGAGATTCAGAAGCGCGTCAAGAGCGACCCGCACCAGCTGGGCATGTGGCGTGTGAACGGACAGATGCCTCACATCGATGCCTGGTACGAAGCCTTCGGCATCACGGAAGCCGATCCGATGTTCGTTCCCAAGGAAAAGCGCGTCACCATCTGGTAGGAGATGGTGACGGCGACGGCGGCGGGGGCGGGGGCGGTGCTCATTTTATCCCGCGTCTGTTCAGCGCGTTGATGTAGCGGCGGGCATTCCTGTTGTGCTCCGCCAGTGTTGATGCAAAATTGTGTGTGCCAGAGAAGTCTTCTTTGGCACACATATATAAATACGGGTGCTCAGTGTGGTTCAGCACTGCCTCCAGACCAGCTATGCTTGCAATGCGGATGGGACCTGGCGGCAAACCCTCCACCAGATAGGTGTTGTAGGGGCTCTCCACCCGAAGATGCTTGTTCAGAATGCGCCGCAGCGAAAAGTCCCCTACGGCAAACTTCACCGTCGGGTCGGCCTGCAGGGGCATTCCTATACGCAGACGGTTGAGGTACAGGCCAGCTATCATCGGCTTCTCGGCATCGTTGGCCGTCTCCTCGTCCACGATGCTTGCCAGGGTCGCCACCTGCTCGTGCGTCAGCCCGATGGCCTTTGCCTTTGCCTCCCTCTCGGCCGTCCAGAAACGATGGTTCTCGCGCTCCATGCGCTCGATGAACTTGTCAACGGAGATGTCCCAATACACTTCGTAGGTGTTCGGTATGAAGAGAGCCGGGACGGTTGCCGCCGTATAGCCTTTGGCCCAGAGGTAGGTACTGTCCGTCAGCACTGAGACAATCTCGGCCGAGTCCATCATCAGGCTGTGCGACAACAGGGCGCCCAGCCGTGGCATCGTTCTCGACGTCGGTACGACCAGCTTCATCGGTTCCTGAATACCATTGCGAAGCCTACGGTAGAACTGCAGGCAGGTCATTTCCGGTTCCATACGATAGCGACCCGTCCTGGGGCGATAGCTCAACACATTATTATATACGTCCCATCGCCAACCCAGACCGCTCTTCATCCGGATGCTGTCCGTCGTGTCGTCGCGGTCGATGTAAATATATTCTTTCTGTTCGCCATCCAGGCCTGCCATCCGGGCCGACATCAATGCGTAGGCCGCAACTGCCACCGCAGCAAGCAGCAGGCATATACCGATAACGCCCCAAAGGAACCATCTTTTCATTTTATTCGAGTTTTTGCATGTTTCACATTCTCTTACCTCTCACTACTTACTTTCTTGTTAAATCGGGTGCAAAAATACATAAAATCGCAAAAAACACAAAATTTTTCACTTTTCACTTTTCTCTTTTCACTTTTTATTTGTACCTTTGCACTCGCAAATCGCCACCATGGCTCAGTTGGTAGAGCAACGCATTCGTAATGCGTGGGTCCGGGGTTCGAGTCCCCGTGGTGGCTCAAAAGAACGCATTTAGAGAGACTCTTTAGGGAGCCTCTCTTTTTGTTTCTAATCTTTTGATAATGATGTATAACTTACGCATTTTTAGTTTTTTGTGTTACGAGAACAAACAAAATGTTTAACTCGCATTATGGGTGACACATCAAGACAAGAGAAGACGGGTAAGGACATTTTTGTACATCGATTTTTGTGCAAATGTACAAAAATAAAATGAGCAAATGTACAAAAAGTGCTCTAAATCTCTGAAATACTGTGACATATAATGCAAAAATTAACTAAAAATGAACAAAAATTATGTAAAAGTCATTTTTGACAGGAGCGGAAAGGCAAAGAAAACTGGTCGCGGAAAAGTTGAAATTAGAGTTTATCTTGCTACGAATGTTCGTAAGTACATTGTGGTAGGTGAAACGACTAAATCAAGCTGGAAAACTTACCAGAATAGTAAAGAGCTAGCTATTCAGGTTGAACGCTATGAAGAGATTGTTCGAGCAATGAAACTACTTGGTGAAGATATGACGATAGAAAATTTTAATGCTCATATCGATTCAGAAAAAAATCAAGCGAAGAATCCTTTACGTGTAAGTTTCATAGAATTCATGCGTTCAGAGATAAGCCGTGAAAATAATCGAGAAAGCACATTACGCCACAAGAGACATGTTCTTGAAACGTTGGAATGCTATGGCAAAATAAAAACATTAGCCGATCTTACTCCAGCTAATATTCGTGCGTTTGACCGTTGGCTCCATGATACAGGTGAGCGTACGGATGTAACAGTCTGGAACTATCACAAGCGTATCAAAAGATACACGAGAATGTTGAAGTTAAATGAAGTAATAGAAAAAGACCCTTACGATTATTGTAAGATTCCTCGCGGGCACAGTAAAGTAAGAAATCCTCTCACTGAAGACGAATTGTGCAAGCTGAGGAAGGCAAAATTAGATGCTAAGTTAGACCGTGTACGTGATTTGTTTATTTTTGCCGCTTATACAGGATTAGCGTATGCAGATGTTCAACTATTTAATTTTGAAAAGATGACCCAGAAGCACGATAAGATGTACTATATAGATGGTAAACGACTGAAGACGGGTACAGAATTTTATACTCCGATTTTGAAACCAGCCATGAATGTTTTGAAGAAGTACAACTACAATCTACCCAAAATATCCAATCAGAAAGCAAATGACTATCTCCATGTAATAGAAGCGCAACTAAAAATCAAGAAAAGCCTTACTTTCCACATTGCCCGACATAGTTTTGCTACGCTTGTCCTCTCTTACGATGTACCCATAGAAAATGTCGGGAGAATGTTAGGGCAGAAAGACATCAAAGTAACTCAAATATATTGCAAGATTCTTAAATCCACGATACAGCGCCATGCAGAGTCATTAGCCTCTATGATAAGGTAAACGCCCTGTAGCACACAATCTTTTTGAGCTCCGATACCCCTGTTTCTGCAGAGAGTGTCGCAGTAATTTTCTCGGCCAGGTACTTCTTGCCGTGAATGAGGAAGATGCTGCGCACCTCGGGGACAGTATCAGAGAGGAACGAGAACGTATATTTCCTGCGCTGATCCACCCAAAAGTTAGTCCTTCGTGTAGATGGCCTTTCCGTGGTGGTCAGCCGCATGGAATACTGATTATAGGTATATGAGTTGTCCGGCTTTATTTCATGCTTGTCCACATACGGGTGCGGCATTTTCGGGTGGTACTTCAGATAAGTGCCATCCCAAAAAGCCACATAGATTTTATCGAAGTATTCATCTTTCTTCTCCTGCTCCCCGACGATAAGCGTATTCACCGGCAGCGTCTGGTTCTCGTCCCTGTCCTCAGCATCCTCTTCATCATCTCCAAGGGTGCCGCATTCCACGAAGAGCATATCCCCATACGTATTATCCGTGAAGTCGATGCAAGCCGGCACGATGCCCAGCTCCTCCACCTCTGCATTTTCATCATTGTTCATAACGCGGGGCGCAAACATATTGATAGGCTGGATACGCATGTAGTGGTGTATTACATTGTTAATCGTCTGTGTCCCGACGCACTTCAGTACGAAGCAAGTATCTTCCTCGCGGCAGTAGTGAATGTAGCGATACTGCCAGGCATTGTAAGGCCCTGCACAATCCAAGAGACTGTTAAGCTGGCTCCTCATGGAAGCAATGTTCGTGTAGGAATGCAAGGGAATACGAGTGGTGGCCCAAGGGCATGAATAGAACTTCCACATCTGATGGTCGCAGTCCTGATAGGCCAAGTTCTTCTGCTCTACGTAGCTGTCCTTGACATCCTCTTCCTTCGCTATATCCACAGTATGACTGTCTATAACCTTGTCGATAGTCACCACTTCCATGTTGCCAATCGCCCCATTGTTGAAGACAAACTTCATCATCTGCGTCTTAGGCTCCAGCTCAAAAGTGCCATTCAGGAAAAGCTCCACCTGTTCCAGAAATTCGCTCACCGTCCAATGCGGCAGAATCTGATTCATGTAAGGCATTTGCCAATTCAAGGGGAAAGCCTGACAGACGATAAGATTGGACCAGGCAGAGTTCTCGATTGCCGAAAGGTCGCATTGATGCCCTGTCCTTGTCAGCACCTGCCTAATGACTTCAACGAGGAAAGGAAACCCAATAATTGGCGGGTCATAGGAAGGGTCGCCTCCCAAGTAGATATAGAAAGAGCCGTATGTACCCATCTTGTTCTGGATGTTGCCGGAGGTATTGTTTACCCAGGGCGGGCATACATAGCCAAGATATTCCGGTGAGTGTCCACTACCTCCTCTCTTCTGCTCCCCGTATGAGCGCATATAGTAAGAAGCCTCCCAATGTGCATTGTCGCGTAGGGATGGCATACTAATCTCATTGATATAGATTTCATCCATATTGGAATAGTAGTTCGTGGCAGAGCGTCCTTCCAGGAACTGCGTCTTCACCTCCGACTCAGAGACAGAGACAATCGACACACTGCCGTACTTGTGGAAGTTGCGGTCGTGTATCTCACATTCCAGAAGCTCTGTCTCAAAATCAAAGTCCTTACGATAGATATGCCCGAAGATAGCAATGTTCTCGGCACAGCCTTTGATTGGGAAGGTGATAGAGAGCGTATAACTGTCAGCTCCCGTAAAGAAGTGATTCTCGGAAATGAACTCAAAGGACGTGCCCTTCTTCAGGACAGCCTTCTTCTTATCAATGAGTATAATCATGAGCGACGCGATTTAGGAGTTTTGTTACGAATCAGTTTGTCATATTCATCCTGAGCCTGTTTCATGCCTGTCTCTCCAGTGACGGAGTTGACAGTCAGGAACGGCTCATCAAGCCTGTCCCGAAGCAGCCTAATCGTCTCAGACAACTCACTTTCCTGAGAGTTATCTGGCGTATTCTGAACAATGACCTGCTGCGGCACATTCTTACTGTTAACCACATTGTCAGCAATGACATGGGGGGCAGTAATCGTCCTTGACACATCATCCGCATTCAGCCTTCCGATGGTATTAGTCTGCTGTGCATAGTCCAAAGCTTCAAGCAATGGCCTTGCCACAGGACTGTTGACCAGCTCCTGCGAAGCCACCCATTCCCCAGCGTGAACGACACCAGCCACCTCGTCTTTCCTGCCTTCCTTTGTGAAGCCACCAGTCATGTAACCTTGAGCTTCCGAAGCCTGCTGTTGCTTCTTGATGGCCGCTACTTGGAGCATACCTGCAGCAATCGCCGTTGCAGCAGCTATAGGAGCAAGAATATAACCAATCACAGGAATTGCCGCAGCAGAACCATACGCATTGATGGCATTTGTGGCCGTCTGCGCCACAGCCTGAATGACCTGCATGGCAAACATTTTCTTGTTGGCCTCGTTTTTGGCTTTGGCAATCTCCTTTTCCTTCTGCTTTTCGAGCTTCTTCACCTTGTAGTTGTTGCCTTCTGCAAGTGAAATCTCCCGTTCATACTTCTTCTCGATGCCTGCTGTCTGTATCTGAAGCTCAGCCTGCACAATCGTAGTCAGCTGCTGGAAGATGCTACTCATCCCGGATACCAGGACATCAAGCGTACCAGAAACAGCCTGCCCGAAGTCCGACTCCAAGAATGACATCACATCGTCGTTCCATTGCTGAAGAAAGTTTTTATTGAGTTCTGCCCCCTCGATGTTATACTGTTCCATGAGGGCAATACGCGCCTCTTGGAAAGCCTTTTCTATTCGCAGCTTCTCCTTGGCATTGTCCCCAGCGGCCAGAACTTCCTTGTGATAAACCTCACGCAGGAGAGCCAGGTCTGTATCATACTTCTCCCTCCGCTCCGAAGGATTGTCCCCGAAATACTTCTCCTTCATCTTGGCAAGTGCCTCCTGATGCTTCTTCTCTGCATCTTCATACTCCTTCTGATGCTTACGCTGATTGGCAAGAAGCTTGTCCTGCAACTGCTTTTGCGCCTGAAGCTGTTCCTTAGAACCCTTCTCATACAGACTCACCATCGTATTGAGGTGGCGCATCTCCAGCTGCTCGATGGCCTCCTCATAGACTTGATATGAGACAGTCCCATCGATGTAGCGTTGCTTCTGTGCAGCCATCATCTCATTATGGAGTGCTTCCTCCTCCTCAATGGATGTCTTGACAGTCTGCTCAGTCTGCTTCTTGACAGCCTCGTAGTAAGCAGCCTCAATAGAAAGC
>Ga0310690_10003584_pt1 | contig 23015 bp, 26 predicted proteins | sample AusTroGonzalo_MG_2_FD_207661 | JGI IMG/M metagenome (GOLD analysis project Ga0310690, IMG submission 207661) | Bovine rumen microbial communities from tropical cattle in Woodstock, Queensland, Australia - Gonzalo_04 (v2) (version 2) | ecosystem: Host-associated > Mammals > Digestive system >... | reverse complement strand
CGTTCACAAGCATATAGAGAATATGGTGACTATATTGACCGTATGCAGAAAAAGCTGGACACTATTTCACAGGGTCAGTTACAAAAAGCACAGTTACTTGGTGGTGCTATTTCTAATGAACAGCAAGCACAGTCTGACTATATTTCTGATTTACTTGGTATTATGGGCGATAAAGCAAGTACAAATGTAAATGCTACTATTGGTGCATTCTAATATATTATAGAGGTTTATAATGGCTAGAGTTTATAATACAAGACAGTTACTTGATCCTAATATGATTTCTATTTTGAACCAACAGACCGCAAATAAGTTGCAGTTTGAAACAGATCAGAATAAAGCAAAGTATGATGCTATTCGTAAAGCATTAGGAACTGCTGGTTCTGTTGGTCAAAACATATATGAACAGTCTAGACGCGCTTCTGAAATGGAAGATGAATGGAGTATTTCACCTGAAGTTTTGAATGATCCAGTTTATAAAGCAGCTAGAGAAGAGTATATTAGAACTGGTTCGTCAGGACCGTTGCAGCAATTTATTATGCAAAAACTTGCAGCTGAAGCAAAACAACGTGCAGACGAAAAAGCAGAAGCTGAAAAGAAATATCAAAAAGAACTTCATGATGCTGTTACACTTCGTGAAGATAGAAATAAATATGGTCAGTTGCAGGCTAATATGTTCAAAGCTATGGATGAAGGCAACATGGCTGATGCACAAACATATAAAAATCAAATGGAAGGATTAGAACAGCATTATGCTAAATACTATCCTGATTATAAGAATCCATTTGGTGATACTGCAGAATCTATGTGGAATGCTCGTTCTGAACAAAAGAGAATAGCTGATGAAAAACGTGCACAAGAAGAAGCAGATAAACAAGAACTTGAGCTTGGTGAAAAGAATTTGAAAGCAATTCAAGATATAAACGAACAAGAACGTTTATATAAAGTTGAACAATTCTTATCTACACTTCCAACAGTATTCAAAAATGATGCTGAAAAACAAAAAGTATATGACTTGATAAATAGTAATGAAGATATGAATACTGCAGAAAAGGCTGCAATGTTGAAGAAGGTTAGAGAAACTGATTCAGGTGAAACCGCTAAAAAGAAAGCTAAACAAGGTGCAGCAGCAAATAAAGCTGGTGAAGCTACTGGAAAAGCTATTGTTGAATCTACAAACAAGGCCGAAGCAGCTAAGTATATTGGTCAGAAGATGAACAGTTTGAATTATGAAGATATTCCAGATGATATTCGTAAATATTTGAAAATGGATTCTAAAGGTATTGTGGGGTGGAAATAATGGCTAAATTACTATCAGAACAATTTAGAGAAAATATAAAGAAATCGGATGTCAGAGACGATCTGACCGCCGGTCTTTATGATGCTGTAAAAGGTATGTCTGATGAAGATTTCAAGGAATACATGTATTCTTCTAGAAAATATTTCAAAGAAAACATGCCAATGGCAGTTGATAAAATTGAAGGTTTCCAACAGTATATTTCTGAAGAACCTTCATGGGGTGCACAAAATATTGACTATGATGAAGTCACCGGTTCTGAAAATTCACTTGATAACTTCTATGACTATGATATGAAGGACTTTGAATATTTTGGTTCTAAGGTCGGTATGACTGGTAAAGAATTCATGAAACAAATGGCTAAAGATAAGACTACTTTAGACCGCAAGAGAATTGCTCATGGAGAAGATGCCGGTGGATGGTTTGATTCACCAACAGCTTTTGCTCATAATTTGGGTGGTGCATTCATGAACGTTTTTGCACCACGCTCACAAGAAGCTATCGAACGTGGCGAAGAACCTTCTACAAAAGATATTGTTCTTGATGTTGCAGTTGATGCAGCACAGGCTTTACCAATGGGTAAAATAGCAAAGGTACCAGCAGCTTCAAAGATGTTTGGAATTAGAAATGTTCTTACTAATGCTGCAGTACCAGCAGCTGCAGAAGTTGCTGACGCTGCAGCTTATGACGATGATAATCAACGTGGTGATTTCGATCCTATTGATATAGCTAAAGGCACTGCTGTAAATGTCATCATGCCTAGAGGCTTACGTAAATATGGTTCTGAAACGTGGGATAATATTGGTAAAAATGTTACTACTAAGAATATTCCAGTTGTTGGAAAGGTATTTGCACGTGGTATGGAAGCAGGACCTTCTGATATTCTTACTAATAAGACAGGTGATGTTCTTTATCAAAACAGAACAACACCTTTGCCGATCGTTGGACCTTTGCTTGATAAAACACAGAAAGAAAAGAAAATAAAGAAGGAAAAAGAACAGAAGAAAAAAGAAGCAAAAGAAAATGCTGAATCTGTTACACGCAAATATCTTTTAGGAGAATAATATATGGCTTTAGGATATCTTTTAGATCCATTTATTCAAGTAAATACGATTGTCGGAACACCAGTGGTCGGTGCTAAGATATATGTTTATAATGCTAATACAACGAATTTAGCAATTACTTATAGAGATTTTCAAGGTCATTTGAACACTAATCCAGTTCGAACTGATACACTTGGAAACTGTACTATTATTGCTGATGATGTGAGAACTTACGATATTGAAGTTCGTGATGCTCTAGGTCTTCTGTTGATGTCTAAAAAGAATGTTTCTATTGCTGGAACTTCAGGAGAAAGTTCAGATGTTGCAGTTGAAGCTGGATATGGAGTTTCAGTTTCACGTGTAAATAATATCTTTACGGTTTCTGTTGATACTACACTTATCGCTACAAAAGACGACCTTACTACTAAACAGGATAAGATGCGCGCCGGTGACAATATCGAAATCACACAGCAAAATCAGATAAATGTTGTAAACCGCAGAGAATTACTTGCTGAATATCCTATAAAAATGGATAGAGGCGCTGATAAATTGAAGCTTTACATTGACGAAGAATATCTTGATAATATTGGAAGCAACTCTTTGGTTGCCGGACCTGATATAGCAATTGATGATTTAGACGATGCTAAAGTTATTGGAATTGATACAAATTCTACCGCTACTGGTGATTATAACTTTTATGCAGGTAATGCAAATACAATAAGTGGTGACAATAATGCTGCATTTGGTTATAATAATGAAATTGATGGCAGCTATAATGCAATATTTGGTGCTTCTAATAATATTGAAGGTGATAGAAACCTTGTATTTGGTCAAAGAAATATCGCTAATTCACACTCATATTCAAACCTTGTTGGTGGAACAGATATTACTGCTAATCAATGTTCTTATAATTTGTTTGGTGGTTCGCAAAATTCAGCATACATGTGTGCTGGTTCAAATTTGATTGGTTATGATAATGTTCTTCAGCAAGACAACTATACTTATGTTGGTGGTAACAGCAATAACCTAACATTCTTCAACAATAGTATTTGTGTTGGTAATAATAACTTATTCAATGCTACACAAGGCGCTTCACACGCTGCTATAATTGGCCGCTATAATACAATATCAGGAACTGGTTATGGCAATGACATGATATTTGGTAGTCAAAATACCATTGACGGTAGTAATGATTTTGTTGTTGGTAATAATAATACAGTCAGCGGTGATAACAAATATATTGTTGGTAATAATAATATAGCAAGTGGTACTGACTATATGTATATGGTTGGCCACGCTACATCAGGTATAGAAGGTGGTATTGTATTAGGTGTTGAAGGACACAATAACTTTGAAATTCGAAAGAATGACGATATTTACTACCGCTATAATGGCACTATGATGCAACTAAAACCTTTAGGATTCACTGCTAACGGATTTGATAGAAAATATTCTAAAACTGTTACTATTGATTCAAACACTACTGCTGGTTTTTCCGTAATGTTCGATAATATTGACGACTATAAAACATGGGTTTCTACTGGTTTGATTACTTCACCGTGTATTTGTAGAGTCGTAGTATATAGCGACCACAGAACAAGCAATGCAGCAGTTGCATTATATTGTAATAGAATTTATACCGGTGGTGGTAGCAATGCTATATTTGATTCATGGATATTGAGATTTACAGATTTACCTACAGGTGGAACAACCAGCACTTATATGAGTTGGCTTGAGGGTGGAAATTATACTTTCCCTTGTTCAAATGATGCATTTACTGCTTATTATGGAGATTGGAATCCACGAATTCAAATAAATGCAACTAATAATACACCGTTTGCTATTGGTGATAAAGTTACTGTAGAAATAGAATTTCATGCTATAAAGCTTATCTAATTTTTATAGAGGAACAATATGGCACAAGATACTAATCACATATTGCAGTCATTTACTGATGTTCTTGTTGGATCTAATCAAGAACATATTTATCATGGCAAAGCACCTATACGTGTTGATAACACCACTGATGAAATTTCATTGGATCCTATTGCTAAAACTGTTATTGAACCTACTGATACTGTTTTTGTTGAACCTGGTGTAAATGCACTTGGTAATACAACTTATAAACTGCACGTCAGTCATGATGCTGGTAAAAGCTATAATGGTATTTATCCAGTTCAGGTTGATAATGATCGAAATCAAATAGGAGTAAACAATGTAAACCTTGACCTTCAGTTTCCATTATTCGGATCTGTTGATAACGAAACTTTGACTATTGGTTCAAAGTTTGGTAATTATTATGCAAGTAATGATGCACATGAAATAAACTACATGGAATATTGGAATGAAAACAATTCTGATAAGTTCATTCGTCTTCGTCATGATGGTGATATAAACCCTGTCAATTTTGGTTATTTGCTACCTGCATTGCCACCTAGTGGTTCTAGTAAATATGTATTTGGTGGTGACCGTCAATGGCACCAGGAAGCAATAGCTACAATGGTTTATATGGACACGATAGATGTAACTGCTACAGTTGATCTTGCACAAGGCTATCAAGAATTCGATTTTGGTGAACTTCAAGAATGTAATACATTTGAAGTTGATTATACTATTTTTGCAGTTGTTGCTGGTTTGGCTGCTGTTTCTGTATTCAATGGAACTATTGAAACTATTATAAATGACACCAGTCTTGGAAACAAATATTTCCAGGTCGTAAATGGCTTATCTGATATGAATACACAGTTTTATAGTAATCGTAAACTTGGAAGCTATTCTTCTATTCCTAGCAGATTCAGGTTGAAAGTTCGAGTATACAACGCAGCAAATACATGGAAAGATAATTCTATCATGTCTGTTACAGCAAGTGTACGTCGCTATGTTTGGAACATATAATAGGGGTAAATATGGTTGAAACTATTACAGCAATTTTACCTTTTATATCACCCACAGCATTACCTTTGGTTGTTGTGATTTTAGGTGGTCTTTACATATATCGTAAAATCGGTAATGAACGAAAAGAAACTAAAGCTGAACGTGATAAGGATAGTCAAGATCTTCATGATAAGATTCTGAAACTAGATTTTGAAGTCACTAACATCAAAGGAAATGTTGGTCATCATCAAGAAGTTTTGGAGGACCTAAGAAATCAAATAAATGTTTTGAATATGAACATTGTAAAATTGACGGTTTCTATGGAAAATCTTGTAAAGAATTTGGAGAATAAATAATGCCCACATTGAGTTATAATGGTAGATTGATAAATATCACAGACCAGAGAATATCTGATCTGTTTACTATCGTTTCTAATGATGAATACATCTATGCTATTCAGGATAACACAGGAACATTTTTGTTCGGTATAAAGAAAGACGGATCTATAGATTGGGCTAAAGGTTTACCTGAATTTTTAGAAATCATTCTGAATAACAAGCAGGATAAGATTGAAGGAAAGACTGTTGTAAATGAAACTTTTGCTAATGGTGTAAAGGTTATTTCTACAGAAGAATTTATTTTCCTTATTACTGATACAAATGATACACCGCTTTTGGGTATTCGTAAAGATGGTTCTACTTATATTGCAAACTATGAACAGATAGTTACAGAATTAGACGAAAAGGTTGATAAAGAAAATAACAAGTCACTTATTGATAGTGCATTTGCTAAAGGTGTATACTTTACAAAAACAGAACAATTTATTTTTGCTATAACTGATAAGAAGTCAAATTTACTTTTTGGTATTGAAACTGATGGTTCTGTTACATGGTCTAAAGGTATTCCAGATGTAATCAACAATATTCTTGCTAACAAACAAGATAAGATTGCCGGAAAATCTGTAATTGATGAAAACATGTCTGACCACACATCGTCTGTTGAAGATTATGACTGGTCTTACTTATATACTGACCAAACTGACCATATTGCTGAAGGTATTCACGCAAATGGTGACCATGAGTTCTTTGCACCGGTTACTTTTAGAAAGATAAACTGGACAGATGATAATTTGAGTGATTTGTCTACTGCGCTCAAAGAAAGCGGCTTTACTGGAGGAACGGGCGATTGGTCTGACAATGAGTCACTTGAAATCCCTATTCCTGAAATGGCTATCATCAATTTTACTAATATTGACCAGATGCCACAAACAAAAACTACAGATGCACATGCTTATATGCAGTTCTGGGATATGCACGGCAACTATTTCAAGAAGAAGGTAATTGCTAATGCTCAAGGTTCTTCATCTATGAAATGGTCAAAGAAGAATATTGGTATTGATATTTGTAATGATGATTGGATTGGTGATGATACATTCAAAATCAAATTTGGTGATTGGGTTCCACAAGATTCATTCCATATCAAAGCTTATGCAACAGACTATTTCAAGTGTGTTGGTCTTGTTGGTTATGATACTGTAAAGGAAGTAATGGACACAAGAGTTCTGAACACAACCTGGAAGCAGAATGCAAATTATGGAACAAACCCTGTTGCTACAAAGGCAGTTTCACCAAGAATTGACAGCGGTGCATTATGCTACCCACAAGGATTTATCTGTAAAGTTTTCTTGAATGGAAACTTTGAAGGTTTGTTCTGTTTCCAGTTGAAGAAACATCGTGATAACTACAATATGAGCAAGAAAGATACCAAAAACATTCATATTGAAGGTATGCTTGGTGCTACTTATTTCTGGAATGGCAACATTGACTGGACGCAGTTTGAGGTCAGAAATCCTAAAGATTTGATTTCTTATGATGGTTCTAAATACGATGGTGATAACCCAACTGAACTTATTGATAGCTCATCACCATATTATGACAGTTCTAACTCTAAACACAAGAACACAGCTAAGGTAAAACAATACATCATAAACTTATCTCAAAGAATGCTTGAAGTCGTCAATGCTGGTAATGATAAGACATTATTTGAAAAATATTTTGGTTTAGATAGTTGTATTGATTATGCAGTACTTAGTGATGCTATTTATAATTACGACTATGTAAAAAACATTCAATGGACTACATGGGATGGTGAAAAATGGTTCTTGAATTTCTATGACCTTGACTGTACGTTGGGTGCCAACTCTGCAGCTGATTCTATTCACTATCCTACAAATACACACACAACTACAGCTACAATGCACCCATTGAATTTCGTATTGAATAATTATAATACAGAACTTGAAGCACGTTGGGCTGAATTACGCAAAAAGAAAATTATTGATGCAAAACATATTTCGGACAAGCTTGACCATTATATGAAAACTTGGGGTAAAGATGCTTATGACGCAGAAGAGGAAAGATGGCCTGACTACCCATATAATAGAGATATGATTGTAGATACAGAAAACTGGGAACTTGAAGTTGATTCTGATGGAAATCCTGTGATTTATACTGGAGTATATCATATCTGGAATGAATCTACTAATTATGCTCAAGGATATGTTGTGCAGTATAATCCTTCAACTAGTAGTCAGCCATCACAAGGCTGGTATTATAGATTTACTGCAAAACAAAACAATATAAATAAAAAGCCAGTTACTAAAACAGGTTTCAAAGATAACTTCTTCAGAGTTTATAACTGGCTACAAATGCAAATTTCAAACATGGACACAGTTTATCATTATACAGAAGGAGAATAGTTTATGGCTATTATTTTTACATTAGATGAATCCGTTACCGATCCGGATTTGCCAAAAGTTGGAGAAATGTTCTTTGACATTTCTATGACTGAACCTTTTACTTTTAGATATTCAACCAATGCAGCTGTTGAATATACTGCAAGAATTATTGGTGACGGTAATTTTTATTCTGACGATACATATACTACATCGGTTGGAAAATCAATTTCACAGACTACATGGTTCTTATATTGTTCACCTGGAACATATAGAATTGGTATTACGCAGAAGTATTTAGCTCGTGATATTGGTGATGACCTGAACTTAGCTGATAAGGAAAAGATTGAGTTTGACCTTCGTTCTTTGAAGTATTGCTCATTCAATAACCAGTTGTTCTCTTCTCACTGGAAGCTGAAGAATTTTGCAGGTGAAAATATTCCTAATCTTATCTACTGGAACGCCAACGACGCTACTGGAATTGAAGGTGATGTTTCTGAATTCCAGTATGTTTCTGATCAGATGATTGGTTTGAACGTCGGTTATACAGGTCTTTATGGTGACGGTGTTGCTGCTTTTGGACCTAAGACACAGTTGAACTTGCTCGTTACACATGAAACACAGATTACTGGAACTTATGATCAGGTTTGTGACGCTATGTATACAAACGGACGCAGAAGTGGAACAATGACAATCAAGATGGCACAGGATGACACTTTACACACTGTTACTTTTGATGAAAACGGCTGGACAGAAGCATAAGGTAAACTATGAATGGGATCGGAAAAGTATACACAACTCGAATACAAAAACCACATTTTTCTGGTTTAGGTGTTTATGACCCTAATAAGGTCTTCACTAAACCAGATGAAAATGGTAAAGTGTATGTAGATGATGTGTTGTCTTCAATATGTAAAGCTAATGAAGTACCACCTAAAGATTATGTAGTCATTGGTGGAAAAACATATAAGATAGTTACAATTGGTAGTCAAACATGGCTTGCTGAAAATTTGGAATATCTTGATGATAATATTGTTTTAGGTAATGACGACGTTTCATCTACAGTTGCACAGGCTAACTGGTTTGCTAATAACCAGTCTTCTAGCTATGGTCTTTTGTATAATTATACAGCAGTAAAATATATTGAAGACAATAAGTCAACTATTTGCCCTGGATGGCACGTGCCAACTGAAAATGAACTGAAAGTAATTGCTGATTTAGGTTATACTGCAGTTCGTGATGATTCATGGACAAACTATCCGGGAGATAATAGTTCTGGATTTACTTTGAAAGCAGCTGGTCAATTCAATGGCACATTTAGTAATAAAGGACTAAGCACAGGGTTATTGTCTATTTCAACTATGGGTAATTTAGCACGAAGATTGAATTCAGTGAATCTTACTAATGAAATATCATCTACTACTAAAACTGTTCAGTTGTCATTACGTCTAATCAAGGATTCATAATATCTAATTTTTATAGAGGAAACATAAAGTATGTTGCAGAATTTTGATGAAATAATCGACAAATGCAGAAGTTTCCTGAAAAAGTCTTCTAATAGATATTCATCAGAGATCTCGAAGCAAGTCAATGATCTCGAAGCTTTTCAGGGAAACTTTTGGACAGACACTGTAAAGAAGCAGTATTTACGAACAGGAAAAAGAAAGTATTGTCTACATTTTTCTGACTGGTCAGTTTTAGCTAATGCTATCGTTTCGCCCTATACTCAGTCACCTTGGCACATCGAACTTACTAATCGTTTAGGTATGGAAGATGTTCAAGAATTTATCAACTCTATTGAAGGTGACAATGATATAAAATTTGAATTCAAGAAAGCTTTGACCCGTGCTGTTGTTTGCGGCGCAGGATATCTTGTCATTACTACTATTACTGACGAGGTTACGGGCGAACCTAAGATTACTGCTGAATTTGTTACTAGACAGTCTTCTGTTGCACTTGACCCTATGTGTGAAAAGACAGATTGTTCTGATGCTGAAGAAGGCGCTATCGTAAACTATATCACGTTGTCAAAAGCAAAACGTCTTTACGGTGAAGAAGTTGTACCTTATAAGTTTCCTGATAATCAACCTAAATTGAACTTCAATGGTATTGAACAATGGCCAAACCTTGAAGACTGTGTTCAGATTGTTTCTTACTATAAGAAAAATGAAAATGGTTTTGTCGATTATTACAAGATCTGCGGAAATTATGTTGTAGAACAGTTGGAATTACCTATCAGATATATTCCTATCGTTCGTTTTGCCGGTTATGAACAATACACTAACACTGGTATGAAATATTCTGGTATTGTTGACAAGACATGGACTTTGCAGCTTGGTTTGAATATTGCTTATTCTACTTTGATGGAACGTGCTAACCGTTCTATCAAGGCTAATATCATCATGAGTAATCAGGCTGGTCAGAATCTTGACCCATATTATGAAAAGAAGGAAGATGAAGATGGATCGATTATTATGTATAATCAGGGCGCTGACATTCCACAGGTTATTCGTGAAAGTTTCGAAACTGGTGACCTTAGTTCTATCATTGAAAATACACGAAACCTTATTGCTGATGTTATTGGTATTCCATTAGCTGGTATTCTTGGTGATACTGACAAGACTGCTACTGAAATTCTTATTCAGAACAACAACAAGGAATCTAATGTTGCCATTTTCTATGATAATGCATATAAGGCCAATAGAACTGTTGGTAAAATCATTGTAGAAATGCTAAACGGTGGTGAAGATATCAATTTTGACCTTGAAAATGGACCTGATATTATTACTAATAATCTAAAGCACAGACAAGAACTTACTGCTATTGCTGGTTTGATGCCACCTGAAATGCAACCACTCGTTGCTGTTCACATGTGTAATACAGTTGATTCTGATTTTGTTGAAGGAGTAAAGGCTGATATTATTGCTAATCTTGGACAGAATTTGAAGATTGTTTCTGAAGAACCAACTGATCCAGTTGCTATTCATGAACTTGAACAAATGAAGGCTACACTCGACGCAACTATGCAGCAACTTGAACTCTTGAAACAAGAAAATGAACAGATGAAGCTCGAAGCTCAGTCTATGGCAGTTATGTTACAGAGTACTAAGGAAAAGAACATGATTGACCTTGCTAAGCACCAGGATAACATGGAACTTCAGGCTGCTAAACTTCAGCTCGAAGCTGATAAACAGGGTATAGATATCAACCTTGATATAATGGACAAGCAGGCTGAACTTGCTAAGACCGCAGCTGAGATTGAAGAAAAGAAAATCGATATTGCTGAAAAGGCTATGGGGATGTTCTAATGCGATTCGAACTAGGTAAACTCACTCGAAATGGTTTATTGAACCATTATGCCGAAGACGCAGCTTATCGTCAAACACCTGAGGAACATGACGCTATGATTCATAAATATGAACAAGAGGGTCAGACACCTATGGAACGTTTGGTGGCTACACAACGCGGTATTGACGAGGAAAAGATAAACCCTAAGTATTGGGATGATGAAGCACCACGTTGGGACCTTGGTGGTTCTTCTTCATGGATTGACGGTATTGAGTATATTCCTTCTTTAGGTCTTGCAGTTATGAAAACTGACGGAAAGGAATATTATTACCCAATGAATGCTGACGAGGTTGGTGACTGGATGACTTCTGACAGTCTTGGTTCTTACTATAACGCAAATGTAAAATTGAAAAAGTAAAGAGGATTTCACATGAGAATGTTTGATAACCGAAATAGTTGGTTGGATAATGAAGGAAAACCTTTGGTTGGAAGGGTCAAGTTCTGTAAACTTCACACTACTGTTCTTGAAAATATCTACAATATGAACGGTACTGTTGTTCTTGCTAACCCGCAATATACTAATACCATTGGTCAACTTGAACATCAAGTTTTCTTGAAAGATAAAACTGATTATACTATTCGTTTTGAAAAATACATTGGTAACGGTGACATGAGTGAAGACCAGGATAACTGGCAGGATGTATATTCATGTGATAACATTTGGGACACTTATGGAATTGAAGTCGATTCTACTACTTTTCAGCTTGTAAACAATATTGATGATTTACGTGCTTGTGACCCTTCTACTATAACAACTCGTGATAATCATAAGGTTGTTATTCTTGGCGGTTATAATGTTATTGGTGATAAACCGCAAGTAATGTATATCTGGAACCCTAATTCTATTGAAAATGATAATGGGGGTTCTGTAATCAAGGTTGGTTCTATTGCAACTGGTCGTTGGGAACTTTGTAATACATTTAGTTCAGATGGTATTGATGTTCGTCACTTTGGTGTATTTGGAACAGATTCTAAACAGGATGCAACAGATTTGATGAGTCTTCAAATTGGAGTTGCAAACACTTATGCTGCTTCTGTTGGATTACCTTTGTATTTTCCAACTATCAATGGTATTACCTGGTATAAGTTCAATAATCTGAATATTGCTGGCGCAAAGTTTGCTAAAGAAACCAAAGTATTTGGTAATAGCGGAACGTCATCTATTATAACTGTATATAGCGAAGACGAATATCTTGATGTTTTCAACAATAGCGATTATAATGCAGTATTTACTATAAGAGGAACAACTGTGAAGACTTCATGGGGTGTAAACTCTAATAATTGTGTATTTGACCCTTCATATAAACTTATTGTCGATTCTATTGTAAACACATTCAATAATACATTTACTGATGTTATTGTTGATTGCCAATACGAAATAATTGGATGCTCATTTGATAACTGTGAATTACACTCTGTTGAAAAGCTTGGTGCAGATAACATATTCAGAAATTGTCGCTTGTCTGAACAGATGTTTACTGACGGTGTAGATTTTGGTACTATAACTGTTTATGACGACGATATAATTGACCTTGAGGAATGGCCAACTACATCTAAATGGTTGACACTTGTTGCTCAAAATAATAATACAGTTCTTGATTTCAGAGGAAGAACTCTAGATTCTTCATGTATATTGAACTGGGCTACTAGGGCAACTTATAAGAATGCTAAATTCGACGGTTTTACTGTAAAACAAACAACAGTTGTATTTGATAATTGTTCTGGTAACTTGAACATTGTCACTAACGCTGATTTGAAATCTGTTGCATTATATAATACAGATATAACTATTGTCAACATGAATGTTCAAAAGATAACTGATATTCTTTTTGCAAGAAATTCAACTATTTCTTGTAATAAAAATATTACAGTACCGCATATTCAGTTTGCTTACTCTGCAATAAATGCTGAAAACAATATATTCTATTCTGATAGAATTGAATTGAATTATTGTTCAATAAACACAGCATTGAGTGCGGCTGAAGTTATTGCTAAAGACACAACGTTCAACAAGAATATATTAGCTAATGTGCCAACTCTTGTAAATTGTACGATACAGGCTATTGTTCGTCAGAATAAAGGACCAACAATAAATTTCTTGATTCAGAATTGTATTTTTGGCCCAAATGCATATCATGATATCTATAGTGATGTTCAGAACACGGTTGTTATAGGTAAATGGATTGGTAATATTGGTCAGGGTAATAATCCTATCAGAATTGATATAACTAATCTTGTTTGGACAGATAGTCTTCACACATATACCTACGAAAACAATATTGGTACCTTCTTACCTACTACAAATTCAAAAACTTTGGACCTTGAACCAGTAATAACTTTGCCAATGCCGGTATTTCCGACTACTTATCAAAACAAGGCTTATTTTATTGACCCTGGATTGATTGTAAACCCGGCCGGTTTGTCATGGTATAGTGGTATTCTTCTTGATTTAGATGCTCAGAATATTCCAGTTTTCTATATTGGTAATCCAGCATTTGACGCAGAAGTTGAAGTAACCTGGAAGTCAAATAATGGTACGTTCTATACAGGTAACTTATATGAAGGTTATGGACATGCTTATGCAAAGCGCTCATTTGGTGCGGTCGGTGGTATGAAACCTTCAACAGATAAAATGAGAGTATGGGTACAGCAGTTCATTCAACAGTGTGAAAATAATACATTTACTGATGTAAAAGCTAAAGTAACTGTTACTATCAAACGATAGATTTCTATAAGGTAAACAAATTCTTTTCAAATGATATATGTATATCTATCCTATATTATATCATTTGAAAGAAAAAAGTGTACCTTATAACTTTACTAATTTTATATAGAAACAGGCGGAAAAACCAAATGTTTCTTTACGGGTTGTCATGTACCAAGGCGGCGATTGACACTTGCAATGTTGATGGAAGAGTTCGATTCTCTTACGATCCACTGATATTTTCATAACAACGGTGGTTATGAATGAAAAAAGATTCACCGGTCAATAGGAAACATATTTATTATGAATTCAGAACAAGTCAATGAACTCTACAAGAAATATGCAAATGTAGAGGAAAAATCCAAAACTGAAACTGATAAGGTTGAAACCCCGGCGAAGGTTGAAACTAAGGCGGAAGAGGTAAAGGAAGAACCGAAAGCAGCTGAGACTATCGATTCTGACAATAAAAACTCAGATGCAGCAAAGGAAGAGACTAAGGCTACGCCGGCTGAAGACAAACCTAAGGCTGAAGAAAAGAAACCTACTTATTCACAGCAAGAAAAGATTGATTTTGCTTTTCAGAAGAAACAAGCTAAAATCAAGAAGCTCGAAGCTCGTAATAAGGAACTTGAAGAAGAAATAAAGAAGATGAAAGGTCTTACTTTAGCAGACTTCAAGGACAAAGTGGAAGACTATGTAAACTACAAAGTTGATTATAATACAAAGCAGCAAGAATATAATAGGAATAAAGAAGAGTCAATTCGATTCCAAAATGAAGAAGCTGAACGAATCAATAATGAAAAGATTACACGTTGTTTTCCAGATCCGTTGGAACAGGCAAAATATAATCAGATTGTTCAAGCAGAAGGCGCCAAGTTGGTTGCAAAACTCGACGAGGCAGATCCTGAACAAGCAGTCTTAGGATATCTTGACGATTCCGATATATCACCAGTTCTTGTTCGTTTGATGATTGCAGAACCTTCTTATCTGAATGAAGTTCTTTCTAAGAGATCTGCTATGGGTAAATATCGTGCTATGGAAAAGCTGGAAGAAAAGGTTCGTTGGGCACAGGAAAAGATGAGTCAACCAAAGGAAGAAGTACCGGTTGCAAAAGAGGAAGAAAAGAAACCGGCAATTCCAGTTATTGGATCAGTGACTAAGTCTGAAGCTCACAAAGATTCTAAACCAGTGTTTGACGCAAATGCAGTCTTACACAAGTTGAAAACAAAAAACAAATATCACAAATAATAAATGGTCTTATTGACCGAAGGAAAATGAAAAATGGCTATTGCTTCTAATAATACATTTGTTACTAACAAGCTTTGTACGCTTGTTGCTATTCGTGCAGCTGAAGCTGCTGGTTACCTTACTGTTGGTTCTAAAAAGTATTTTGCTAATCAGATTGCTGGCAAAAACAACGGTCAGGATTATGATTTCTACATTCGTGACACTGGCGATGCAGTCAACCGCCTTGCTTACCAGGATGGTGATAAGATTGCTCTTTCTGAACGCAAGGTCACCCTTTCACTCGACCCATGGCACGTTCTCATCAACACCAACGCTATCGAAAAGTATACCGATATCGAAGACTGGGAAGATGAAATTGCTAAACCGAACGGTCAGAAGTTGATTCAGGGTGTTGTTCGTAAAGCTATCGAAAACGACCTTGGTAAAGTTGGTACTGCTTTCATTGGTTCTGGTTTCGCACCGCTCTCTCAGGCTGCTGGTCACCTTGCTTCTGTTGTTTCTGAAGACCTTTACGGCTTCGTTGATCCGAACGTTGAAGCTATTTTGACTTCTAACGGTCAGCAATTTGTACCGGTTGATGCACCTGACATGTATTCTAAGGGATTGCTTGGTCGATTCCACGGTGCTGAATATCGTTCTCAACGCTGGATGCCGGTTGTAAATATCACTTCTGGTGTTTCTAATGCGCTCAATGCTGCTTCTGTTACCGCTGCTGCAGTTGATGGTACTGATTCTAAGATCTTCAACCTTTCTATTTCTGGTGCTTCAGTTTCTGGTATTACAATTCCTAAGGCTACACCGCTCTTCATCGAAGGTGTAAAGGCTTGTGATACTGTTGGTGATGCTACTTCTATGGATCAGGCTTTTATCGTTCTCGAAGCTGTTACTGCAACCGCTAACACTGTTGTTGCAAAGGTTCGTGCTAAGGATATTACTAAGGGTGGTACTCGTGAAATTGCTAAGGAAGACAACTCTAGCTTCTCTGCTGTTTCTGCTATCACTGGTAAAGTTTCTGCACCTGAAGCTGGCAAGTACTTCACTGGTATTGTTCGTGCTGATGGTTCGTTCGAATTCGAAACTCTTGACAAGCTTGATGCAGCTGGTGCTGAATACGAAAAGTCACCGAACGTTGAAGGACTTACTGTTCACCAGAACCGCCTTGTCGACCTTCGTGATATGACTGACGACACTCGTTGGGACATTGTTACCCTTGCTGGTACTGTTGAACCACGTGCTGTTGCTATGTTCTACGTCAAGTAATCATAAGTAAACAAATATTAGTAAAGGGTTGGTCAAATGACCGCCCTTTTTCTATTTTATATTGCAGAGGTAAATATGCTTTATACTTTATATTTCGTTTTTGCTGTTTTAGCAATTGGTTGTATTTTCTTCAATGATGATGATTGGAAGGGACGATAATATGGAAACTTGTGATGATTGTAATAATAAATGTAATTACTTATCAGATTGCTTAGATTTGATGTATAATGATATGTTACAACGTTGTAATATAAACTATAAGGTTGAGGATAAAACAACCACAGAACACAAATATGAACAAAATGACAATGGTTTAGGTGAAGGAATACCTTTCCAAAGGCTAAGACGAATTACCGGTTATTTGGTTGGTGATGTTTCACGTTGGAATAATGGAAAATATGCTGAACTAATGGACCGTGAAAAACATGACCCGGAGGAAAAGAATGAATAATATAATCATAAAGGACTGGTCTAATTGTTGTGATTATGAAAAAGTAAATGGTTTATATGTTCTAAAACAAAATGTGTATATTGAATTTACTTATAACGGTTCTAGACTTAGATTTGTCGTTGATAAAGGGGCAATGACTGATGGATTGTCTGTACCAAAGATTTTCAGATGGTATTTACCTGATTGGAATAATGACAACGTTTTATATAATATTGCCGGAATTTGTCATGACGGTATGTATGGGTCTGAACTGATTGCAAAAGATTTAGCTGACCTTATTTTCTATAATGGCTTGGTAAAGGCTGGTATTTCTAAAACTAAGGCTACGACTGCCAAATATGCAGTTCAATATCTTGCTGGATTACATTATGGTAAAAAACATGATGATTTTGGAATATCACCTTATTGTCATCTGATTATTATATAAAATAAAAAACCTTAGATTTTACTCTAAGGTTTCTTTTTTACTAGGAGAAATAAGACAAATTTTTTGGAAATAGTAGTGATTTGTGATGTGAAAAGATTAGTGAACGTTTTTATTGTGGATTTTTGTGTTTTGACCACTACTATTTCCTAAACTCTTTATTATTTATTACCATTCCATAATAGATAACGACTGATAACGTCATTGGAAACACTTACATATTTTTTATAAGAACCATATTCAATGGTGATATGCTTAGATGTTACTTTTACATGTGAGGTTGGAATATTTTCGGATTTATAAAATGTTGTGTATTCAAACTTTGCACCTTCATCACTGCTACCTTTTGTTACATAAGATGTAGAGAACTGGTCTTCACATTTCCAATGGTTATTATCAGTTTGTGAACAGTTGCTCATCATCATTACTGCGCTGTCGACAAAATCGATTGCTTCAGTACGTTCAAACTTTGCTGCCATAATCGTGATACCGGTTATAATGAAGAAGATAATGATGCAGATTGATGTGATTTTGTTTTTCATAACGTCTTATTTCCTTTTGTTTATGTGTATAATATAATAATTTTTTCCTAAATCGTAAACCCTTTTTGTGAAAAAAATTTCTATATTCTTTATTATATATATAATATAAAACGAGGAAAATATGCAAAAAGAAAAATCATCACTTGAAATAGCAATAGAAAATGGTCGGGAATTGATTGAGTTCTTCAAAGATAAATGGTCAGAAGAAGAACTAAAGAAACAGCTTTATTTACAGGAACTATCAGAATATAACCTTAGCTTATGGGAGGACAATAATGGCTAATACATGTCACACAGAAACAGAACAGAAAAAGAAGGGTCAATGGTTCACACCAGACGATATTGTCAACAAGATGATAGAATTTACGGATTTGAACTGGTTTGACAATATATACGAACCTACAGCAGGCGACGGAAATATTGTCATGAAGATTATTGATAAGAAGGTTTCCTTAGGTATGACGCCACAGGAAGCAATCGATACAACATATGCAAACGAGTTCGATACACCGGTTTATGATGCGCTCGCAGCTCGTCTGAAGCGGTTCTGTGAAGAGAACAGTATAAACTATAGGGAAGAGAATATAACCAACCAGGATGCGCGTGTATTCAAACCAGCATGTGATAAATACGAGATTATTACTAACCTACCGTTCGGGTCATGGACTAATAGTAATTTACCAAGACAAATCATCAATAATTATTCTGATATTCATGCTGTTTATCTAACTAAATGGACTACAGGTTGCTATAAAAAATACGTGCCACATGTGAAGAAGTTCGAGAACGTGGTATTTCCAGGTATAGTTTACGATACGTTGCTTTGGGAATATGACCCGAAATATACAGAAGGTGATATTTGGATATACTGGCCACTACCGAAATTACCTAAACATAAATTGAAGAAGAACTGGCGTGATGTGCTTATAAGTATGAATAAAGGAGAAGAATAATGACAGGTAACCCTTATTTTTCCGGTTGGAAAAAAGAACACAGATTTGATGAATTGAGGGAGAGAGTTATGAATTTAGTGAATAACTATAGAACGCCAAATAGGGATATAGTAAATGACCGAGGCAAAGCATATTCGAAACTTCATGTAGGTCGTGGTTATAAGAACTATAATATCAATAAGATAACCTATTTCAAAGATATTCCAGATGGAATTGAAATTCTAATTGACTATCTTGATGTAACTGCCATCAGAACGATGAATATACCGTCAGAAATTATTTATGAGAGTATTTACAGAGAATTACCAGAACTGTTTGAGAAATAATATGAAGTATCAGGTTCAAAAGATGACGAAACATAAATTCACAATACGAAAACTTGATAATAATAACCTTGTTGGAACATGGTTTCTAATTGATATTCCAGAAGAAATATATGAGGAAATAAATAAGAAACTAAATAGAAAACCTTATACTGGTATACATGGAGAAATTATGAATAATGACAGGTCACAAGTAGTACCATCGGATGTAGTTCTTGATTACCTATATTGCAACGGTTTTGATTATTTATTTGAGGAATAATATGGAAATATTTGGATATGTTCTGACTTTTCTATGTTTAGCAGGGACCGCCTTGAATTGCAAGATGATTAGGTATTGTTTTATCATCTGGTTCTTTGCAAATATAGGATGGATTATACATGACGGATATACAGAACAATACTATAGAGTTCTACTAGATGTAGTTCAGGCTGGAACGGCTATATGGGGATGGTTGGAATGGTCTAGTAATAATAAGTTTACAAAATAAGAAAAATTTATTATATTTTACATAAAAATACAAAAAACGATTTTTATTTTTTATAAATATATAAAGGGACCAAGGGAGTAGCTACCCGAAAATCCTGAAACAAACATTCTTTATACCTTTTCCTTGCGCAAGGTCTGGTATGAAGAATATCAGAAAAGGAAAAGGTATAAAGTATGAATTCTATTCAATATATTGCAAAAACACACACCAGCAAAGATATGGCCAAAAATGACAAGAAAATGGTCAACACTTTGCACAACATTTATTACATTGAAACTGACGCTGAAACTGTTCATGAAATGCTTGACAATGGTTTGATTGTCGGTAGAGTTGGAAATACAACAGATTTCCTTCTAATTGATATTGACGAAACAACAGTCAACATTCACCAGGTCATCGAAAAGCTTGGCAGTTCTAAATATTTCGTCAGTTTTTCTTCTTCTAACAACCCACTCAAATATCATATTGTCGTAAAACTTGATCACACAATAGCACGTGAAGATTACGATACTGCTATTCTTGAAGAATTTGAAAATATCAAGAACCTTTGTTGCGGTCGTTGTGATATAATGAACCTTGACAAAAATGCAAAATCTTTTTATCAGTGTTTTTACGGTTGTTCTGTTGAAAATGAAGAAGAAATAATCTACGAGAACTCTAAACGTCTTTACAAATGGACTAAGAAGGATGAAGAACCAATGTTCTATATCGAAAAAGAACATGTAGAGTTTCCTTCTTTGAACTCTGCTGATTATTGCAAGAAACATAACCTTCTGACTATAAAAGAAGAAAAACGTTTTGATATAATCTTACCTTCTATGACTCACGGCAAGATGAAGCTTATTCCACAAGGTAACCGTTTCAACTGGATCAGAATGACCGGAACTAAGCTTTTGATGAGAATTTTCTATTTGAACGAAAAACTTGGTGAAAACTGGTCTAAGTTTGATTTTTTGAAAACTGCAGAAATGATTTTCAGAAAAAATATCTTTATGACTGCTGATTTTGAACCTGAACTAAAATCTGTATTACTTTGGCTTGATAACAAATGGGATATTCTTGTTACTAAGTCTTTTGATGAGAAATATCAGATTTTAGGACCATATTTCGAAGAAAAGAAACGTCAATACAAGGCAAGAAGCTATAATCAAACAGTCATGACACAGATGATTTTGGACCACAAGTATAACCAAAACACTGTTGTTTTTACTGACAAGGTTGAGTTACAGAACATTTGTAAAGAAAACATGATTGATTACTATAAGTTCATAAACTATTGCAAGTCTGTTGATTTTACCGTTGAATTCGAGGTTGTCATAAGAAAAGTAAAACATAACGTTGAAGGTATGACAAAAGAAGAGTTTGATGCTTATTGTAAAGAAAACAATATATCTAAACAACAAAAGTCTAATCTGAAAAAGAAATATAATATTCAATAAAAGACCAAAGGTAAACAAATTTTTTTCAAATAATATATGTATTCTATTCCTATATTATATCATTAGAAAAAAATTTGTTTACCTTACTTATTTGACCTAAAACTACATATACATGGGCTACCCCGCCCCCTATAATATAAAATATACTATTATACACACCCACCACGGTGTGTATTTTTTATTGTAAAGATCTTTTTACTAAAAATACCAGTTTTCAAGTTTCAAACTGAAAATTTTTATTTATATTATATTTCGTCAGAAATGAGTAATATCATATTATATTACTTACTATAACATAACCTAAAATATATCATCTATTGCTCACAGATTGCTTCTGTGGGCTTTTTTATTATATCTAATATAAATATATGGTCTTACATAAAAACGTCTTAGAACACTATTTCTGTGCAAATAAACACATATCTAAAAATACAAAAAATGCAAAGAAATTTTTATATATAATATATAAGGCAAGAGGAAATAAGACCATGATAAACTTTGAATTACTTTGCAAGATAAATAGACATGACAGTTCGATGACAGAATCTGAAAAGAAACAGTTCAGGTTGAGTAAAGAATGGCTTGACTTTAGACAGAAGGTTGCAGCTAATCAGAACAACCGTGATTATATTACAGGCGAACCTTTACTTGATAACTACAACTGCCACCACTGTTGTATGATCAATACAGAATATACTAATCTGAATGAAGAAAACTTTGTTGCAGTAAACAAAGATACACATGCTAAAATACATGAATTATTCAAACCTGGTTGGAAAGATGTAGTAAAGCAAGACGATCCTTATTATAAGGTTTTAGACAAGATGACCAAATTGAATGACGATATTGAAATTGTATTATATGATAACGTCATCGAGTATAAGTATACCAATGCTGGTAATAAGCTTAGAAACAAAGAACTTGCTGAACAATATCGTTACCCGGTAAACGAAAAAGGCTATATGCAGTGGAATCACAACTATATTCCGGCAGGTTACCCGCAAGATACAACTGAATGGTGCAAATACATGGCCAAGATAAACAACAACTATACAAGGGAGTTCATGAAGATTATTCTTGAATTGCGTCATATCAACCTATACAGCAGCTATAAGAATTTTAGAAACAACCCAAAGATTCGTCAAAATACAAAAGATGAATGCAGAAAAGAACTGGAAACAACAACAAAAATTCTTAGAAAATATTTCGGTTACTAAAATTTTTCTATATTTTGATTGTTATATATAATAAAGAGTTTAGAAAATAAGGAGAAACTAAAATGAATGCAACAGTAAAAGACGATTTGGATCAGATCAAGGAAACCTTGAAGAACATGCAGGAAAATATTGCAAAGATTGCCTATATCAAGCTTTGTGAGATTGATGAAGAAATGAATGAACTTTTGAAGAAGGCAACACGTGCTTCTGAAGAAGACAAGGTTTATATCATGAGACGAGTAAACTTTTTGAACAAGAAATATACTGACTTATTCTTAGCTTCACAACTTGACGAACCACATGAAACAGAAGAAATGACTGAATTTGTTGAAAATTATATGGAGAAGCAATAATGTTCAATACTACTTATAATGTTACTTATGTGCCACCTGACCGCCTAATGACTGAAATGTATAAAGATAATCGTGACGCTGATTATAGACGATATGAACGTTTGAATAAATTATTGAATTACCCAACGCTTGACAGAATAAAGATGAGGTTATACAAGATGAGTGGTGACGATATTATTACAGATTGCGGCGAACGAGTTCATAAAAATGAAATAAAATGGTTTATTGATTATAAAGAAAAATGGAGTTACTAATATGATTACAGCAGCAAAAGCAAAAGAAAAAACAGATAAAATCAACAAGAAATATGGTAATAG
>Ga0310690_10003583_pt1 | contig 23017 bp, 17 predicted proteins | sample AusTroGonzalo_MG_2_FD_207661 | JGI IMG/M metagenome (GOLD analysis project Ga0310690, IMG submission 207661) | Bovine rumen microbial communities from tropical cattle in Woodstock, Queensland, Australia - Gonzalo_04 (v2) (version 2) | ecosystem: Host-associated > Mammals > Digestive system >... | reverse complement strand
GTCCCAAGGAAGACATGCCTACCGCCATCGAGACGGTGGAAGAGCGTTGCCTCATGGCCTTCGACGGCGTGCCGAAGGAGACCCGTAAGGCCGTCTGCAACGGCATCACCATCTTCGAGCGCGTGCTGCCCGGTGCCGACCGTATGTATCCCGACACCGACTCGGCTCCCATCCCGCTCGACCCCGCCTTCATCAAGGCCCTGCGTGCTGAGATGCCTACCGAAATCATTGACCGCTACTACCAACTCAAGGAGTGGAACGTGCCGGAAGACTGCTTCAGATATATCTTCGCGAAGAACTGGTATCCTGCCATGGCCGAAGTCGTAGAGAAACTCGGCGTGGACGGTCGTACCGTGGGTCGCTTCGTCGGCATGAGACTCAAGCACCTGTTGGGCAAGAACCCCGCTTCGAAGTTCAATGGCGAGACCCTGTACAAACTCTTCGCCTTCCTGAAGGATCAAGGTCTTGATAGCCGTCTGGCTTGGAACATGGCTCCCGCCTTGGTTGAAGACGCTTCCATGGATATGCAGCAAGTACTCGACAAGATGGGCTTCAAGCGCTTCGCCAAGGACGACCTGCTCACCAAGCTCGACAACCTTTGCGCCGGCTTTGCCCCAAAGAAGAAGTCCTGCACCGACCTCGACCGCCAGAACTGGATCATGGGTCAGATGAAGGAAGCGATGGGCAACATCGAAATGAAAGAATTGGCTAACAACATCAAATAACGAAGAACATGGCTGAAGATTTTTTCCAAGGATATTGGGGCGCCGCGCTTGAGGTGCTCAAAAAATACAACTGCCGCGTGTGGAGTCAGGCCGAATGCCAGACCACGGGTGGCCTCTTCAAAGGCACGATCCTGCCTCGCGCCGCCTTCCAGGACGACCAGCACATCGTGATGAAGGTCAACACGGGCTACAACATCGGTGTCGACATCAGCACCATCACCAGCATGGTGGAGACCGACTACAAGAAAGCCAACTACCACATCCCGGAGAAGGAATTCCCTTATACCGAGGGCCTTCCGCACGTAAAGCTGCTCGGCACGGGCGGTACCATCGCCTCGCGCCTGGACTACCGTACAGGTGCTGTGATTCCAGCTTTCTCGCCTGGTGAACTCTATGGCGCCGTGCCGGAGCTGGCCGACATCTGCAACCTCGACACCGAGAAGGTGTTCGCCGTGTTCTCCGAGAACATGTCGCCCAAGGAGTACATCGCCTTGGCCAAGAAGATTGGCGAGGAGATCCAGAACGGCATCGACGGCATCGTCATCGGTCACGGTACTGATACCTTGGCCCACACTGCCGCTGCTTTGACCTTCATGTGCCAGAACCTGCCTGTGCCGATCGTGTTGGTCGGCTCGCAGCGTTCGTCAGACCGTCCGTCGTCCGATGCCGCCTTGAACCTGATGCATGCCATGACCGCTGCTGGTCACGGCGATGTGGCCGAGGTGATGGTCTGCATGTTTGGTCCCACCTCCGACGAGTATGGCTTCCTGCACCGTGGCACGCGTGTGCGTAAGATGCACTCTTCATATCGTTCCACCTTCCGTACCATCGGTGATACGCCTGTGGCTACCGTTGACAGAAAGAACGGTGTGGTGCCGATCAAGGAAGTTTACAACCACCGCCGCCAAGACCGCGACGTGAAGATCATCCCGACCTTCGACGACCGCGTGGCCATCCTTTACTACTATCCCGGCATGAAGCCCGATGTGCTTGACGCATTGGTTGATAACGGCTACAAGGGCATCGTTTGGGACGGCACGGGCTTGGGTCACGTCAACAAGGGAATGTTTGATGCCATCCAACGCGCCACCGACAAGGGCGTACACCAGTACATGACCGTGCAGACCATCTGGGGTTATGCCCACATGTTCGTCTACGACACCGGCCGCGACCTGATGAACCGTGGCATCATTCCTGCGCAAAACATGCTCGCCGAGACCGCCTACATCAAGTTGGGTTGGGCTTTGGGTCAGACCCACGACCGCGAGGAAGTGAAGAACATCATGCTCACCCCCGTCAACAGCGAGATTACGCCGCGTGAGCCTTACGACGGCTATCTTGTTTATCAAGGCGGTGTGCCTGAAGTGGAGAGCTTTGTTAGGAAGGTACATAAGTAAGAATCAAGTAAAGGCCAAATGGTGGACTCATCATTTGGCCTTTACTTTAAAAACAATGAAAAAATGGAAAATATAACAAATCGAAACGCTAAAGGAATAACAGGCTTTATTTTGTCCTTGGTTTCAATTGTTTGCATCTTCATTTCCCCTGGAATTAGTATCGTATTAAGTATCTTGGGAATTGTGTTCTCGTCCATTGGCCTTTCCAAACAGCCAAAAGGATTGGCAATCGCAGGTCTGGTGATTTCAATATTGTCGTTTATTATTGCTGCTATTACTGTAACCATCTTGCTTTACACTATCACTTCCCTTGATGGTCTTTTCTAAAGATCAAATCAAATAATTAATTCCATACTAAAATTGACGTTTTCAAACGACTCCTCCATCGTCACTTGGTTTGGGATGTCGTAGGAATAGCCGCCTTGGGCGAGACCGTAGGTTGTAATCATGGTAAGTTGCACCGCTTTCTTGGTCTTGCTTTCGCGGTTGAAAACAGTTTGGGTCGCATGAACTTGAAGTAAAAATAGATAGTATTTTTCCTTTGCAATCCCCCAAAAATTATCGTACCTTTGCACCGTGAATTCACCAATTGTACAATTTATTCGAATAAATCATGCAACCATCTCACATTGAACACATTGGGATCGCCGTCACAAGCTTGGACGAGTCCATTCCTTTCTTTGAAAAACTGCTTGGCACCAAGTGCTATGCCATTGAAGAAGTCGCTGACCAGAAAGTGAAGACCGCTTTCCTGCGCTGCGGCCAGACCAAAATCGAACTTTTGGAACCCACTAGCCCCGAGAGCACCATCGCCGCTTTCATCGAGAAGAACAATGGTCGTGGCGGCATGCACCACATCGCTTTCGCCGTGGAAAACCTTGAAGGCCATCTTGAAGAGGCCAAAGAAGCAGGCATCCGTCTCATCGACCAGGCCCCGCGCGGCGGTGCCGAAGGCTTGAGCATCGCCTTCCTCCACCCGAAATCGACCTTCGGTGTGCTGACTGAATTTTGCGAGGACAAGAATAAATAAGACACGAGACTTCGAGACACGAGACGCGAGACTTGGAAAGTCCCGTGTCCCGCAGTCCCGCGTCCCGAGTCAAAGAATAATCATAACACACTATAAATCATGTTAATCGAACAGAAAATACAAGAACTGTTGGAGAAGCGTGGTGAGGCCCGTCTCGGTGGCGGCCAGAAGCGCATCGACTCCCAACATGCGAAGGGCAAGATGACTGCCCGCGAACGTATCGCCATCCTGCTCGACGAAGGCAGCTTCGAAGAGACTGACATGTTCGTGACCCATCGTACCGTCGATTTCGGTCTCGACAAGCAACAGTACCTCGGCGACGGCGTCGTCACCGGTCACGGCACCATCGACGGCCGCGTCGTCTACGTCTACGCACAAGACTTCACCGTGTTTGGCGGTGCTTTGAGTGAGACCATGTCGCTGAAGATCTGCAAGGTGATGGACCAAGCCATGAAGGTTGGCGCTCCCGTCATCGGCATCTGCGACTCGGGCGGTGCCCGTATCCAGGAGGGTTCACGTTCCCTCGCCGGTTACGCTGAAATCTTCCAGCGCAACATCAACGCTTCGGGTGTCATCCCGCAGATTTCGGCCATCTTCGGCCCCTGCGCCGGTGGCGCCGTGTACTCCCCTGCACTCACCGACTTCATCATCATGACCAATGTGGGCAGCTACATGTTCCTCACGGGTCCGAAAGTCGTGAAGACCGTCATCGGCGAGGATGTCAGCACCGACGACCTCGGTGGCGCCCGCATCCACAGCCAGAAGTCGGGCGTGGCCCACTTCGCTGCCGAAACCGAGGAGGAAGGTCTTGCCATCATCCGCAGACTCATCTCCTTCATCCCGCAGAACAACATGGAGAACGCTCCGCTCGTGGAATGCAACGACCCCATCGACCGTATGGAAGATGCGTTGAACCAAATCATTCCCGACAACCCGAACAAGCCCTACAACGTCGGTGACATCATCAATGCCATCGTCGACAACGGCGACTTCCTTGAGATCCATAAGAACTACGCCAAGAACATCATAGTCGGCTTCGCCCGTTTCGATGGCATGTCGGTCGGTATCGTGGCCAACAACCCAGCCTTCTTCGCTGGTGTGCTCGACTGCGACGCTTCGCGTAAGGGTGCCCGTTTCGTCCGTTTCTGCGATGCCTTCAACATCCCGATCGTGACCTTGGTCGACGTCCCCGGCTTCCTGCCTGGCACGGGTCAAGAGTACAACGGTATCATCGTCCACGGCGCCAAGTTGCTCTATGCCTATGGAGAATCCACCGTGCCGAAGGTCACCGTCACCCTGCGTAAGTCCTACGGTGGTTCCCACCTCGTGATGGGCTGCAAGCAGTTGCGCAACGACGTCAACTACGCTTGGCCGACCGCCGAGATCGCCGTCATGGGTGCCAGCGGTGCCGTTGAGGTGCTCGATGGCAAGAAGATTTCCGAGATTGAGAATCCCGAGGAGCGTGCTGAGTTCGTTGCCAAAAAGGTGGATGAATACACCAAGAAGTTCGCCAACCCCTACGAGGCTGCCAAGTTCGGCTACATTGACGATGTGATCGAGCCGCGCAACACCCGTTTCCGTGTCATCCGTGCCCTGCGCACGCTTGAGACGAAGCGCCTCGCCAACCCCGAGAAGAAACATTCGAACATCCCGCTGTAACCGTAAATCCTTGAAACGATGAACCTGTTACAAATATCATTACTGTTGGCTCACGAAGATTGGGTCTACACCAAAGGCTGGATTGTGACCATCGCTGGTTTCCTCATCGTTATCATCGCCCTCTTCATCCTTTCGACCATCTTCCGCGGCGTGGCTGCCTATTTCAAGAAGCAGGACGCCAAGAAGAACGAGGTGAAGGAGATCAAGCCTGTGACGGTGAAGCCCACGGTCAAAGTGGCCGAAGGTGAGATCGCCCCTGAGGTCCTCACCGCCATCGGCATGGCCTTGTACCTCTCGACCAACCTCCACGATGAGGAGAGCAATGTGATCACCATTGAGAGAAGGGCAACTTCTTGGAACGATAAGAATTACGGAGTTAGACACTGGAAACGTTAAATTGTAGAAAAATGAAAAAATTCAAATTCACCATTAGTGGTAAACCATACGAAGTTGAAGTCCAGAACATTGAGGGCAACATCGCCACGGTCAATGTGAATGGCACTGAATATCAAGTGGAAATGGAAGAGCAAGCCGCTCCGGTGGTGGCTCCCGTGGCCCGTCCGGCTGCCAAGCCCGCCGCAACGACTTCGACTCCCGCCTCCTCGAAACCTGCCGCCGCTACCGGTGGCGCAGGCTACAAGATGGCTGCTCCGCTTCCCGGAACCATCATGCAGATCTTCGTCAAGCAAGGCGACGCCGTGAAGAAGGGCGACAAGCTGCTCATGTACGAAGCCATGAAGATGGAAAACAACCTGCTGGCCGAAGCTGACGGCACCATCACCGCCATCAACTGCCGCCAGGGCGACAATGTGCTTCAAGGTGATACTTTAATCGTAATCGGATAAGACCATGTTAGGCAAGAAAAGTATTTACAGAAAACCTGCGGTCATCCTCGGCTCGTTGGTGCTCCTGATGCTGCTCAACATCGTGGTGGTCAACAACCCCTCGTTTGCCCAAAGGTTGTCAGACATGGGGAGACAGACCGAACAGGTCGCCGAGATGACCCCTGAAGAAAGCAACGCCCAACTGGCTGAGATGGCCGACGCCATCCTCGCCGAGCAACAGCGTACGGCCGAATTGGACGAACAGATCCAGAGCCTCAACCAGCGTGTGACCACGCTCGAAAACCAATCGAAGAAAGTGCATGTGGCTGCCACCGAGGAAGTCAAGGAGATGTCGACGAAAGACCGTCTAACCGAGGGTCTGCGCAACTTCTGGATACTCACGGGTTTCAGAAACTGCAAGCTGGGCAACCTCATCATGATCCTGGTGGGTATCCTCTTCATCTTCTTGGCCATCCGTTTCGAATTCGAACCCATGCTGCTCATCCCGATTGGCACGGGTATCATCGTGGGAAACATCCCCTTCTTCCAAGGCTTCGGCGTTACCTTAGGTGATGCCTTGGCCAATCTACAGGCACTAGATCCAGGAACGCTCAATTTCGACTTGGACACAGCTAAGGCCCTGTTGGTGGCCGTCTTCGACGGAGACCAAGACAAACACATGGTGCTCAGCGAAGCCATCAAGTCAGTTGAACATCTCGACATGTCTAAATATGGCTTGGTCAACAACGACATCGAAGGCGTGAAAGGCTTGATGACGAGCGTGTTCCAAAGTGGTGAGTTGAACCTCCAGACGGGTCTCTACCAGAAGGGCAGTGTGTTGAACTACCTGTACTTCGGTGTGACCTCGGGTGTGTATCCACCTTTGATCTTCCTAGGCATCGGAGCCATGACCGACTTCTCGTCGCTCATCGCCAACCCGAAACTGATGATCCTCGGCGCTGCCGCCCAGTTGGGTGTGTTCATCACCTTCATCGGTGCCTTGTACCTCGGCTTCAACCTGCGTGAGGCTGGCGCTATCGGTATCATCGGTGGTGCTGACGGTCCTACCGCCATCTTCCTGTCTTCACGTCTCGCCAACGGCATGAACGGCACGCGCAACCTTATCGGCCCCATCGCCATCGCGGCCTATTCCTACATGGCTTTGGTGCCCGTGATCCAGCCGCCTATCATCCGTCTGCTGACCACCAAGGAAGAACGTCTCATCAAGATGGGTGCCCCTCGTATGGTCAACAAGACCGAAAAGATCATGTTCCCCATCGTCGGCCTCATCCTGACCACCTTCATCAGCCCCACGGCCCTGCCGCTGCTGGGTATGCTGTTCTTCGGTAATATCATCAAGGAATCGGGCGTGGTGAAGCGTCTGCAGAACACCGCCTCCAACCCGTTGATTGACATCGTCACCATTATCCTGGGTCTCACTGTGGGTGCCTCCACGCAGGCCTCCGTGTTCCTGACTTCGAGCTCCATCAAGATCTTCGTTCTCGGTGCCGCATCGTTCTGCGTGGCCACCGCTGGCGGTCTGCTGGGTGCCAAGTTCATGAACCTCTTCCTGAAGGAGAAGATCAACCCGATGATTGGTGCCGCTGGTGTGTCGGCTGTGCCGGACAGTGCCCGCGTCGTCGAAGTGGAAGGCCAGAAGTACGACCCGTCGAACCACCTGCTCATGCACGCCATGGCTCCGAATGTCTCCGGCGTTATCGGCTCGGCAGTGGCAGCTGGTGTGATGATGTCGTTCCTGATGATGTAACCCTTCATTCTCGAACAAACAAAAAAGGGTGTGTCAAAAACAAAAAGGCACACCCTTTTGTCAAAAAAAACACAACCATGAAGAAAATCTCTTTGCTAATATTTATTTTGACGGCAAGCTTTATGCTACAGGCCCAAACGGACGTGGCCATTCGTGCGCCTCGTTTGAAGGTCGGCGTTGTAATGGGTGGCGGCGGTGCCAAAGGAGCCGCACACATCGGCGTATTGAAATACTTGGAGGAGATGGGCATCCCCGTCGACTACGTGGCAGGCACCAGTATGGGCTCCATCATCGGAGGCTTGTATGCCCTTGGCTACACTCCCGACCAACTCACCCAACTCATTGGTAGCATGGACTGGTCACAATATATCGGTAACAAGATCGACCGTTCCACGATGTCACAAGAGATGCGCCAACGCAACAGCACCATGCTTCTTAGTGTGCCCTTCAGCCTCGACAACCTCTTTGACAGGAACTCCAACACGTCTTTGATCAGCCAGTTGCCGAGCGCCTATGTCAACAACAGCTCACTCATCAACCTGTTCAACGACCTCTGCGTAGGATACCAAGAGGAGATGGACTTCAACGACCTGCCCATTCCCTTTGCCTGTGTGGCCACCGACATGATCACGGGCAAGGAAGTAGTGCTTCGAAGTGGTAGCGTCCCCACGGCGATGCGAGCCAGCATGGCCATTCCGGGCGTGTTCTCTCCCGTCTCCATCGACACTGCGGTGCTGGTCGACGGCGGCCTGGTGAACAACTTCCCTGCTGATGTGCTTCGCAATATGGGCGCCGACATCATTATTGGCATTGAGATTACTTCAACAAAAGACGTCACCTCCGACGACTTGCAATCGCTGCCGCAGGTGTTCAGCCGTTTGGTCACCACCAGCACCAGTGCCAAACGAGAGGAGAACCGCGAACTATGTGACGTCTACATCGTCCCCGACATCCGTGGCTACGGTATGCTCAGTTTCTCCCCTTCAGCCATCGACACCTTAGTGGAGAGAGGTTACAAGAAAGCCAGCGAGTTCCACGAACAGCTGATGCGCATCAAAAGAGCTGTGGAACACTCGGCCGGACACCCTGTCAGCAAGACCCTGCATGCCCCTCAAGCCATGAACATCGCCGTTGATTCGGTGATGATTAGCTCCATTACCATCAATAACGCCTCCCCCTTACAAAGCCGTTGGCTCATGCGCAAAGGCGGACTGGAAATCAATCATTTCTACAACCAAAACTCCATCGACCATACCATGCAGATTTATCGTGGCACAGGATGTTTCGATGAAGTCACTTATCAGGTCAAGGAGGCCGACTCACTTCACCAAGACCGCTCTTTAGAAGGCATGTTCGATCTGAGTGTCACCATGAAACCCGCCAAGCCTCACGTTATCGGCTTGGGTGTGCGCTACGACACCGAGGAAGGTGCGGCCCTGTTGTTCAACATCGGCCTCAACGAGAAGAAATTCAACGGTTCGAAACTGCATCTCAGCTTGAAGCTCAGCTTTAATCCGAAATTTAACCTCACCTACACCTATTCAAGGTCGTCGTTGGCCAATTTCAACATTGCCTACGACTATAGGAACGAGCATTTCAGGACCTCCAACATCTTTTCAGACAATTACACCAGCTTGAATTATCGACAGCAAAAGGTGAGTGCCTACATTTCACAATTCCACCTGCTCAACTTAAGCATTACAGGAGGCGCATCATATTCAAGCACATCATTTTACAACTCTTCCCTGGAAGCAAGTCTCTTGGATACCATCTGGTTTGTATCCAACAAATTCATCACGCCCTACCTCAACGTCGTTTACGACAATTTGGATGACGCCTATTTTGCCAAACACGGCCTTTATGCCAACTTGAATTCCCATTATTACTGGGACTTCAAGAACAGGGTTGACAACAACTTTGACATCGGCTATGCCTTGCAATACTACTACACGCCCAACAACGGCAAGTTTACCATCATTCCTCAGATGTATGGCAGATACTTCTTAAACGAGACCTACTTGTACAACCTAAGGAACAGATGCGGAGGAGAGATTATGGGACGTCATTTCGAGAACCAGTTGCCTTTCATCGGCATTCCATACCAGGAAACGTTCGAGGTGGATCCTTCCATGATCAACATAGCCCGTTGCGACCTGCGATACAATTTCTATGGGAACCACTATCTGACGGCCATGTACAACATTTTGTTGAAATGGCGATCGTATCCTTTCCAAGGCGCTGGATTGAAATACTCCTACAATAGCATGTTAGGTCCCATCTCACTGACTGCGCAATGGAGTAACCTCTATCTTAGCCATTACAGCGTGTATTTCTCATTTGGATACACATTCTGAAACCCCGTTTTCTTGCATGAAACGACGAATTTCGTCGGCATGCCGCCCACGGATGATGACGTGGTGGTTGCCGATGGAATGCTGTAGCAAGTAGGGCTTCAGGTTCACGTCGAGCGTAATTTGCGTGCGACAGAAATGATTGCTGTATGGTGTTTCGATGGCTTTGGCCTCTGTGACGAAATAACGGTCCAGCTGCGGGCCACCCCATTTGAATAAGGTATAGTCTGTCAAAGGCAGCAGGCCTTGTATGGCCACGCCTATGCCCGACTCGAAATGCGAACGCACCACGGTCTCGTCGCACATGGTCAACGGTATGGTGCAATGTGCCAGCATGGAAGATTGATCGGTGAGTTGCGAAGGGTTGGCCATGAACGCCACCTCGCCGCATAGACGTTTGGCAAGAAGCATGCTCAACAAGGTCTGCATGTCGCCTTCGCAACCCGCCACGATGCCTTCGTCGTTGAGCAGGGCCAAGGCCAGGCAACTCGTCGTGCCACAAGCCTTCACGATGTCGAAACAGCGGATGGTCATGGCATCCAAGCGTTCCTCTTGGCAGATTTTCTTGATGGCGAGAAAAGCCTTAGCGGCTTCCAGCATGTCGGCATCCGAAGGCTCCACAACGCCTTTGGCGCGTTTCACCATGGTCTGCGCCACCTCCTCGGCCTCGGGTTGCGACACTGCTTTTATACCGTCAATGAGGCGTTGCAGGTCGATGTCGACGACCTCGATGCCGTAACGTTGCAAAAGAAAACCTCGGTTGACACTACTGGCGATGAGCCAATCGGAAGGTTGGCCGAACAACCCGATTCGTCCCCGTAGAGACGCAATGCTTTGCGTCTCCACAAGGGCCGATATTATTTCATCATTCGTCCCATGCACAATCCGCCCTTCCATACCGTTGTTGCCTAAATAAGTCAGGATTTCCAAGGCGGCAGCCAGGGAATTGTTGCGCCCATCGGCAATCATCGTGACTGTCTTCGTGTGTAGTGGTGCACACATCATCTCCACGTCTATGGCCGCCCAGATGCGTTTGAACAGGTTTTCCACGCCACCGGTGGCGATCATTATGGCATCGGGTATTGTTTTTTGTAGAGACGGTGCATGCACCGTCTCTACCATTTCGTCGCCTATGATTTGGATTTCAGCATGGCATTCCTTTTCCAGCCTTTGGATCAGTTCGGCATATTCCGTCTTGACGAAGTCGTCGGTCTGAAACGAGGAACGAAGGATGATTGTTTTCATGGTTTAATGTCTTACCACAAACCTCAGCGTCGTCTCGTCCGTCTTGACGAAATAGACACCACTTTCGTAGTTCGTCGTGTTGATGCGGAGTTCGCTGCCGTTGGCCTCGAATTCGTCCACCATCTGACCGAGGGCGTTATAGACGCGCACCATGCCGAGGCTTTCGCCGCTGAGGGTCACGAAGTCGTCAGCGGGATTCGGGAAGAGGGTCTGTGTCACACTGGTTTCTTCAACACCCACGGAGCACTCATGCTGTTCGTAGCCCTCGGCATCCATAGCAGCAAGGATATACTCAAGCGTAGGCGGATAGATGTCGCGGTTGGCGAAGGTGTGGTCGGGACGGATGAGCATGATGGTGGGATAGTAGCCCACAGGGATATCTTGGGCAATCTGATTACCACCGCCGTCACGGCTGATGGTGGGATACTCCACGCCGAATTGCTCCACCCATGCCTGACAATTGTTGTCGTGGCCATTGGGCGTAATCTCCATGAAGAACACATCGTGCTCGTTGCAGCCATAGAGGCGGTAAGCTTCAACCATATCGCGCATGACAGCCTCGCTGTATTCATCGCCGTAAAGGAAGAAGTTGATGAGCACGGCCTGACCCGCATCGAGGATGTCGTAAAGGTGAATCTCGTTGCCATTGATATCGGGAGCGGTGAAATCGGGCATGATGTCGGAGCCGCCGCCCGGCGTGGTCGTGACAGGCTCTTGGACGACTTCTCCCAGGTTGCCGTCAATGTCGGCAGGCACCGCATAGATGATGTATTCCGTGTTGGGATTCAAATCGTTGAAAGTGTTGGAAATGACATCAGAACCGGGGATGCCATAAGTCCAGAGGTAATCGGGGAGTTCGAGGCCTGCCATGGCCATCCATTCCTGGATTTCTGCCTCAGTGGCGATAGTGTAGGCGTAGAAGGCACAGTCTTCGTTGGGCGTGAAGGTGGCCGTGACCTCGGTCTCCAAGACTTGGTCAATGGTGATGGTCACCTGTGGGTCGTATGTGACCGCATTGCAGTCATGCTGCTGCAGGCCATGTTGTTCCAAGGCGGTGATGACAGTCTGGGCATTGCTAATAGGCCACAAGTCTTGGATGACGATTTGACGGTTCGGCATGATGAGGATGACAGTAGGCCAAGCACTGATACCATATTGATTTGTGATGGCACCACCTCCCCCATTGCTTCCGATGGTTGGATACTCTACACCGTAATTGGTTACCCAATTCTGGCAAGTTGTGTTATTGTCACGGTCGGAGATTTCCATATAGTACACATCGTGCATATTGCAGCCCATGGCATAGTAGGATTCGACAATCTTCGGCGTGGCCTGCTGGCAGGGACCGCAAGAGGTGAAGAAAAAGTCGATGAGCACAGCTTGTCCACCATCGAGGATGTCGAACAGGTGTACTTCTGTGCCGTGGCAGTCGGTTGCCGTGAAGTCAAAAGCTTCCGTGTAGGGGCATTGCGCTTTCAGGCCTAAGCCAAAGGCCAGCGCGAGCATAAGGGTAAACAGTTTTTTCATAATGTAATGGTATTAAATTAATTTGTTGTCTTTCCGATGCAAAGATAATAATTAATTGTCACGATAGTCTTTCTTCTTCGTATACTTCAAGTCCTTCAAGGCCTGCGCCTTCACGTTGATGGTGAAGTTCCAGCTCTTGTAGCTGCCGATGGGAATCCAGTTGAAACGCATCTCCCAGCAGTGCAGGTCACGGTAGACGCTGATGTTGGTGTACGAGATCTTGTTGTTGACAAAGTCCCAACCCGTCGAGAAGGTGAATTTCCATTTGGGCGTAATGTTGATATTTCCGTTGACGCCTATGGTATGCACATAAGTATTCGTGGCGATGCCCATGAAGGCGGCGTAGGCAACAGACGTGGTGTAAGTCAAGTTATAACTCACCGAGAGCGACCATGGCGTGGTCCAGTCGATGTAGGCATTGGGGTTGCCCATGATCTCGTTCAATTCGTCGGGGTCAAACAAATCGGACTCTCTGGCCCGCCCGTTGATTTCGTCGCGTACATTGTTGATACCCTGCTCTCCTCGCAGTTTCTTCAAATCGTTCTGGTTGAACGAATAACTCATGCTGAAACTCCACGAAGAGCCTGTCTTGCGGAACAAGCGGCCGTTTTCTGCTAATTCAAACCTGTTGATGCGCCGTCCGAGCGAGTCAGCGGCATAAGGATCCCAGGTGCTGCGGTAGGAGACCACCAGCTTCTTGAAGAAGGTATTGCGTCCGCTGATGGAGACTGGCGAGAGCTGCACAGAGTCCTTTGTGATGTCGAAATTGCCCGAGATGCTCAACGATTCAAGTATCGGTATCTTCTTGACGCCGGTGATGGTGTCGGCACTTGAAGGCACTTTGATTTCCAGGTTGTTGCCGATGTTGTAAGTCAACAAACCCGATTGTGTTTGCGAAGGCGTACCATAGAGGGCATTGCCGAACTTGTTGTAAATCTGCTCATTGCCGTTTCCGTCAATGTAAGAACCGTAGACGCCCCATTGCGGGTTACCAAAGTTGGGTCGATAGGTGAAGCCAATTTCAGGGGTGATGACATGACGGATGGCCCGGATAGGCCCTCGACTAAAGTTTTTCATGCCATAGATCTTCGTGGTGATACGGCTGGTGACGCTGAAATCCACCAAGTTACGAAAGCCAAAGATGGTGTCGGTCTGCAAGTGACCCGTCGAGTCGGTGTCGTGAACCCATTGTTTTTCGTAATGGTTGAAATACATGTAATCGTTGAAGTTCACCGAGTTGCTCCACGAGAAGTGTTTGAGCAGCTTGATGGTCACGCTGATGGGCATGGTATGGCTGATACCCATCTGGGCTTGTTTGCGGAACAGGTTGCCAGCCCAACCGCCGAAGTCCTCTTGGATGCCATGGAAGAGCACCGTGTCGACATCGTTGACGTAGACCTTTCCCCTCATCGTATAACCCACGCTCAAGCTTTGGTACCAATGCTTCTTGCCCGGCCTCCCGACGTTTTTCAGGGGATAGAAGGTGTTCACCGTGAAGTTGACCTCGGGCAACGAGGCCGTCACCTGCCGTGTCAGCGTGTTCTGGCTGTGGTTGGCATTGATGGTCAGGAAATACTTGCCCGCGAAGTTGGTTTGATAGCTGATACTCGACTGGAAGGTGTTGCTCAGTTGGTCGGTGGTCGTCGTGGCGTTGTATTTGTTGAAGTTGGAACTGACGATGTTGACGTTGGCCGAGAAACTGCGACGCGGATGGGCCTTGGGGTCTTGCCTGTGGGTCCATTGTATCCTGAAGTCGTTGCTCTCCTGATAGTCGGCGGCACCTTTCGTACCTATCTTGTTGACGGCAAAGCCCAAAGCCAGGGAGCCGTTGAAGCGGTAGCGTTGGTTGTAGCGGAAGGTCGGCTTGATGCCCCACGAGCCTCGGGTGTAGATATCGCCCAAGATCTGCAAGTCATAGTGGTCGTTGATGGCCCAGTAATAGCCGCCATTCTCGAGGTAGAAGCCTCGGTTGGCCGACTCGCCATAGGTGGGGATGATGAGGCCCGACTTCTTTCCCTTGGTGTTGGGAATCATGGCGAAAGGCAGTGCCAACGGTAAGGGGATGTCGGCGACGGTCATATAGATGGGACCCGTGACGATTTTGTCGTCAGGGATGACCTTGGCCCTCGTGAAGCGGAATTGATAATGAGGATGGTCTCTCAAGTCGCAAGTGGTATAGCCGCCCGAGAGGATGTGGATGCTGTTGTCTTCCATCCGCTTGACCCGCTGTCCGTGCAGGTATCCCCCACTCTCCTCGGTCCACACCCGGGTGATGATGCCTTTCTTGGTCCTGAAATTATACCGCATCTCGATGGCTTCGAAGGTCGACTCGCCCTGGGTAAAGACGGGTCGCCCATGGACATTGCCCAACGAATCGATGCTGCCACGTGCGATGCAGGTGCTGGTCTCGAGGTCGAATTCAAGATAATCGGCCTTCAAGACGATGTCGTCGTATTTGGCCTCGGCGTTGCCGTAATAGTAGACCTTCTTCTGCACCATGTCGCGGTACACTGAATCGGTGGCCGAGCAGATCACCTGGGTCTCGATGGCCGATGCCGAACGCTTCGGGACGATGCGTCGTGGCGCAGGAGTCGAAGTGTCGCCAGGAATCGAGTCCAAGGCAGGCACCGTGTCGACTTGCCGGATTATTGTATCGGACAACAGCAGGCTGTCGGCGACTTCAAACGGTACGGTGTCGGGCACGATGCTGTCCAAAACCAAATTGAAAGTGTCGACGATGCGTTCGGGCACTATCAGTGTGTCAGCCAAAAGAGTGGTGTCATTTGCTATAGGGTCAAAATCATGGTTATCTCTCTCAATATGAGACATTTGTCTACATCCGTAAAACAAAGCGACCAATGCCGTCAAAAGGTAAATGGCAGGCCTGGAAAAATAAAACTGATATGTTTTGCGTTTTGACAAATTGAAAACGATTACTTTTGTACCCATGAAATACGCTGCAAAGATAGTTTTTCTTTGCGCATAAAGACACGAACTCAGTATGATACAACGAAAGATTTTCCGATTTGGTGTTCTCGCCCTGCTTTTTCTGATGCCTTTATGGTGCTTTGCACAGCGGGGTGAAAGAATCCAGACCGTGGTCATCGATGCGGGACACGGTGGCAGAGACCCTGGAGCCTTGGGCAAGGTGAGCAAGGAGAAGGACCTCAATCTGGCCGTCGCACTCAAGCTGGGCAACTACATCAAGGAGAACATGCCCGACGTGAAAGTCGTCTACACGAGAGACTCCGACAAGTTTGTCGAGCTGAGCGAACGCGCTGCCATCGCCAACCGCAACAATGCCGACGTGTTTATCTCGATCCACTGCAACTCGACTGAGGGCACCACGACGGCCCATGGCGCTGAGACTTTCGTCATGGGTGAGTCGAAAAACGAAGCCAACTTGCGCATCGCCATGAAGGAAAACGCCGCCATCTTGTTGGAAGACAACACAGAAGCATACAACAATTTCGACCCTAACAGCACCGAGGCCTATATCCTCTTCTCGCTCTCGCAAAGCCTCTACCAGAGCCAAAGCCTCAACTTGGCCGACAAAGTGCAGAAACAATTTGCCAGCAAGGGCCGTCACGACCGCGGTGTGCAACAAGCTGGTTTCCTGGTGCTTTGGAAGACCTCCATGCCTAGCATCTTGGTCGAATTGGGCTTCATCAACAACGTGCAGGAAGAACAGTTCCTCAACTCAGCAAGAGGACAGAATCAGATGGCCTTGGCACTCTACCGGGCCTTCGAAGAATACAAGCGTGAATTCGAATCGGAGAACCTCGTCTCGGCCGAGCCTAACAATAACCCCTCTGCAAGCGGCAACACCTTTTTCGCCGTCCAGTTTGCGAGCCGCGACAGGAAGGTGACTTCCACCGAAACGGCTTTCAGAGGCGTGAAGGAGGTGGACGTCTACGAATACAACGGAGCGTTTCGTTACATCTCAGGTCATTTCCTGACCAAAGCCGAGGCCACGCGACGACAGGCCGAGCTACGAGCCTTAGGCTACAACGATGCCTTCGTCGTCGCCTTCATCAACGGCGAACGAGGCACCATCAAGCAGGCTGAGGAGGCGCTGAGGAAATAGGCTTAAAAGCAAGTAAGTATGCGCAAATCGAACTCTTTTCTGAGCTGGATCATAATCGCCCTTTGGGTGGCTGGCAGCCTGACGGGGTGTCATTCCGCTGTCAAAGAAAGCCCTGTGCAAGAACAAAAAGAGCCGATTAGTAAGGTTCAGAAGGTAATAGAGGCTTTGCACGACCCTGCTTCACAGTATGTTGTGGTGGTTTCGCACCGTGGCGACTGGCGCAACTATCCCGAGAATTCCATCCCAGCCATCGAGTCGGTGATTCGCATGGGGGTGGATATGATGGAGCTGGACCTGAAGATGACTAAAGACAGTGTGTTGGTGCTTTGTCACGACTGGTCGTTGGACCGCACCACCACAGGCCATGGCGCCGTGAGCGACTATACTTACGAGGAACTTCTGCAATTCGACCTGAAACGAGGGCATGGCATCGCCATTCCTGGGCTGAAAATCCCGACTTTGAGGCAGGCATTGGAGGTATGCAAAGATAGAATCACGGTGAATGTGGACCAGGGCTATGAGTACTACGACCAAGTTCTTTCAATTGCGGAGGAATTGGGTGTTACCGACCAGCTGCTCATCAAGGGTGGCCGGCTTTGGAATGAGGTTGAGGAGAAACTCGCCGAGCATCCGCACAATCTGATGTATATGCCTGTTGTTACGCTCAACGGCTCGGAGTGGAGTCATACGCTTTTCGAAAGCTACATCACAGACGGTGTGCCTCAGATGGCCTACGAGTTGTGTTTTGACGAGTTGAACGACGAAGCACATGAAACCATTAATCGTGTTCTCAAATCTGGCTCAAAGGTTTGGATCAACACGATTTGGGCTTCCCTTTGTGGCGGCTACGACGACGACCGAGCTTTCGACAGCGACGACCCTGCTATGGTGTACGATACCATCCTTAATCTCGGCACATCCATTATCCAAACCGACAGACCCGAATTCCTGATTCGGTATCTGGAATCCATCGGAAGGAGATAGTCAATTAATTTCAATCACCAAACTGGGAAACTAATGACCTTATCGTTGCTTCCCGCCACAAGGCCGAAGCCGTTCTTTACATTGGAATACACACCAACAGGCTCGCTGTAGTATTGTGACAGGTTATTGCCCGAAGTGATGGTTGTGTAGTAATTGTAAGCCCCTTCAGTCAAATGCCGCAACTTGATTTCAACAAAGGCATTGATGCTGTCGTTGGCCTTGAAAAGCGTTTCGGTGACCATGGGGATTTCCATGCGATAGCTGCCCCCGTCAAAAGTGGCATCGTTGAAGGTGCTTCTTGAGCGGTTAGTCAAGCCGACGTCAACACCGAACTGGTCTTCTAACTCCACCGTCGAGGTGCCGATGATGGGGTCGTTGAAATAGACTTGGTGTAACTCAGCGGGGTGATCATGGTGTTCCAAACCATCGGGGAAGGTCCAGTCGCCTTCCGTGCGCATTGATGCTTCAAGGCTATAAAGATCCAATGCGCCGGGATTGGGGTCTGTGATTTCTATCGTGACGGTAAGGTGCTTGCGGTAATGAGTGAGCCAAACCAATATGGTGGAGTCCGTGTCGGGCACGGGGATGTGATAGCCGCTTGCGCTCGTGGTGTCCCATTTCGTGATTCGGGCATCTTCAAAACTACCTATGGGCTCATTCGGTAAAGCCTCCGAACTGCCTTCTATCTCATCAAACCCAGGTGCCGTCACGCTGATTTTGACTACATCGCCGATTTGTGGCAAATAGTCGTGAGTAAAATGATAGGTGACAGTGAATACAGGAGGATTCAGATAGTTATGATAGGTTGTGTCGGCGTTCAGCTGCATCTCGCCTTTGCTTACGCCATTTACGAAAAGGAAGGCTTGTGAGCCCTCTGGCATGGTGTAGTCCGTGATGGTGTCGAAAACGAAGTCACTTTTGTAAACCACCGCCTTGATAGGCTCGCCTGGTACGGCGATACAATTGACGACCAATTGTGGGTCAACGTATTCACCCTTGAACTTCAGAGGTTTAGTGCAGGCTGAAAACAGTGCTGCAAAGAAGAGAATTGATAATGCTATTTTAGTGGTTTTCATAATACTCAGAATTTATAGCTATAAGACACTGAAGGAATGATCGGGAAGATGCTGACCTGCTGCAGCTGTGGCAGCCCTGTGTGTTGGTCATAGCCACGAATGACAACGAAGGGATTTTGGCGGTTGTAGACATTATAGATGCTGATGTTCCACACGCGCTCGCCATGTTTCTTCTGCTTGCGGAAGTTCATGCCGAGGTCGAGGCGGTGATACACGGGCATCCTGAAATTGTTGCGTTCGACATAGCCGATGATAGGCGTGCCGACAACGCTGCCACCGTATTGTGAATAATAGGTGATAGGAATGCCTGGATAGGCTTGTGTGGGCAAGGTGCCGCAATTGCCGCTACTGATGACCCAAGTGCCACTGATATCGAAGCGGTCGCTGAACTTGTGCTGCACGGTGATGCTGAAGTCGTGGCGACGGTCGTATTTGGCGGGGAAAGGATTGCCGTTGTTGATCACCATGCCCTCGCGGTCGAATTTGCGCATGGAACGCGACCAAGTATAACCAACCCAGCCCGTGGTCTTTCCAAAGGAGCGTTGCAGGAGCAGTTCGATGCCGTAGGCCCAGCCTCTGCCGAGGTTCACCTTGTCTTCCCAACCTTGGCTGGTGCCAAAGAAACTGGTGCCGTCCTTGTATTCCAACACATTGTCCATCGTCTTGTAATACCCTTCCAGCGAGATGTCGAACAGGTTGGGCAATTCATAGAATCCGCCGAGCGAGAACTGGTGTCCCTTTTCGGGTGCGATACGTGCCGTGACAGGCACCCAGAGGTCGGTGGGCATGGTGATGTTGCTGTTGGAAAGCAGGTGGATGTATTGCGTCATGTAGGCGTAACCCGCCTTGAGTGAGAAATGAGGTGCCACCATGGCGCTCATGCTGAAACGAGGCTGCAACGAGTGGTAGAAGTTGCCTTGCACCGCAAAAGCGGAATAGTGCAATCCGACATTCATCTTGACAGCTCCGCTCAGCGTGATGTTATCCTCGACATAGAGCATGGCTTCGTGGGCATGCACGTCGCCCGTGTTGGCCACGGTGTCCGTATTGGCTTCCGCTTCGGTGAAGTTGATTTTCATCGACTGCACCTCGGGACGGAAGAAATGGTAGGTGTAGCCACCGCCGAAGCGGATGTCGTGTCTAGGGTGGGGCGCATAGTTGAAGTCGAGGCGGGTGGTGACATCGTGGATACCGGAATGGAAGTTCATGGCCATCTCATCGGTCGAGGTGTAGGCCGTGGGCTGGAATTGCTCGTAGGTATAGTTCTGGTCCATGCCGAGGTCGTGGCGGTATTGGGTGTAACTCACAGAGGCATCCATGAAAAGTTGGGGCGACATGATGTGGTTCCATCGCAGTGCGCCTACCTTGTTGCCCCATTTCCAGTTCAGGCCAAGTTTCTCGTGGTCGATGTACATGTCTTCGTAGGCATAGTCCCATTTCACGTTGGCGTAGATCTTGTCGTCGCCGCTGTACCAACTCAAAAACAGGCGGTCCTTGTCTGAGATTTTCCAGTTGAGTTTGGCGTTGACATCGTAGAAATAATAGCCTAATGAGAACTTGTCGATAGACGGGTCTGCCATCTTCCCGATGAAGCCGTAAAGGTTGGTGAGGGCATCGGAATAGGTGCGGCGAAACGACAGGTTAAACGAGAGTTTGTCCTTTACAATCGGGCCTTCAAGGTTGAATTTTGAAGAAATCAGTCCGATGCTGAAGTTGCCGTGATAATTCTGCATGTCGCCGTCCTTCATGCGAACATCGACGACGGACGAGATGCGGCCACCGTATCGGGCAGGGAAACCGCCTTTATATAAAGTGACGTTCTTCAATGCATCGGGGTTGAAGACGGAGAAGAAGCCGAACATGTGATTGACGTTGTAGAGCGGCACACCGTCCATGAGGAGCAGGTTCTCGTCGGGACCGCCGCCGCGCACGTAAAGTCCGGCCGAGCCTTCCGAACCGTTCTGCACACCAGGCAGCAGCTGGATGGCTTTCAGCACATCGGCCTCGCCCATCAGGGTTGGAATGCTCTTGATTTGCTTGATGGGCAATTCGATGACGCTCATCTGGGGGTTGTTGGCGCCCACAGTGGCGCGGTTGGCCTCCACCGTGACTTCCTGAAGTTGCAGGTTGGAGTTCAGCCCCACGTTAATCAAGGTGTCGGATACGAGTTGAAAACTTTGGCTTTCGGTGTCGTAACCCACGTATGAAAACTGCAGTTCAACGGGACCTTCGTCCAAGGTCAGTGAATAGTAGCCGTAATTGTTGGTGGCGCAGCCGTGGCCAGAGTTGCGGTCGAGAACCGTCGCCCCGATGAGCGTCTCGCGGCTGGCGGCATCGGTCACATAGCCGCTGATAGTGTGTGACTTGGAAGGACTTTGCGCTATTGCCACACCCGCAGGCAAAAACAGCGACAGCAGCCATAAAAACAGAAACTTTGATTGATGATTGGAATACCTCATATTATTAGTTGTTTATTGTTTATACGCATAACGATAACTTCCCATTTTTAAGGGATGTCCGCAAGCCAGGGGAGTCTAAGCCCCATCTGTCCTATAAGTCCCTTCCCCCTCTCAGAGGGGGTGCCGCAAAGCGGCGGGGGAGTCCGTCGTAAGCCCGTCAGCCCGCATAACGATAGCACGAAAAAAAACACTACCTCACCATCACCTTCTCCAAAAAGATTCTCCCTTCCTTATCCTTAATCCTCACCAAATAAACCCCTTCCACCAATCCCTCCAAACTCACATCATTAGTGTTCCGCACCCTCTTCACCATCTGCCCCAAAGCATTATAAACCAAAACCTCTTCAGCCTCAACACCCTCTATCGTAACTTTGCCATTCGCTGGATTGGGATAAACAAATATCGCTCTTTCCTCTGGCAGTAGCTGTTCCGGCACCTGCAAGGTGGTGTAATCCACCGTATCAGTAACATGAAGCACCCAATAGTTACTATAGGAGTTCATTAAATAGGCTGTGTCGTTTGTACAATCGTAGTCGCCGCAAGGCATTTCACCACCCGAACTGTCAGCCTGTCCGAGGATAGTGTATTCTCTATCACTGTGCTTGATCACATCTTCTAAATACTCATGAGATTCTGTTTGTGTGCCTATGGCTCTTTCCCAAAGCAGGTTGCCGTTGCTGTCAGTGCGGAAAACCCACAACTTGTTTCCAATTTCGAGATTCCAAGCAGGCTTAAGGTTATTTGCACTTTGGGAGTCGCCATCCAATGACATGGTAGTTCCAAAAACGGTAAAGCCTCCATCATCATTCAGGAAGACTTTGACAATCTGTTCGTCTTTCGTACCGCCATAGCACTTGCTCCAAAGTACATTGCCATCCAAATCTGTACGCAGCAGCCAAATATCAGAAGTTAAAGGCATGTGAGGTTGTCCATACCAATGCCCAGGATGATACCCTGCGCCTTGAAGGTCATCGTTCGATGATGACGATATTCCTCCCAACAGATAGCCATCTGGAAGTTCTATGACATTAGAAAAATCATCATTCTTGTTTCCTCCATAGCAACGGTTCCATTCCACTTCGCCATCTGCGCTCATCTTGACTAATATTCCATCAGCATATCCATCAGAATGAACACAACTTTCTATGCTACCGCTTACAAATTGGTTATACGCATCGCAAACAAGATATATGCCGCCATCTTTAGCGATAAAAACATCACCCTCGCCTTCGCTTCCATCGGTTCCTATGGTTGTTTCCCACTCCAAATTACCGTTTTTGTCCAATTTTACGACCCAAATATCTGAACCGCCATAATACTGGCTAACATCGCCACAAGCCCATTCTGCATGCATTGCAGTGCAAACAACACCGCCATCATTGGTGGCAACCCCACTCAACGAATAAGGGAAAAAGTGGTCTTCACAGCCCAAAAGACGTTCCCAAATGACATTCAGTTCGCCGTCTCCTCGCATAATCGCCAATCCCGCATTTCCTGTTGATGGGAAGCCTTTCTTTCCAAAATAGTAGAATTCATTGTCATTGTCCTTTGCATTAAAGATGCCATGATACCGACAATCTTGGTTGCATTCTTGGTTAACGATGTTCAGATTTTCGTCAATCCTAATTGTCCACGTTCCATTAACGCCTTGCGTACCGCATGAAATCATGCCAGTCCCCAAATCAGACCATCCCTCAATAATGAAACCATCGTTTGTTGAAGCAAATCCTGCCGGTTCATCAAACTCTAATCCTCCATAGCATTGCTGCCAATCAATGCGAAGTTGGGCTTTCATTGTGCCTCCCGCCACCAACAGGAGCGCAAGCAGAGTGCAAATCTTCAAGTGTTTCATCGCACCGTGATTTTGTTAGTTCAACTCATGCGT
>Ga0310690_10003582_pt1 | contig 23030 bp, 25 predicted proteins | sample AusTroGonzalo_MG_2_FD_207661 | JGI IMG/M metagenome (GOLD analysis project Ga0310690, IMG submission 207661) | Bovine rumen microbial communities from tropical cattle in Woodstock, Queensland, Australia - Gonzalo_04 (v2) (version 2) | ecosystem: Host-associated > Mammals > Digestive system >... | reverse complement strand
AAAGCATCGCCGGGTCGCAGTGAAAGGCTCCAGGCGACTGTTTACCAAAAACATAGGTATCTGCAAAGCTATAACAGCGAAGTATAGGTGCTGACGCCTGCCCAATGCTGAAAGGTTAAGGGGAATTGTTCGGCGCAAGCCAAAGCAATGAACCGAAGCCCCAGTGAATGGCGGCCGTAACTATAACGGTCCTAAGGTAGCGAAATTCCTTGTCGGGTAAGTTCCGACCTGCACGAATGGCATAACGATCTGGAGACTGTCTCAGCAAGAGATTCGGCGAAATTGTAGCAGCGGTGAAGATGCCGCTTACCCGCAGCTAGACGGAAAGACCCCGTGAACCTTAACTGTACTCTGCTATTGAGCACTGGTCTTGTATGTGTAGGATAGCCGGGAGACTTTGAAACCAGTTCGTCAGGATTGGCGGAGTCACCCTTGAAATACCGGCCTTGCAATATTAGCGCCCTAACGATAAGCCCGTGGATCCGGGTATTGGACAGTGGCAGACGGTCAGTTTAACTGGGGCGGTTTCCTCCTAAATTGTAACGGAGGAGCGCAATGGTACACTCATTCTGGTTGGCAATCAGAAGGCGAGCGCAAACGTATAAGTGTGCTTGACTGTGAGACAGACAAGTCGAACAGATACGAAAGTAGGCGTTAGTGATCCGGCGGTAGAATATGGAATTGCCGTCGCTTAACGGATAAAAGGTACTCCGGGGATAACAGGCTGATCGCGTCCAAGAGTTCATATCGACGACGCGGTTTGGCACCTCGATGTCGGCTCATCGCATCCTGGGGCTGGAGAAGGTCCCAAGGGTTTGGCTGTTCGCCAATTAAAGCGGTACGCGAGCTGGGTTCAAAACGTCGTGAGACAGTTTGGTCCCTATCTGCTGTGGGCGTAGGAAATCTGAGGAGAGCTGTTTATAGTACGAGAGGACCTGAATGGACCGACCGCTGGTGTTCCGGTTATCCTTCCAAGGGTATGCGCCGGGTAGCCATGTCGGGACGGGATAAGCACTGAAAGCATCTAAGTGCCAAGCCCCCTCCAAGATTAGATTTCCCCATCAGGCTCGTGGTAGACTACCACGTTGATAGGCAGGATGTGTAAGATCAGCAATGATTTCAGCTAACCTGTACTAAAGGCACGATTGGCTTGATTTATATATTTTTCTCATGACCTCAGTAGAAACCTTCCTTTCCGATATTTTTACTGGCAGTTATAGCGCAGAGGGTACACCTGTTCCCATTCCGAACACAGCAGTTAAGCTCTGTAGCGCCGATGGTACTTAAGAATAGACTTTGGGAGAGTAGGACGCTGCCAGTTCAATTTTAAAGGCGCTTTGGATTTCCAAGGCGCCTTTTCTTTTTGATATCATATGACCATGACTGAAATAACTGAAAGCGAGAAAAAGCGGGCTCTGGACCTGGCGGTGGAAGCCGGGCAGATCCTTTTGGAAAACGGCGCGGAAATAAAGCGCGTGGGAGAGACGATGGACAGGATCGCCTCTAGTTTTGGCGTTGAGGATAAAAGCTTCATCGTTTTGGGCAACGGCATAATCGCATCCGGCAAGGATCATGCGGACGTCAGGAACGTTCCCATAAAAGGCCCCAGGACGGAAATGGTGGTGGCTGTCAATCAGCTGAGCAGGGAATGCGTCGAGGGAAAGTTAAGCCTTGACGAACTGGAGCGCAGGTTGAAAGAAATAAAGCAGAGCAAGGGGAAACCCTGGTGGGAGATCCTGCTGTCCGTAACGATCGGCGTTTTTTCCGTTTCTTTTCTGTTCGGCGGAAGTCTTTCCGACGCCACGGCCACTTTTATCTCCGGCCTTTTCCTCGGTCTCTTCGTGGTTTTCGCCTCGTCCCATTTTCCTCGCATGATCTCCAATCTTTTGGGCGGGCTGATAGGCGGTCTTGTCTGTCTTGTGCTTTTCCATATCAGCCCCGTGAAGCTGCATTTGCCCAATCTCTTTATCGGAACGATCATCACGCTTGTTCCCGGAGTCTTTTTCACCAACGGCATGATGGACCTCGGCAACGAGGATTACATTTCCGGCGCCACCAGGCTTTTCGACGCTTTCTTCACGATCGTTTGTATCGCCATCGGCATATCCTTGGCTTTGTCTTTCGACGCCATTGTCTTGAAGAACGTGGCTTTTTCCGGCTCTCCTTACGCCGAGCGCATAGCGAACAAGTGGTACTGGACGCTATTGGCGGCCTTTGTCTGTACGACGGCTTTCTCCGTGCAATTCGGCACTCCCAGGAAAAATTACCTGGACTGCGGCCTGACCGGCATGCTTGGCTGGGGAGTTTATATTTTGGCCGATCTTGCGCTGCCTACGGCGGAGGCCGCTTTCATGGGGGCCGTGACGGTCGCTTTCGTAAGCTGGGCCCTGGCGCACTTAAGGAAAACTCCGGCCACGGTCTTTCTGACTTGCGGACTGATACCGCTGGTCCCCGGAGGCGACATTTTCTGGACGGCTTATTTCATGGTGAAGGACAGACTGCACCCGGCCGCCGAAACAGGCTTCATGGCGCTGAAGGTCGCCGCCGCCATCGCCGGCGGCATCATCATAATGTCTTTCCTTTCCTCGAAGATAAAGTTCGGGAAGCACCGCGGCGTCTGACCGTTATTTATTCACTCGGCATGGTGCCGTATCTAACGCAGACTCCCACCGCGTCCCAAGAGGTGATGGCGATCTTGAACTTGCCGGTCTTTTTGTTGACGCTGACGGCGACCTTGCTTTCTATCCCGTCCCAGATGCCGGACCCCGTACCGCTCCACTTGTCGTTAAGCTCTATGGATTGTCCGCCAAAGAGAAAATTCTGCGATTGCCAGAATGTCTCGAGCCAGAACTGCCCGTTGGTTCCCAGCTTGTAGTTGGTGTCCCAATCAACGATCGCGATCTTGCCGCTGCAGCTGGCCTTGAAATCATCCGGCCTGTATTGCCACAGCTCGTTGTCGATATAAAAACCGAAGGCAAACATTTCCTGGCAGTCTTCGGCAGAAAAGGAAAAGCTTAACATTCCCAAGGACAGAAGCTTCGCTTTTGAGCCGTACTCTTTCTTAAAGTATTTGCTGACGCTGGCACTTTTCCCGTTTTTGGCGCAAACAAGAGGGTAGGCACTAGTGAAATATTCTCCTTGGACTAAATGATCAATGATGGCGACATGGGGGAAAGCTTTAACGTATGCCAACACCTCCTTCGACAACGTTCCGGAAATGGATACCTTGACCACACTGGAATTCGGCCTGTCAGCCCAGATGACATCTGTAGCGGATTTCGCTATGAGGTGATAGTAAACGTCGCCGTCGTCGATGGTGAAGCTGGAGTAGCCGAGGTTGTTGTGTCCCATGGTCATTAGGGCGTTGTATACGACGTAACTGCCGTTCGGCAGCTTTTTGCTTGTGGCCTTGCCGTCACCGTCTGTGCGCAAAAAGCAGACAGGCGTGTCTCCGCCCGAGGCATAAACGGAAAATACGCAGCCCTCAATTGGGAAATCGTAATCGGAGTTGACTTGGATATTAAGCTTCCCGCCGCCCTTGGCGTAAGCCATACCGGCGCAGAGGATCAGCGCCAGGATCACAAAAAAGTTTTTGATGCGCATAATGATAATGGGGTTGCGATTATTAAACCTCAACGTCTATTTTAGCAAATTCCGCACCGCGTTATCCGACGGCGTGAACCGGCGGCTGTTTTGGGAAACGCGTGTTTTTAGTATCATTAATAAAACCAATAAAAAGGAAACAACTGAAATGAAAAAAATTCTCGTTTTTGCGGCAGCCGCATTTTTCGCTCTTCAGCTTTCTGCGGCGGAAAAAAGCATCAAAATGACCTACACCGTTGACGGCGATGTGGCGACTAACTTCACGGCCCAGGTCCAGGAAGGCTGGGATTTCTTTTCCGAATTTCCTCTGCCCGAGGGCCGCATGCCTAACCTTGTAATGATAGAGGGCAAGTGCGAACAGGAGCGCCATACCAACTGCTGTCTGACGGTGGGATTGAACAAATACGATCGTACTTACACGCAGTCCAAGGAGCTGAGGGGAGCCGTAAACGACGCCAAGATGATGGCTGAAGCCTTGAAAAAAGGGGGAGTGTACAATAAAGTCTTTACCTTGACCGACGAGGAAGGAACGTTGGAAAACATCAGGGATTTTATCCGCGACTGCGCTGAAAATCTGGTGGAGGGCGACTCTTTCCTTTATTTCCATTCCTCCCACGGCGACAAAGACCCCGAATATCTTCTCTGCACTTACAACGCCGACTACACCGCTGAGGATCTGGCGTATGACTTATCATTTTTTAAAGACGGCGTGAAAGTCGTCATCATACTGGACGCCTGCCATTCCGGCGGCATGTTTGAAGAAGGCAACTCCGCCGAGGGCTTCGCCAACGCCGTTCTTTCCAAACTGTCAGAGATAAAAGCCAAAAACGCTCCTCCGGGAGCCGATATCAAGGTCAGCGACTGTCTCTTTTTGTGCGCCGCCAGAAAAGATCAGCTGTCGAATGACATGGGAGAATACAGCGCTTTCACCTTGGGGATCCTCAATTATTGCGGTTCCAGCGCCGCTGACGCTGACAAAGACGGGCTGATATCCTTCCGGGAGGTTTATGAAAAAGCCTGCGAATTCACCAAATTCATCAAGAAAAAAGGCCAGGACCCTGTTATCAGCAATCCGATGCTGGCCGAAGACTGGTACTTCGGGCATGTTGAGGATCACGACGGCGCTTATGCGCTTTCCTTATATCCTGACGACAACTCAATGTCTTTTTATCTGGCAAAAGTCACCCAGGATTTTGAAGTCGACGTCAGAATCGACGACAAAAACAACACCTTCGATTTGAAAGCCTTCAAGGCGAAAGTCGATCTTTCCAATAGCAAAGGAAAGAGGAGCGCGGCTTACTCGACGCGAATCAGCGCCACGCTTGTTTTCCCCTTTGCCATCGAGGATTTTTCCAGCATAAAAGAGCTTCCGGCCAGCCTGATCCTTTTTGATCGGATAATCATAGGCAGCGGAGTTGCCTACGATGAGCCGAAGAAAAAACTGACATTGCAGGACCTGTCAAATGGCAATGCCGTCGTCAAATCGATTTTAAGCGTCAACACGAAAAAGCGTGAGACTACGCTGAAGATCAAATACGAATACTACACAGACCTCTACGACCGCATGGAACCCGGCACCTACGACATACCAATTTCGTCCAGGATAAGGGGAATCAATTATTACAAAAACATCAACGTTACCGTGACGGAAAAGAGCGGCAAGTCCCTTACGGTAAAGATGAACAAGAAAAAATAAGCGAAAATAAAGCTGCCATCATCAAAAACGCCCGCGTCATTCCGCGGGCGTTTTTTGTTGACCATAGGTCATTGACTCGCGGTCAACAAAATGATAGAATGAATGCGAACTTTTTAAAAATCGGGCGTTGCTTATGAACAAAAGACAACTTGAGGCGCAGGAAACGCGCAGAAAATTATACGAGACTGGCTGCCGTTTGATCGAGGAGAAAGGCTTCCAGAACGTCTCGGTAGAGGACATTACGAAAGCCTGCGGAGTGGCCAAGGGAACTTTCTATGTTTACTTCAAAAGGAAAGAGGAGATAGTTTTCGAGTGCTGCAGCGAGTGGTTCAAGGAAGTGGACCGCATGGCCAGGGAACACAAAGGCGATCTTACCGAAAAGCTGACAGTTTATTTCAAAGGCTTCATGGAGGGCGTCACCTGCGGGGGAATAGAGCTCTGCCGCCAGTGGGTCAGGGAAGTCATAGACCCGAAGGAAGCGCCAGGGGAAATGTGCGGAGGTAAATATCCCTACGACCTGAAGCATCTGAGGGCTTTTTTCAACGACGCCGTAAAAGAAGGCCTTCTGAAAAAAAACACGCCTGTGGAAGAACTGGTAAGGCTCTTCTTGTGCCAACTGTACGGCATGATGACCTGCTGGTGCATGAGCGACGCCGAGTTCGTCCCCGAAGAATGGGTCGATCGCCTTGCGAAAATACAGCTCGCCGCTTTATTGGAACCGCATTTAACAAAAAACACAAGGAGCGATAAATGAAAAAAGCGCTATTCTTTTCAACTCTAATGGGCATTTTGACCGCGTTCGCAGGCGATGGCGAACCGTCAAACGTTTACTTCACCCACGACATTTCCCCGAACGGTCTCATGAAAGCTTACAAGGCCCTGAACCGCCCTTTGGAAGGAAAGAAGGTGGCTGTTAAGATTTCCACTGGAGAGGCGGGGAACAACCACTATCTCCATCCCGAGCTTATCGGCGATCTCGTCCAAAGCTTAAAAGGCGATATCGTGGAGTGCAACACGGCTTACGCCGGCTCCCGCATGAAAACGAAAGACCACCGCGAGACCATCGAGGACCACGGTTTCAACGCCATCGCCAAGGTCGTCATCATGGACGAGTTTGAGGAAACCGAGATCCCGACGCCCAAAGGCTCCGTTCATCTTAAATCCGATTTGATCGGCGCGGCTCTGAAAAATTACGACGGCTTTGTGATACTGAATCATTTCAAAGGCCATCAGATGGGCGGATTCGGCGGCGCGCTGAAGAATCTCTCCATCGGCTGCGGCTCCAGCAGGGGAAAATCAAGGATCCATACGGCCGGCAGGACGGACGATCTTGACAAAATGTGGGCGAAAATAGCCGAGACTCCCCAGGCCGATTTCATCGAATCCATGGCCGAGGCCGCCGGCGCCGTAGTTGATTTCATGGGAGACCGCGCTGTTTACATCAGCGTCATGAACAATATTTCCATCGACTGCGACTGCAACGGGCATCCGGCCAAACCCGAGATGGCGGACGTCGGCATCCTCGCCTCCCTTGACCCAGTGGCGCTTGACAAAGCCTGCGTGGATCTCGTTTACGCTTCCGACCCGGAGAAGAGCGCTTCCTTGAGGGAACGCATGGAAAAGCAGCTGGGTCCGCATATTCTTGACCACGCCGAGAAACTCGGCTACGGGAAAAAAACTTACAAACTAATATCCCTTGATGGAACGAATCCTCCTTCAACAAAAAGAGTTGACATTAACGATATGAAATACGATCCCAAAGACCTCCCCGAAAACTGGTCGCCCATTCCGGTGGGCGAACCCAACGACGCCTACGCCCAATACTTCACAGGCAAAAGCTATCTTTACAGTTTGACCAAAGAACAAGTGCCTGCTTTCGGCGTGACCTTCGAGCCGGCTTGCCGCAATAACTGGCACATTCACAAGGCTAAAACAGGCGGCGGGCAGATCCTCATCTGCACGGCTGGACGCGGCTTCTATCAGGAATGGGGTAAACCCGCCGTGGAAATGACGCCTGGCATTACGGTGAACATCCCAGCCGGAGTGAAGCACTGGCACGGCGCCGCTCCCGATTCTTGGTTCCAGCATATCGCGCTGGAAGTCCCTGGCACAGAGCAATCCAACGAATGGCTTGAGCCTGTGGATGACGAAGCCTACCTGAAGGCCGTGAACGGCGAGAACGAAACGGGAAGCAAGACCGCTGTCATCTATTTCTCCTGGAGTCCGGACGGCAATACGCGTTTCGCCGCCGAGACCATCGCTAAGAAAGTCGGCGCCGACCTTTTCGAGATCACGCCGGAAAAACCTTACAGCACGGATTTCAAGGCTTGCTGCGACGAAGCCAATCCTGAATGCTACGGCAAAAAAACGCGCGCCGTCAAGCCCATAGAAGGCTTAGACCTTTCCAAGTATGATTTCGTATTCTTCGGGACCCCGAACTGGTGGGGGACAATGGCGCCGCCTCTGAGAACTTTCGTCAAGGAAAATCTCGACGCCCTCAAGGGCAAGAAAGTCTGCCTTTTCCAAACTCACGGCGGAGGCGGAATGCAGCGCGTGGGCGAAGAGTTTGAGGAAGAGATCGGCGACGCCGCGACAGTCCTGCCTCCCAAAGCCTTCACCGGCGCTACGATCAGAGAGAACGTGCAGGCTCTGGAAGAATTCGCAACTGAAAGAACAAATACCAAATAAGGAGTTAAAATATGAGCATCAAAATTATCCCCGTTCGTTTTACTGACAATGGTTTCATGACACGTCCTTTCGCCCTGGGCGGCGAAGGCGCCGAAGGACTCGATCCTGCGGTCAAGTATCGCTCCTGCCTCCAGAACTGGATCATAGACACCGGCAGCGAGGTCATCCTCGTCGATACGGGTCTCCCCGCCGAATACCCCGATATGGCGGCTGATCCGGACGCTGGGATCTATATCGGCGCGAAGACCAAGACCTACCTCGAAGCGTTCGCCGATCTCGGCTACAAGCCGGAACAGGTCTCGAAGATCCTCATAACTCACAAGCACGCCGACCACACCGGAGAACTGCGCTCGTTCCCGAACGCCCAGATCATCTGCTCTGCGGCCGAGGCGGAATCTGATGAGATCAAGCCTTATAACCCGACCGTGGCGACCTTCTCTGACGGCGCCTATTACGAATTTCCGGCTTCCCAGCGCATCGCCCCGGGCGTCACATATATCTCCGCCCCGGGCCACACCACTGGCAACTGCATCGTAGCCGTCGAGACGAACGGACTCTTCTATCTCATCCACGGCGACGTCACCTACACCGACGTGGCTCTCTACGAGAATAAGCTTTCCGTGGTCTTCGAGGATCTGGCCGCCGCGCGCGACACCCTGAACCGCGTGCGCGCTTTCTGCAGCGCCCGTCCGACCGTGTATCTCGGCACCCATACGCCCGAAGCCGTGGAAAGCCTTGCCAAAAAGCGCGTCGTTGACCTCAGCAACCCGCCGGAAGTCATTCCTCCGGGAGAGATCATCTTCAAGACTCCGACCGGCAAATACATTTGCTCCGTCTGCGGATACGTCTATGATCCGGCCGAACACGACGGCGTCGCCTTCGAGGATCTGCCGGCTGACTGGCGCTGCCCGCGCTGCAAGCAGCCGAAGGAAAAGTTCAACCGCGCGTAAAAATCTTATGACAGCAGAAAGAAACATCGAGGAAGCGAGGGAGTTCTTCAAAGGCGACCGCTTCGCCACGGAAAACGGCATGGTGATAGATGAGCTTGACGGCGAGCACGCCGTCACGAGCGTCGTTATAACTGACAGGCACAAAAACGCCCTGGGCGGCGTCATGGGCGGAGCGATCTTCACACTGGCGGATTTCGCCTTCGCGGCATTGACGAACGACAACGAAAGGGCGACGGTCGCCCAGCAGGTCAGCATAAATTATCTAGCCGCGCCGAAGGGGACGAAGCTTATCGCCACCGCCCGCTACAAAAAGGACGGCAGGAGTTCCTGCGTGGTCAACATAGAAGTGACCGACGACACGGGCCGCGAGATCGCCCAGTTCGTCGGCACCGGCTTCAAGCTTCAATCTCAGGAGAAAAAATGAAAGTTGTACTCATCAACGGCAGCCCCAGGAAAAACGGCAACACCATGAGGGCTTTGCAGGAAGTGGCCGCCACGCTTGAAAAAGAAGGCCTTGGATCCGAGATCCTCTGGATCGGCAACAAGCCGGTGAGAGGCTGCGCGGCCTGCTACCAGTGCAAAGCCAAGAATCTCGACAAATGCGTGTTCGACGACGACGTAGCCAACAGCATCATTGAAAAATTGAAAGACGCCGACGGCATTATAATCGGCGCCCCGACCTACTACGGCCAGCCTGCCGGCGCATTGCTTGCCGTCTGGCAGCGCGTCTGCCTGGCCGGGGGAGCGTACGTCAAGACGAAACCCGCCGCCAGCGTCGCCATCTGCCGCCGGGGAGGCTCCACCGCGGCCTTCCAGACCATGAACATGCCCTTTGAGATGCTTAATTGCCCTCTTATCGGCTCCCAGTATTGGAACGTGGCCTTCGGCCGTGATGAAGGGGAGAGCGGGAAGGACGAAGAGGGCATGCAGACCATGCGCACCCTCGGCCGCAACATGGCCTGGGTAATAAAGAATTTGAAACGCGAAGGCGCCGTGCCGCGTTCTGAGGACGAACCCTGGAATCCAATGAACTTCATCCGCTGAGCGAGGAACCAAAATGCCGGACGTTCCCAGAACAACTCATTTGACGCGCGACGAAGCTTTTGAGCTTCTATCACGCTACAACAAGGATCCCTTCCACCTTAACCATGCCGAGACGGTGGAGAAAACCATGCGTTATTTCGCCAAGGAATTGGGCTACGGCGAGGAAGAGGATTACTGGGGCATAGTGGGGCTTCTCCACGACATCGATTTTGAACAGTGGCCGCAGGAACACTGCCGGAAAAGCCAGGCGCTTTTAAAGGAGCTGGGCGTGGAAGATTCCATCAACCGCGCGGTGGCTTCCCACGGATACGGGATCTGCACTGACATAGCGCCGGAGCATGAGATGGAGAAGATCCTTTTCGCCGTGGACGAACTGACGGGGCTTCTCGGCGCGGTGGTTTTGATGTATCCTTCGAAGAGCGCCCAGGATCTGAACCTTAAGAGCGTCAAAAAGAAATTCAAGGACAAAAAGTTCGCCGCCGGCTGTTCCCGGGAGGTCATCCAGCGCGGTGCCGATCAGCTCGGCTGGACTCTGGACGAACTTATAGAGCGCACCATTACCGCTGTCCAGACTTTCGAACCCTGACCATTACTCTAAATTATGATCATTCGTGACGCGAGATCTGACGACGCGGCCGAGATCGCCGCAATCTATGCGCCCTATGTTGAGCGCAGCGCTGTCTCGTTTGAGCTGGATACGCCCTCGGGGGAGGAAATGCGTCGGAGGATAGAACAGACGCAGAAACGCTATCCCTTTCTTGTGGCGGAGGAGAACGGCAGGATCGTTGGCTACGCTTATCTCGGAGAGTTTCATGCGAGGGCGGCTTACGCCCATTCTGCGGAAACTTCCCTTTACGTTAAGGAAGGGATGACAAATCGCGGAGTAGGCAAGGCTATTTACGCTGCTTTGGAGGAAAAAGCTCGGGATGCCGGCATACGCAACCTTTACGCCTGCGTTTCTTACACGGAAGCGGTTGACGAACATCTCAACCGCCGGAGCATTGATTTTCATTTGCGGCGCGGGTACCGTCTTGTCGGGATCTTTCGTGAATGCGGGCTGAAATTTGGCAAACTATACGACATGGCTTACCTGGAAAAGATAATTTCCAGCGGTTTTGGCATGGAAAAAGAAAAAAGTTGACAAAGGAGCGATCATGAAGAAATACTGTCTGCTTTTTGTTTTCGCCCTGGCGGCGCTGGGAGTCCTGGCCAAGCCGGAAGGCCCGGTGCAGGACCGCGATTATAGATCTGAATCCGAGCTGCCGCGCCTTGAGGCGCTCTCTTTCGACGTGGACGGCTCTGCGATTTACGGTCAGATCCTTGTTCCGTCCTCGCGATTCGGCTCAGACAGGCCCTGCGTCATAATCTTACACGGATTCGCGGGCTTCACGCGCTGGGACGACGTCGCCCATGACCTTTGCGCCGCGGGCGTTGTCGTCATCATTCCTCATCACCGGGGAGCCTGGGGAAGCGAGGGCGAATACAGCGTGTCCGGATGCGTGCGCGACGCCGAGGCGCTGGCAAAATGGGCGGCCGGGCCGGAGTTTTCCGAGAAATATGGGACGGACACCAACGCTGTTTTCTTATCCGGCCATTCCATGGGCGGCAACAGCGCCGTGAACGCCGCGAAGCGCTGCCCCTTCGTGCGCGGCCTCGTGCTCATCGCCCCCTGCGACATCGGTTTCATGGCTTCCGAAATGACAAAGGAAGAGATGCTGAAATTCCTGAACAACGAGGGGCTGCAAGTACTGAAGCATAAATCTGACGAAGCGGTGGTGGACGACATCTATGCCAACGCCGAGGATATGCGTTTTACGCAGGCGGCGAAGGCTCTTGAAAATAAGAGCGTTTTCCTCGCTACTGGGGAATATGACAAAGTCGTGCCGGCGGCTCCTCTGGAGGAGTTTTGGAAAGCGCTTCCAAGAACGGGCGCCAGACGCCTGAAAAAATGCTACCGCACTACTCACTCCCTTATGGGCGTGCGCCGGCAGTTGGCCGAAGACATTTTCACTTTTATCAAAAATGACACTCGAAAAAAGGACAAAAAAATGAAAGACACCGTTTATCAGTTTTCCGTCAAGACCCGCGACGGGAAGGAAAAGGATCTGAAGGACTATGAAGGGAAAGTGCTTTTGATCGTCAACACGGCGACAAGATGCGGCTTTACTCCGCAGTACGAAGGCTTGGAAGCCATGTACGAGCGCCTGAAAGGCGAAGGCTTCGAGCTGCTGGATTTCCCCTGCAACCAGTTCGGCCAGCAAGCGCCGAGCAGCGACGAGGAGATCCACTCTTTCTGCGTGCTCAATTACAAGACCGCTTTCCCGCAGTTCGCCAAAGTGGACGTCAACGGGGAATCCGCCGCGCCGCTTTTCAAGTTCCTCACGAAGGGCGCCGCCTTCGAAGGCTTCCCGCAGGACGGAAAGCTCGCCCCCATACTTGAGAAAATGCTGGGTGAGGCCGATCCCGACTACGCTAAGAAGCCGGACATCAAATGGAACTTCACCAAATTCCTCATCGGCAAAGACGGCCGCATCGTAAAGCGCTTCGAGCCCACCGCGCCTCTTGAGGAAGTCGAGAAGGCTGTGAAAGCGGAAATAAACAAGGAGTAAAAATAATGAGCAAAAAAGTTCTTATCATCTCCTCCTCGCCCAGGAAGGGCGGGAACTCCGACATTCTTTGCGACGCCTTTATGGAAGGCGCCCTGGAAGCGAAAAACAAAGTCGAGAAGATCCGCATAGCCGAAATGAAGATAGGCTTCTGCACGGGCTGTTACGCCTGTCAGAAGACCGGCAAATGCGTCATTAAGGACGACGCCCAGGCTGTCATTGCGAAGATGATGAAAGCGGACGTTATCGTTCTTGCCTCCCCGGTCTATTTCTTCTCGGTCTGCGCTCAATTAAAGGCTCTCATCGACCGCACGGTGGCGATCTATCCGAAGCTTACGAACAAAACTTTCTATTACATCATGACCATGGCCGAGACGGACCGCAAGACCTTCAAGACCAGCATGGCGCCTCTGAAAGGCTTCCTGGACTGCTACGAGGGGAGCAAGGTGGCCGGCAAAATATTGGCCGACGGCGTCTATGAAAAAGGCACGGTGAAAGACACCAAGTTCGTCGCCAAGGCGAAGGCCCTGGGCAAAAGCATCAAATAGGAGATCACTATGAAAAATCTAATCATAGGAGGCATAATTATGCTGGGAGTCATGACGGGATTTTCATCCGAACAGAATACCGACACCTTCAAGACCGCAAATGGCAAAGATGTGACCATCACCGCCATCAAGCACGCCACCATGCGCATTCAGTACGACGGCCAGGAGATCCATATTGATCCGGTGGGAATGAAGATGGATCCCGCCACGGATTATTCCAAATTTAAGAAGGCCGATCTGATCTTCGTCACTCACGAGCATTTCGACCACTATGACAAGGATGCCATAGACCTTTTGAAGAAAGAGGGGACGCAGATCTACCTTAACCCTGCGGTCAAAAAGCTCTACGGCTCCGGCACGGCCCTTACCAACGGCGAAACTAAGGCAATTAGCAAAGAGATCAAAGTCGAGGCTGTTCCCGCCTACAACACGACCAAGGGCAGGGAGAAATTCCATCCCAAGGGCCGCGACAACGGCTACGTCCTGACCATCGACGGTCTTAGGATCTACATCGCCGGCGACACCGAGCCCATTCCTGAAATGAAAGATATCAAAGATATCGACGTCGCTTTCCTGCCTGTCAACCAGCCCTACACCATGACTCCCGAACAGGCCGCGGCCGCCGCGAAGACCATAAACCCGAAGGTCCTCTTCCCGTACCATTATTCCGACACTCCTGTGAAAAAGGTCGCGGAACTTCTGAAAGACACCAAAATAGACGTAAGAATAAGAAATTACAAATAATGCTGCCTGAAATAACGGAACGCATCATCAAAGGAGGAGAGATCACTTATGACGAGGCTCTCTCCCTTTTGTCAGGCAATTCGCCGCATGAGGAATTGCACGAAGCGGCGCACAAAGTTACCGTAGCGCTCACTCCCAAGCGTTTTGATTTTTGCGGGATCGTCAACGCGAAATCAGGACTCTGCTCTGAAAACTGCAAATGGTGCGCCCAGTCCGCACACTGGAAGACAGGCTGCGAGACTTTCCCCTGGATCGGCGCGGAAGCCTGCCTTAAGGCCGCCCAAGAAGCGGAAGAGAAGGGCGCCACGCGCTTCGGGCTCGTCACCAGCGGCCGCGCCCTGGACGAGCAGGGCGTAACTGAAGTTTGCGAAGCGCTTAAGCTCCTGAGACAGAAAACGCATCTTCATCTCTGCGCCTCCCTGGGCATCCTTTCCAAAGATCAGATCGAGCGCCTGAAGGAAGCCGGGCTCGAATGGCTGCACTGCAACATCGAAACGGCGCCTTCGCATTTTCCCTCTCTTTGCACTACTCACACAGTCGCGGAAAAAAGAGAGACGCTGAAAGCCGCGCGTGAACTGGGTCTTTCCCTTTGCTGCGGCGGCATAATAGGCATGGGCGAAACGAATGAGCAGCTGGTGGAGTTCGCTTTTGCATTAAAGGAGATCTCTCCGAACTCTATTCCCGTCAACGTTCTTCATCCCATACAAGGCACGCCGCTCTTTGAAAAGGGGATACTCGCTCCCGACCGTGTTGTGGATTCTGTCTCCATACTGCGCCTTGTTAATCCCAGAACGCCGCTAAGGTTCGCAGGCGGACGCCGCGACATGAGCGACGAGACGGCCAAAAGGTGCATTTACGTCGGCATGTCCGCCGGCATCGTGGGACCTCTCTTGACCACCCCGGGCGGCGACTATGACGACGACCGTCACCTCGCAGCCCTGGCCGGCTACGATGTAACGCCTGATTTAACGCTTACAGATGACGAGCGCTTTGAAATGGTGGCGAAGAGTATTATGGAGCGCCATAGAGCTGCCTTTGAAGAGTTGGCGAAATGACAACAGAAGAGGCGTTTCAGAGGTTGGCGAGATCGAAATTTCGGTCTAGGTTTCATCTTTCATTGGCGGAGCGAAAATACTTCGCGGAGAAAGGCGCTGAGACCATAAGGCGTCACGCCGAGGATTTTATCCGTGAAAGACTGGCTGTGGCGGAACCTCCCAACGACGGAAAGCAGACGCCTATGAAGGGACATCCTGTCTTTGTAGCTCAGCACGCTACGGCGACCTGCTGCCGAAGCTGTTTGGAGAAATGGTGGAAAATCAAAAAGCACACGGCCATCCCTCCCGAGAGGCAAAAGGGGATCGTGGATTTTATCATGGCCTGGATAGAACGGGACATAAAAGCTTATGAGGAGAAAAATGACTGAAGAAGAGAAAAAGTTGATCGGAAGGACCTTCAGGCACTTCAAGGGCAACCGTTATCGCCTGGAGGGCTTCGCCAAGGATTCCGAGACCTTGGAAGAAATGGTCGTCTATCGCCAGCTATACGGAGAAGGCGGGCTCTGGGTACGCCCTGCTAAGATGTTTTTCGAGACGATCGAGCGGGACGGCAAAATGATCAAGCGTTTCGAATTGGAGGAAGAATAATGGCTAAGATGAACGTTGTGAAAGGCGACATAACGACCTTGAAGGTCGATGCCATCGTCAACGCCGCCAATCAAGTGATGCTGGGCGGGGGAGGTGTGGACGGCGCTATCCATCGCGCCGCCGGCAGAGAGCTGTTCGAAGCCTGCCTTAAGGTCCCCGAAGTCAGGCCGGGCGTCAGGTGCCCGACAGGCGAGGCCAGAATGACCGGAGGCTTCAAATTGCCCGCCAAATACGTCATCCATACGGTAGGACCAGTCTATTGCGACGGAACAAGAGGCGAAGTGGAAAAGCTTGCGAACTGTTATAAAAATTCCCTTGCCATCGCTTACGAGAACGGCTGCAGAACAGTTGCGTTCCCCTGCATCTCCACAGGCGTTTACGGCTATCCCATCGAAGAAGCCTCTGAAATAGCGGTAAGGGAAACAAAAGCCTTCCTCGACGCTCACCCGGAAATGGAAGTCATCTTCTGCTGCTTCTCGGAAAAGGACAAGGCAGTCTATGAAAAAATACTAAACGGCAAAGAGTAGGAGAACAAAATGAAAAGAATTGCGTTTTTCGACACTAAACAATACGACAAGGAATCGTTCGACAGGCTGAACAACGGACGGTATGAGCTCTGTTACTTTGAAACGAGGCTCACGGCCAAGGCGCTTCCCCTGGTCGAAGGGTGCGACGGCGTTTGCGCTTTCGTTAACGCCGAGATCGACCGGACTGTGGTTGAAGGTCTTGTGGAGCGGGGAATAAGGATCCTGGCTCTGCGCTGCGCCGGCTATAACAACGTCGATTTCGAGGCGGCTTTTGAGAAGGGGCTCACGGTCGTGCGTGTCCCGGCCTATTCTCCTTACGCGGTGGCGGAGCATGCCGCGGCGCTGCTTCTGACACTTAACAGACACATACACAAAGCGGCGTCCAGAACTAGAGATTTCAATTTCTCTCTGGTCGGCCTGACGGGCTTCGACCTTCATGGGAAAACCGCTGGCATAATCGGCACCGGGAAAATTGGCAGCGTTTTCGCGAACATCTGCAAGGGTTTTGGAATGAAGGTCCTGGCATACGACGCCTTCCCTAATCCCGCGCTGGGATTGGAATACGTCTCTTTGGAAAAACTGATGGCGGAGTCGGACGTGGTGAGCCTGCACTGTCCGCTTTTGCCTGAGACCAAGCATATCATCAACGCGGAATCGATAGCCAAGGCCAAGCCAGGCTTTACGCTTATCAATACTTCCCGCGGGGGACTGGTGGATAGCGAAGCGCTGCTCGCGGCGCTCAGGGACGGAAAGGTCGGAGGGGCCGGCCTGGACGTCTATGAGGAGGAAAGCGACTGGTTCTACGAGGATCGTTCGGAAGTTACCAGGCAGAACAAAACGCTTTCGCTGCTTATTTCCATGCCTAACGTTATCGTTACGTCCCATCAGGCTTTCCTGACCCGCGAGGCGCTGGCCAATATCGCTGAGACTACGCTCAATAACCTGGACGCGTATTTTGCCGGAAAACCGCTTGAAAACGAGATCTGCTATCGCTGCCTGAAGACCGGAGGAGCGAAAAAAAGCGATTGCCCGCGACGCAAGAACGGCCGCTGCCATTAGCCGCTCCAGGCATTCTTTGTGCTTGCTTTTTCCTGGATTTTCACGGTTGTTTACGGCTATCCGATTGAAGAAGCCTCTGAAATAGCGGTAAGGGAAACAAAAGCTTTTCTCGACGTTCACCCGGAAATGGAAGTCATCTTCTGCTGCTTCTCGGAAAAAGACAAGAATATTTACGAAAAGCTGCTGAAGGCCAATTAGGTTTTTGCTAAAATATTCTTTAGATTTATTAACAATGAAGGAAAAATATGAAAAAGGCACTTTTTATTTTGGCGCTTTTTGGCGCGGTCTCGGTCATGGCTGACGAGGCCTGGTCCAATATCATTCCTTTGGACAACGAAACTATCGGCACGGTCATCCAGCTGCTTCCCACGGACGAGATGGCGTATTCCACCAGGTGGGTCCCGGGCGAAGGGAGAAGCGCGGAAGTAACGGCCGCGGCTGGAGAGGAAGAGCCGATGCAGATCTTCATCACCACAGTGGACGGTGATGAGGGAAAGTTTACCTGGAATTACCAGGAGGGAAGTTTCAATGATCTCTCCTCGGAAGAAACTTATCTTTTAACGCACACCATCTCCAATGAAGAAGGCGTTCTTGATACAAAGACCGCTTTGGTGGAGATACTGCCTGAGCCTATGTTTGCTGTTTTCGGATTGATCCTTTTGGGCTTGCTTTTCGGAAGAAGGAAAGCGGCTGCTTGTTTTGTTCTCGTTTGCGTTTTGGCCGGAAGCCTTTTTGCCGACGGCATCGTGAACGACGTTAATATTTCTTCCCGCTGGCCCTGGGAAGGGAAAGTCGATATCGACTACACAATAGGCGGGAAAGAGGACGTTCCCTGCACCGTGGCTTTCTTCGGCAGGGGAGACAAGGACAAAGAATTCGCGCTGACGACTCTTACGGGCGACGGAGCGGAAGGAACGGTGCCGGGCGCCGGAAATTACAGGGTGACCTGGGACGCCCAGGCGGACGTACCGGAAGTCAACTACTCGGCTTTCAAGGTGAAAGTCTATGCGGAGTCTTCCGCTCAGGCTGACAACACGGTGGATGTGGTTTATGACGGCGGTACGGCGACGGTCTCTGTGGCGGACAATATCAAGGATTACGTGACGGCCACCGTCGAGGGCGCCGACGTTTCGCTTGTTCAGAGCGCTAACGTGTCAGCCGCTACGTGCGGGGAGATAACCTATAATGTGACCGGTTCCTCCAGCGACGGCTCTTTTACCATGACCGGCAGCTTCAAGGCGACGGTCAACATCAAAGACCTTAACCTCACAAGCACTTCCGGATCTCCCTTCGATATCGAGAACGGCAAGCGCATCGCCATCAACGTTGAAGGGACGAACACGTTCGTGGACAGCGCCAGCGGCTCCCAGAAAGCCTGCTTCGTAGTCAAAGGACATCCGGAACTCACCGGCTCCGGCATCATGACGGTCACCGGCAACAAGAAGCACGCCATCAAGACCGGCGAATACATGGAGCTCAAAAAGAAATTCAAAGGCAAGATCATCATATTGGGCGCCAAGGGCGACGGGCTGCACATCGGCCAGTATTTCGAGATGAGCGGCGGCACGGTGAAAATAGATCCTGTGGAGGACGACGGCATCCAGGTGGAAGCCAATCTGGAAGGCGATGAATACGACGGCCAGTGCTTCTTCAAGGGCGGCACCGTTGACATCAAGGTCGCGGCTATCGACGTCAAGGGCATCAAATGCGACAGCGACATGCTGATCACCAACACCACCATCAATATAAACTGCAACGCCGTCGCCAAAGCCGCCAAAGGCATAAGAGTCGGCGGCAACCTGACGGTGGAGAGCGGAAACATTACGGTCGCCACGGCCGGCCAGGGATTGCTCTGGCTGGGAGAAGAGACGAACACCACGGCCTGCGCCGGCATAAAGTGCGTCGGAAACGTGGATATCAAAGGCGGCACTTTCACGCTTACATCCACGGGCTCCGGCGGCAAGGGCATGAACATCGAGGGCGACCTCAACGTTTACGGCGGCGACATCACAGTCGCAACCAAGGGCGGCCTCTATTACAACAACGGCGAGATCGAGGACACGGATTATCAGGGCGACCCTGAGGAAGTGAGCAGCGATTTCACAAGTTCGCCCAAGGGCCTCAAAGTGGACGGCAACGTTACCATCAACGGAGGAAATCTCAATATCTCCACCGTTGGCAACAACGGCGAGGGTATCGAGAGCAAAAATATAATGACGATAAACGGCGGAACGATCACAGTCGATGCCAGGGACGACGGTCTCAACGCCTCGGACGGCATCGTGATCTGCGGCGGAACGTTCAATTTGGTCTCCAAAGTGAACGACGGCATCGACTCCAACGGCGACCTGCACATCAAGGGCGGCAATATCGTCGCCTGCGGCGGCCTCGGCAAGGAACGCGGCCTGGACGCCACGGAAAAAGTGCTCCTGACTGGCGGCAGCGTCATGGCCATAGGCGGCCGCAACAACACCGTTGAGGAAGTCAAGAGCTCCCAGGCTCTGATAGACATAGAAGGCCAATTTTCACACGGCAGCAAGATCACCGTCAAATCGAAGGATTCCGAAGAGGTCGTGGCTGAGTTCACGGTGCCTGAAAATTACAACCCGGACGTGGTGGAAACAGCCGCTAAGAAAGGAACAAACGCCGTCGGAGGTTACCAGGAAGGCAACATCTTGATAAGCACCCCCGAACTGGTGGCCGGCCAGACCTACAAAGTTTACAGAGGGTCGCAGCTCATTGGCGAAGCGGAAGCTACCAAGAAATATACCGATCCTTCCTCCGGAAAGAACTGATCGAATGTTTAGATATCAATAAGGCCGCGGTCATCCGCGGCCTTTTTTGCTCCGCGGAGGCTTACTTTTTTTGCGTTTTTTAATAAAATAGGGATAAGTATTACAATAACCGAACAAGGGGATAATATATGCTGAAGAGAAATCTTGCTTTTGCGCTTTTGCTGATTTTAATCGCCGGGACCGTTTTTGCCGGGGAAAAGCTGATTGACCATGAAAAATTCACAGGCAAGACTACATTCACCTTCAAAGGCGATCTTAAGGAGGAGTGGTTTGATTCCTTGAAAGAGGGGAAGGCGGCTTTCGTGATCATCAAAACCGAGACCAACCTTGTGGAGTCGGTTTTGGCTGACTTTATGAAAGGCGGCATGGGCTATGAGGAAAAGGGCAAGCAAAAACTGCTGGTCAACACTAAAAACGGAAAAATGACCTGGACCATAAAGGGCATCCCCACCAGCGAATACTTGAGAGGCGGCGTCGGCATTGCTGAAGAAGGCGGCTACGTTGATTTCCAGATAAGGGAAATAGACGTGAAGCTGAGCGGCAAAATGAGCATGGTCAAGGCTCCGCCCTGTTACGTTACGCTTAAGGAAGCATTTCATAACGAGGGCACCCAAGTCTTCCAGAATTACGAGATCATGCCTACGGTTAAGGGCAAAAATCTGAAATATAATTACAAAGACGAAAACGAGAAGATCAAGATGACCATATCAGGCAAGACCAAGGAGTACACCCTGACCTGGACTTTGAACCAAGAGTGCGTCATCCCGAAATTCACGCAGCCTATTTCCGAAGAATAATTTTGCAACCAACAACCACAGGATAAAACCATGAAAAAACTTACCCTGCTTTTAATGGCGTTTTTCTTTGCCGCCACCCTTTACGGCAGCCAAATGTTCAAGGGCAACGTCAGCATCAACATAAGCGGCGACGATGTCCCGGAACAGATGATCAGCGTGCTTGAAGAAGGCCACATCCTCGAGATCCATAAAGATACCTTCAACTACGTCACGTTCCCCGTGACTCTGAAGAAAGGTAAAAACGCCTATACTTACGAAGATTCCGGCATGAAGATCACCTACAAGCCGAAAACCAAGAAATTAACCATCAAGGTGAAATATCCCAGTCTGGCGCTGTACACCGAGAGCGAGGACTATTGCGGATCAGCCCCTCTGACAAAGGGGACCATCAGCTGCAGCGGAACCTTTTTGGAAGATATCTCCAGCGCTCTTGACTCCGGAGATGAGATAGCTCTTTCCGACTATACGGAGGGCTACGGCCTTTTCAGCGCTACCTGGAAGATGACCAAGAAGGGCAAAAACCTGGTCCTTGACGATAAGAGCACGGAGCTCTCTGTGAGCGTTAAGATAACGCCGAAGAAAAGGTCCGCCAAATGCGTCATAAAGTGCAGCAGCCACTGGCTGTATCCTAGGTTCTTCCGTCCCAACGAGAATTAAGCAACAGAAAGGAATAAACAAATATGAAAAAACTTCTTTTCGCCGCGCGTTTGCGCGGCCTTTTTTTGCGCCTTACAATTTTCATTCAAATTTTATAAAATATAAAAGTTGGATTATAGTGTGTTCACAACGGTTGGGGATCGCGTTCTCGGCCGTAAAAATTTACGTTTAAAAAAACAACCAAGGGTAAAATCATGAAAAATCTTTCTATCCTCATTCTGCTTCTTTTCGCCTCCACGCTTTTCGCGGGGGAATTCAAAGGCAACACCAGCATCACTATAGGCGGCGAATGCCCGGAAAGCATGGTCAGCATGCTTGAAGACGGCAGCGAGCTCTGCTTCCTCAAGGATGGACCGGGGTACGTTGTTCCTCCCTTCAAATTTTCGAAGGGCAAAAAGAACTGGGAATACAAGGATTCCGCGACCAAGGCCAGCTACACTCCCAAGAACAAAAAATTCTCCCTGAAGATCAAGAACATGCCCACGCTGTGGCCTGAGACCGGCAACGAGGAAGAATCGATCTCCATGGAACCCAGTCAGTATTCCTTCAGCATGAGTGGCACGCTGCCCTACGACATCGAGTCCGAGCTGGAAGAGGGAGCCTTGGTCGGCGTGACTGACGTTGGCGGAGACTACACGCTTTTCGGCGAGTCCTGGAAAATGAACACCAAGGGCGCCAACCTTATACTGAACGGCAATTCGACGGAACGCAAACTTACCGGCAAGATCAACAAGAAGACAAGGAAAGCCAAATTCTCCGTGAAAGTCAGCGGCCATTGGATGATGCCCATGACTTTTATGCCGAAGCACTAAGATCATAAGGAATATTTATATGAAAAAATCACTTGCTCTCGCTCTGTTTACAATTCTCCTGGCGGGCGTCTGCTCCGCCAAACTGCTTATCTTCGAAGGCTCCACGACCATAAAGCTCAGCGGACAGCTGGAAGAAGGTATGGTGCAACTCATCGCCGACGGAGAACCGCTTCACCTTTTTAAAGACGGCGAAAACGGCTACTTTACCTGCCCGATTTTCTTGGAACAGCAGAAAAATGGCAGCTGGGGTACGAAAAATCCGGATATAAAGGCTTCTTTCAAGCCGAAAAATCAGAAATACACCTATTCCGACAAGCTGCCTTTTTTTGTTGTCTTCGCCGTTAGAGTACCTGATTCGGAGGACGTGGAAATTGCCGTCCCTATGAAAGGAGGCTTCAAATGCTCGGGCACTCTGTACGACATAAGCGAGGATGATCTTCAAAATTATTACTCCATCGCTCTGAACGACGGGCAAAGCGGGGAAGACCTCTGCGGCTGGACATATCCTATGGAAGCGAAAGGCAAGAATTTCGTTTACTCGAAGAAAGAGGACGGCGCTTCCGTGAAGATCACGCTGAACTCCAAGGGCAAGATCACCGCGTCTTTGAAACTCAGCGAAGGATACGCTTGGCCCCAGGTCAATCGCGAAAGCGAATAAAGGTCAAAAATGAAAAAATCGCTTGTTCTCACTTTGTTTTCCCTTCTTCTGGCGGGGTTCTGCTCCGCCGCCGGGCTCAACAACTTCACCGGTTCCACGACCATAAAGCTCAAAGGATATCTCGGCGATAGTATGATGGAGAAGCTCTCCTCAGGTGAGCCTCTGCGCATCACCAAGAACAACCCTCACGGATTTCTCTCCCG
>Ga0310690_10003581_pt1 | contig 23033 bp, 15 predicted proteins | sample AusTroGonzalo_MG_2_FD_207661 | JGI IMG/M metagenome (GOLD analysis project Ga0310690, IMG submission 207661) | Bovine rumen microbial communities from tropical cattle in Woodstock, Queensland, Australia - Gonzalo_04 (v2) (version 2) | ecosystem: Host-associated > Mammals > Digestive system >... | reverse complement strand
AATCTTCTCCTTTAAAGATATTTGCGTAAACATTTGGTTATATGAGAATTATTATATAACTTTACATTGTAATTAAGCGGTAGCAAGCGAGCAGAGCTCTTACCTTTGGTCGCTTGCAACCATCGGGACACAAGAAGGGACGGCTATACACTAAACCCTCAACCCTCCAAATCGAGCCCTCACGAAGTGATTCGGGGGTCCACTTTTTTGTTTTTATATGTTAATCTTAAAAAAAAAGCGATTAATTTTGGTGGAATGAAAAATATATTGTAACTTTACACCCAAATTTCGAAACAATAACTAAAAGTTTAATTAAAATCAATCAAAACGATGAAAGCATTAAAGGCTTCAATCTTTGGATTCGGTGCTCTGATGGCCCTGACTATGATGTCTTGTGACCCTCAGCCAGCAGCACCCGAGCTAACGGCTTCAGGTCTTAACCCAGCCAAGTTTGACACAGTAGTAAACGGTGACACCGTGAAGCTCTACACCCTAAAGGGTGACAAGGGCATGGAGGTGTGCATCACCAACTATGGCGGACGCGTGGTCAGCCTGATGGTACCCGACAAGAACGACTCGCTCGTTGACGTGGTACTCGGCTTCGATAACATCGCCCAGTACATGGAGAAGACCACCGACTACGGTTCAAGCGTAGGCCGCTATGCTAACCGCATCAACATGGGCCGCTTCGTACTGAACGGCGACACCATTCAGCTGAAGCAGAACGACAAGCACGACGGCGGTCGCGACCACTGTCTGCACGGCGGTGGCGATACAGGTTGGATGAATCAGGTTTACAAGGCCGAGCAGATTGACGACCAGACCCTGAAGCTGACCATCGTAGCTGAGGACGGCGAGAACGGCTTCCCCGGCAAGGTTGTAGCCACCACTACTTACAAGATTGTAAACGGTAACACGCTGGACATCACTTGGGAGGCTGAGACCGACAAGCCAACTATCATCAACCAGACAAACCATAATTATTACAACCTCTCTGGCGACTTAGAGAACGCTGCTTACGACCAGGTGCTCTATGTTAACGCAGACAACTTCACTGAGAGCGACGAGAGCTATATGCCCACAGGAAAAATCCTTGCTGTTGAGGGCACTCCCATGGATTTCCGCACACCTCACGCTGTAGGCGATAGCATCCACTCTGACTACTATCAGGTGAAGAATGCTCACGGCTACGACCACAACTGGTGTCTGAACACCAATGGTGACGACACACAGGTTTGCGCTTCACTCTACAGCCCCAAGACTGGTATCTTCATGGAGATGTTTACCAACGAGCCTGGCGTACAGGTTTACAGCGGCAACTTCCAGGGCGTTGACGGAGAGGAGAATGTAGTTCGCAAGCTGGGCAAGCACTATCCTCAGCACGTGAGCGTTTGCTTGGAGAGCCAGAAGTATCCCGACAGCCCCAACCATCCTGAGTGGGCAAGTCCCGTACTGAACCCAGGCGAAAAATATTACAGTCATGCTGCTTACAAGTTCTCTATCAAGTAATCAGAAACGATGAGCAACACAGACAAAGGTAGCAAAGGCTATCTAATTAGTATAGTAATGGTGGCCGTACTCGGAGGTTTGCTCTTCGGGTACGACACCGCCGTTATTTCAGGTGCAGAAAAAGGTCTTCAGGCTTTCTTCATGGAGGCTAAGGACTTTTCATATACTGACACCTGGCACGGTTTCACTTCTGCAAGTGCCCTGATTGGCTGTATCATCGGTTCAGCCCTGTCAGGTTTCTTGGCAACCAACTTAGGACGTAAGCGCTCGCTGATTATAGCTGGCTTGCTGTTCTTCATCTCAGCCCTTGGAAGTATGGAGCCTGAATTCCTATTCTTTGAGCATGGCACTCCCACATTCTCTCTGCTGATTACCTTTAACATCTACCGCGTCATCGGTGGTATCGGTGTAGGTCTGGCTTCTGCCATCTGTCCTATGTACATTGGCGAGGTGGCTCCTTCGAATATCCGCGGTATGCTGGTTTCATGGAACCAGTTCGCTATCATCTTCGGTCAGTTGGTAGTTTACTTCGTGAACTTCTTCATTCTGGGCGACCACATCCAGCCTATCGTTGAAGATATGGGTAAAGGCCTTGCCGCTCTAGACCCGAAAGCCGTATGGACGGTGGAAACAGGTTGGCGTTATATGTTCGGTTCTGAGGCCGTTCCTGCAGGACTCTTCGCCCTGCTTATCTGCTTCGTTCCCGAGACCCCACGTTACCTCGTCAGCATCGGCCGCGATGATGTAGCTCAGCGTATTCTGGCTAAGATTAATGGTAGCAGCAAGGCTCAGCAGATTCTGCAGGACATTAAGGACACGATGGTTGTAAAGACCGAGAAGTTGATGACTTACGGTTTCGTATGTATCTTCGTGGGTATCATGTTGTCTGTATTCCAGCAGGCTGTTGGTATCAACGCTGTGCTCTACTATGCACCACGCATCTTCGGTGATATGGGTATGGACAACCCAATGATTCTGACTGTATTCATGGGTGTTGTCAACATCCTCTTTACATTGGTGGCAATCTTCACCGTTGAGAAATGGGGACGCAAGCCTCTGCTCATCTGGGGTTCTATCGGTATGGCTATCGGCGCTCTTGGCGTTGCCGCTACCTTTGGCCACGCAGGAATGGAATTTGTTACTGCCGCATCAATCATGATTTACGCAGCCTCGTTCATGTTCTCTTGGGGTCCCATCACTTGGGTGCTCATTGCCGAGATATTCCCCAACACCATTCGTGGTGGTGCCGTAGCTATCGCCGTGGCATTCCAGTGGATTTTCAATTTCATCGTCTCTTCAACCTTCGTGCCCATGTTCAACATGCACCTGACTGATGGCGATGACTTCGGCCACTGGTTCACCTATGGTCTCTATGGCTTCATCTGCTTGCTGGCTGCCCTGTTCGTATGGAAGCTCGTTCCTGAGACCAAGGGTAAGACACTGGAGGATATGACCGCTATGTGGAAAAACAGAAAGTAAAACAATAATAACTAAAAAAAACTATTTATGGCATTATTAGACTGGATTGTCATTGGCGTTTTCACTATCGCGCTTATTGGCATCGTAATGTGGGTTGTTAGTCAGAAGAACAACAACTCTGCAGACTATTTCTTGGGTGGTAAGGATGCAACATGGATTGCTATCGGTGCATCTATTTTCGCCTCAAACATTGGTTCTGAGCACTTAATAGGCCTCGCTGGTGCAGGTGCTTCATCTGGTATGGCTATGGCCCACTGGGAGATTCAGGGATGGATGATCCTGATTCTGGGTTGGGTATTCGTACCTTTCTACACACGCAGTATGGTTTACACCATGCCTGAGTTCTTGGAGCGTCGTTTCAATAAGGAGAGCCGCACCATCCTCTCAGTTATCTCACTTATCTCTTACGTGCTCACAAAGGTGGCCGTTACCGTTTATGCCGGTGGTCTGGTATTCCAGCAGGTATTCGGCATCGAGGAGTTGTGGGGTATTGACTTCTTCTGGATTGCAGCTATCGGACTGGTGCTCATCACAGCCCTCTATACCATCTTCGGTGGTATGAAGAGCGTGCTCTACACCTCTGTGCTCCAGACTCCTATCCTGTTGCTCGGTTCACTCATCATCCTGGTACTTGGTTTCAAAGCTCTGGGCGGATGGGACGAGATGATGGCTATCTGCGGTGCTGTTGATGCAAATGAATATGGTGACAAGATGACTTCGCTGATTCGCGACAACCGCGACGCCAACTATCCTTGGTTGGGTGCGCTGATTGGTTCTGCTGTTATCGGTTTCTGGTATTGGTGTACTGACCAGTACATCGTTCAGCGTGTACTGTCTGGTAAGAACGAGAAGGAAGCTCGTCGTGGTACTATCTTCGGTGCTTACCTGAAGTTGCTGCCCGTATTCTTGTTCCTGATTCCTGGTATGATTGCTTTCGCTATGAGTTCAAAGGGTATCACTCTGCCTAACGGTGAGGTCTTCGTACTGAGCACTCCTGACGCAGCCTTCCCCACCCTCGTAGCTAAGTTGTTGCCTGCTGGTGTGAAGGGTCTGGTAGTTTGCGGTATCCTCGCAGCCCTGATGTCTTCTCTGGCATCTCTGTTCAACTCATCAGCTATGCTGTTCACAATTGACTTCTGGAAGCGTCTGAAGCCTGAGACTCCTGAAAAGCAGCTCGTACGCATCGGTCAGATTGCTACCGTTGTTATCGTAATCCTCGGTATTCTGTGGATTCCCATCATGCGCTCTGTAGGTGACGTGCTCTATAACTACCTGCAGGACGTTCAGTCTGTATTGGCTCCTGGTATTGCATCTGCCTTCCTGCTGGGTATCTGCTGGAAGCGTGCTTCTGCCAAGGGTGGTATGTGGGGCTTGCTCTCAGGTATCATCATCGGTCTGACCCGTCTGGGCGCCAAGGTGTACTACAGCAATGTTACTGATGCATCTGACAGCTGGTTCAAGGCTGTATTCTACGATTTCAACTGGCTGTTCTTCTGCGGCGCCATGTTGGTTGTATGCTGTATCGTAGTAATCATTGTTTCTATGCTGACTGAGGCTCCTGATGAGAAGAAGATTCAGGGTTTGGTATTTGGTACATCTACCCCAGAACAGATTGCTGCCACACGTGCCAGCTGGACCAAGTGGGATGTTATCCACACAGTAATCATCCTCGGCTTCACAGCTGCATTCTACTATTACTTCTGGTAATCTGTTAGACGGAAATGACTTACTATAAAGAATATTCGAAGGTCTGGGTGTCGGTCGACGTCATCATCTTCGGTTTCGACGAAAAGAAACTGAAGGTGCTCGTTGGCCGACGCCAGATGGATCCTGGTCGCGGAGAGTGGAGCCTCTACGGAGGCTTCGTCTCTGACGACGAGAGTATCGACGACGCTGCAAAGCGCACGCTGCTTGAACTCACAGGACTCAATAACCTTTATATGCGACAGGTAGGTGCATTCGGTAGTATTGACCGCGACCCCGGTGAACGCGTTATTTCTATTGCATACTATGCACTTATCAACGTGAAGGACTACGACGAGAAGGTTCGCAAGGAACACGGCGTAGAATGGATTGACATCAACCAGATACCGACGCTCTACTCTGACCATAACCTGATGGTACAGCAGGCTCTGCGCATTATGCGCCAGAAAATCAAAACGGCTCCCATCAGCTTCCGTCTGCTGCCGCAGCTCTTCACGCTCACACAGTTGCAAACCCTTTATGAAGCCGTTATTGGTGAAGAGGTAGATAAGCGCAACTTCCGCAAGCGTATTAAGGATATGGACTTCATCGAGAAGACAAACCTTATCGACAAGAAGTCATCCAAGCGTGGTGCTGCCCTCTATCGTTTCAACAATAAGGCATATACTGAAGATACTAACTTTAAACTGTAAAAAGAAATGCTAGAAGAACTCAAACAAAAAGTATTCAAGGCCAATCTGGACCTCGTCAAGCAGGGCCTCGTGATTTTCACTTGGGGTAATGTTTCAGGCATCGACCGTGAGAAAGGCCTCGTTGTTATCAAGCCCTCTGGCGTCAGCTATGACGAGATGAAGGCCGAGGACATGGTGGTTGTTGACCTAGAAACAGGAAAAGTGGTTGAAGGTGATTTGAATCCTTCTTCCGACACTCCTACCCACCTTGTATTATATAAGGCATTCCCCAATATCCAGGGCGTGGTTCACACCCACTCTACCTATGCCACAGCATTTGCTCAGGCAGGTAAGGACATCCCCAACATCGGCACCACTCATGCCGACTACTTCTACAAGGATATCCCCTGCACGCGCGATATGACTGAGACTGAGGTGAAGGGTCAGTACGAGTTAGAAACTGGCAACGTTATCGTGGACGAGATCCTGAACATTCGCAAGATCAATCCTGATCACACTCCCGCTGTGCTGGTGAAGAATCACGGTCCGTTCTCATGGGGAACCTCTCCCGACAATGCCGTTTACAACGCCAAGGTGATGGAGCAATGTGCTAAGATGGCTTTTGTGGCTTTCAGCGTTAATCCTAACCTGACAATGAACCCATTGCTCATTGAGAAGCACTACATGCGCAAGCACGGTCCTAACGCTTACTACGGACAGAAAGGTCAGAAACACTAATCACTAGAAAAAATTACTAATATGAAAGCATTCGAGAATTTAGAAGTATGGTGGGTAACTGGTGCACAGTTGCTCTATGGAGGTGATGCTGTCGTTGCTGTTGACAGTCACTCAAAGGAAATGGTTGATGGTCTGAACGCCAGCGGAAACATTCCCGTGAAGATTGTATATAAAGGCACAGCCAACAGCTCTAAGGAAGTTGAGCAGGTAATGCTCGCTGCCAACAGCGACGAGAAGTGTGTTGGTATCATCACCTGGATGCACACCTTCTCACCCGCTAAGATGTGGATCAAGGGTCTGCAGAGACTGCAAAAACCCCTACTCCACTTCCACACTCAGTACAACGCTGAAATTCCCTGGGACACCATCGACATGGACTTCATGAACCTGAACCAGAGTGCTCACGGCGACATCGAGTTCGGACACATCTGCACTCGCATGCGCGTAGCTCGCAAGGTAGTTTGCGGTTACTGGAAGGATCAGGAGGCTCAGAAGAAGATTGCCGTTTGGGCTCGCGTAGCTGCTGGTGTGGCTGATGCTCACAATGTTCGTTGCTTGATGTTCGGTATGAACATGAACAACGTTGCCGTTACCGATGGCGACCGCGTAGAGTTCGAGCAGCGCATGGGTTATCATGTAGATTACTACCCCGTTTCTTCTCTGATGGACTACTTCAAGCGCGTAACCGATGCCGAGGCTGACGCTTTGGTTGAGGAGTACAAGAAGCTGTACACCATCAAGATTGACGAGAGCGGTGAGCAGGTCTACTGGGAGAAGGTGCACAATGCTGCCAAGGCTGAGATTGCCCTGCGCCGCGTACTGAAGGATGAGGGCGCTACTGCCTTCACAACCAACTTCGACGATCTGGGTGATGCTGATATCGACGCACCCGACTTCTGTGGCTTCGACCAGATTCCTGGTCTGGCTTCACAGCGTTTGATGGAAGAGGGTTACGGTTTCGGTGCTGAGGGCGACTGGAAGACCGCTTGTCTGTATCGCACTCTGTGGGTCATCCAGCAGGGCATGCCTACCGGTTGTTCATTCCTGGAGGACTACACCCTGAACTTCGCTGGCACACAGTCTTCTTGTCTGCAGAGCCACATGCTGGAGATCTGTCCGCTGATTGCTACCGACAAGCCCAAGCTGGAGGTTCACTTCCTCGGCATCGGTATCCGCAAGCAGCAGACCGCCCGCCTGGTATTCACTTCAAAGACCGGTCACGGTATCAAGGCTACTGTTGTTGACCTTGGCAACCGTTTCCGCCTTATCTCTCAGGAGGTTGAGTGCATCGAGCCAAAGCCCATGCCTCATCTGCCCGTGGCTTCTGCCCTCTGGGTTCCCCAGCCCACATTCGAGATTGGTGCCGGTGCATGGATCCTTGCAGGTGGTACTCACCACTCAGCCTTCTCTTACGACATCACCGAGGAGTACTGGGAAGACTTCGCTGAGATGGTGGGCATCGAGTACGTCAAGATCAACAAGGACACCAAGACCTATGAGTTCAAGCAGCAACTGCAGAACAACGAGATGTACTACATGCTGAACAAGGCTCTGAAATAATCATCCTGATTCAACAATAAAGTAAATCCCTGGCTAAATGCTGGGGATTTATTTATTTTACGTTCGCACATGCGTACAAATATATTGAAATATTTGGCTATTTGCGAAAAAAAGGTTACTTTTGCAGTCAAATACCAAAAAAACTTAAGAAACAATGACCGCAAAACAAACCATCGAGGCTGGTAAAGCCATTCTGGGAATCGAATTCGGTTCCACACGTATCAAGGCCGTTCTTATCGACCAAGACAATAAACCCATTGCTCAGGGCTCGCACGAGTGGGAGAATCAGCTCGTTGACGGACTGTGGACCTACAGCATTGAAGCTATCTGGTATGGCCTGCAGGACTGCTATGCAGAACTGCGCAAGGACGTGCTGAAGCAGTATGATTGTGAGATTGAATCACTGGCTGCCATCGGCTTCTCGGCTATGATGCACGGCTACATGGCTTTCAACGAAAAGCAGGAAATTCTGGTACCTTTCCGCACATGGCGTAACACCAATACTGGCAAGGCCGCTGCAGAACTGTCGGAGCTGTTTAATTATAACATCCCCCTGCGCTGGAGCATCAGCCACCTGTATCAATGTATCCTCGAGGATAACGAGCACGTAAAAGACATCAAGTACCTCACTACCCTCGCTGGTTATGTACACTGGCAGGTAACAGGTCAGTTCGTGCTGGGTGTGGGCGATGCATCAGGTATGATTCCCGTGGATCCCGCCACAAAGACCTATGATGCTACGATGGTTGAGAAGTTCAACAAGCTCATTGAGCCTAAGGGCTACTCTTGGAAACTGCTCGACATTCTGCCTAAGTCATTGAACGCAGGCGAGAACGCAGGCACTCTGACACCTGAGGGTGCCAAGAAGCTCGACGTTTCTGGTCACCTGAAGCCCGGCTGTCCCGTTTGTCCTCCTGAGGGCGACGCTGGCACAGGCATGGTGGCTACCAATGCCGTAAAGCAGCGCACAGGTAACGTTTCTGCAGGAACCTCTTCATTCTCAATGATTGTATTGGAGAAGCCTCTGAGCAAGCCTTACGAGATGATTGACATGGTAACCACACCTGACGGTTCTTTGGTAGCTATGGTACACTGCAACAACTGTACCTCTGATATCAACGCATGGGTAGGTCTGTTCAAGGAGTACCAGCAGTTGCTTGGTGTACCCGTGGATATGAACGAGCTCTACGGCAAACTCTTCAACAAAGCCCTTGAAGGTGATACCGACTGCGGTGGTCTGATGTCATACAACTATGTATCAGGTGAGCCTGTAACGGGTCTGGCTGATGGTCGTCCCCTCTTCGTGCGCTCTGCTAATGACAAGTTTAATCTGGCAAACTTCATGCGCGCCCACCTCTATGGTGCTATCGGTGTGCTGAAGATTGGTAATGATATTCTGTTCAAGGACGAGATGATTCGCGTAGACCGCATCACTGGTCACGGCGGTTACTTCAAGACCGCTGGCGTAGGTCAGCGCATGTTGGCTGCCGCCCTGAACTCTCCTATCTCAGTGATGGAGACTGCAGGTGAAGGTGGTGCTTGGGGTATTGCCCTGCTGGCAGGTTACGTGGTTAACAATCCTAACAAGCTGAGCCTTGCCGACTACCTCGAGACTGTTGTCTTCGCAGGCAACACAGGCGTTTCTATCGCTCCTACTGCTGAAGATGTAGCTGGATTCGAGAAATATATCGAGAACTACAAGAAGTGTCTGCCTATTGAACAGGCTGCCGTAGATAACAAATAACAAAAAACATAATATATAATTAGTAGTTATGAACGACAACAAGATTATGAACAAAGCAGCGGACAATATCCGTATCCTTGCTGCTTCTATGGTTGAAAAGGCAAAGTCGGGTCACCCCGGCGGCGCTATGGGTGGTGCAGACTTCATCAACACCCTGTACAGTGAGTTCCTGGTTTACGATCCCGAGAATCCCGCATGGGAGGGTCGCGACCGTTTCTTCCTCGATCCTGGTCACATGGCTCCAATGCTCTACAGCCAGCTCGCCCTCATCGGCAAGTTCACGCTGGAGGATCTGCAGAACCTGCGCCAGTGGGGTTCAGTAACTCCTGGTCACCCCGAGCGCGAGATTGAGCGCGGCATCGAGAACACCTCTGGTCCTCTTGGTCAGGGTCACTGTTTCGCCGTTGGTGCTGCTATCGCTGCTAAGTTCCTGAAGGCTCGTCTGGGCAACGTAATGGGTCAGACCATCTACGCTTACATCTCTGACGGTGGTGTACAGGAGGAGATTTCTCAGGGTGCAGGCCGTATCGCTGGTACACTGGGTCTGGACAACCTCATCATGTTCTATGACGCTAACGATATTCAGCTCTCTACCCGCACAGAGGTGGTTACCAGCGAGGACACCGCTAAGAAGTACGAGGCTTGGGGCTGGTATGTACAGAAGATCAACGGTAACGATGTTGACGAGATCCGCAAGGCTATCAAGAATGCTCAGGCTGAGACCGAGCGTCCTTCACTCATCATCGGTCACTGTGTGATGGGTAAGGGTGCCCGTAAGGCTGACAACTCTTCATATGAGAGCAACTGCGCTACTCACGGTGCTCCTCTCGGTGGCGATGCTTATATCAACACCATGAAGAACCTGGGTGCTGATCCCGAGAATCCATTCCAGATCTTCCCAGAGGTTAAGGAGATGTACGCTAAGCGTGCTGAGGAGCTGAAGAAGATCGTTGCTGAGCGCTATGCACAGAAGGCTGAGTGGGCTAAGGGTCATCCCGAGCAGGCTAAGCAGCTGGAGGAGTGGTTCAGCGGCAAGGCTCCAAAGATTGATTGGAGCAAGGTTGAGCAGAAGCCCGGTTGCGCTACACGTAACGCATCAGCTACTGTTCTCGGTCAGCTGGCTGAGCAGGTTCCCAACATGATCTGCGCTTCTGCCGACCTGTCTAACTCTGATAATACCAACGGCTTCCTGAAGAAGACCAAGGACATGGTTCGTGGCGACTTCAGCGGTGCCTTCTTCGAGGCAGGTGTTGCTGAGCTCACCATGGCTTGCTGCTGTATCGGTATGGCTCTGCACGGTGGTGTCATCCCCGCTTGCGGTACCTTCTTCGTATTCTCTGACTACATGAAGCCCGCCGTTCGTATGGCTGCCCTGATGGAGCTGCCCGTTAAGTTCATCTGGACTCACGATGCATTCCGCGTTGGTGAGGATGGACCTACTCACGAGCCTGTTGAGCAGGAGGCACAGATCCGCCTGATGGAGAAATTGAAGAACCACCACGGTAAGAACTCTGTATTGGTAGTTCGTCCTGCCGATGCTGAGGAGACCACCGTTTGCTGGCGCATGGCTATGGAGAACGTTGATACTCCTACCGCTCTGATATTCTCTCGTCAGAACATCGAGATGCTGCCCGAGGGCAACGACTACAACCAGGCTACCAAGGGTGCTTACGTTGTAGCTGGCTCAGACGAGAACTACGACGTCATCCTGCTCGCTTCTGGTTCTGAGGTTTCTACCCTCGAGGCTGGTGCTAAGTTGCTCCGCGAGGACGGCGTTAAGGTTCGCATCGTCAGCGTTCCTTCTGAGGGTCTGTTCCGCAGCCAGAGTAAGGAATATCAGCAGAGCATCCTGCCTGCTGGCGTGAAGAAGTTCGGTCTCACCGCTGGTCTGCCCGTGAACCTCGAAGGTCTGGTAGGTGCCGACGGTACCGTTTGGGGTCTTGAGAGCTTCGGTTTCTCAGCTCCTTACAAGGTGCTCGATGAGAAGCTTGGCTTCACCGGTCAGAACGTTTACGAACAGGTTAAGAAGCTGTTGGCATAAGTTGCCACTAAGCAATAACTACCTTTCCCGCATCAGCATTTCTGTTGATGCGGGAATTTTTTATTCGCATAAGTCTAAGAGATTTTTTCGTAAGTCTAAGAGTTATTGCCGTAACTCTTAGAGATAATTTTCTAACTCTAGGAGATATTTTCGTAAACCATATACTTAGAGGTGCTAAGTACCATATTAACGTGAGCTAAACACCATATTAACGTGAGCTAAACACCATACTAACGTTAGCTAAACACCATACTAACGAGATCATAACATCATATTACTGATTCACAGCAGTTTACGGTGACACTTTTCATGATAGTACCATTTTCAACGCCCAAATGGCAATTTTGGGGAACGGAAGGCATTTTCCTCATTTTCAGGGTACATGCCCAAAAGTGTCACCAGAAATCACTATGGCACAGGAAGTTGCTGAAATGATGATAAAAATGCATTTGTAAGAGTGAAGGAATAGAACCAAGAAGGCATAAATATAACTATAAGTGGGTAATTAAAGTTGAATTGATAGCCTCAATCGTCTTTGGGGGTATATCTAATGAAGTACCATAGTTAGGCCAGTGAGCTATTACATCAATTACCTTTTCAATTATTACACGGGGTTTCTTGATGTTCATGGCAGATGCAACTTTCAAGAGATCATCCATTGTAAAGTCTGTCCATTTATTGTTTATAGACATCTGGTGCTGTGATGTCCATATGCCTTTGGGATTATATGACCATGAAACATCATATGCTGGCGACAAACGCCATTTTCCAGTCTTGTCCATTAAGAACGAAATGTTCTTAGTATGATCATCCTGATTCCTTGCAACTACATTAAAAACCATTCTCCTGAACATCTCTTCCGCTTGGATATACGGCAATCTCATCTGTCGCATCACTTGGAAGGCTTGCTCGTACGAATATGCTCGTAACATCTTATAGTCATAATGAGCTATTCCACAAAGCGTTTGCATGTGTACTTTCTCCTTACTGCCAATACGATCGAAGCGCTTCGTCATGAAGTGTGAGCGACCATTTTCTTGAAGTATCCTACATGGCATCATGTCAATTCCTGCATCTATGGCCATCTTGTAGTACGCATATTCTATCAGACCATAGAATTTAGGATCTCCCAGTTCTTGATTTGTCACGCCATCCAGTTTTAACAACCAATGATCAAATCCTTCTGGGGCATCAATTTGCCCAGACCTAACCTCCTGTGTCTTTTCGTTAAAAGCAATAACGGCCTTTGCTCGTTGACCACCAGCAGATGTTCCCACCTTTATAATATTAAGAAGAGCCTCTTTCTTGTCTTGACTTAGATTCGTATCAAGTTTTGCTTTCTGGTTCAAGGCTTCACGTGCCACCTCCACCAACGAATCGATTTCAATTTTGGTGTCTTTTTCAAGAAAAGTGTCTTGAGCTGGCTCAAACTCCAGTGCGCCCATGCTTCTTTTCCCCTGATAACACAAACGTTCAACAGGGTTTGCAAATGTCCTACCAATAGTTGTCAGCCATCTGTCAAGCAATGCTTTTCCGTACGCATCAGGCAAAGCGTCAGCCAATAGCCCTGGTAAGCCCATAAAGGTATCTTTAGATATAGATGTAAATTGATGCGGCCTATGAGGATTCAAAGGCATTAATATGGGAGAAAGATTCAGTCCTAACCTCTCAAACTCAGGTTCATACTCAAAAACAGCCGACTGGGTGCTTTCATTCCACATCACAACACCAGCTCGGTGGCCCCATATATTCACATATGCTAATGTTACCATTCCGAATCACCCTCCTTAATTTCTGTATTTGATGATTTCACACGAATCTTTTTCTTGTTATTCTTCATTAGTTTGGCATAGGCGATGGGGCTAATCGTTTCCTCCTGAAAGAAACTATCGAGATAGTCCAAATGACCAAGAGCCCTCAGCAACTGTACTATTGTAAGTAACGAGGTTGTTTTCCCATTCTCTACGGAGCTGATAGTGAACACTGACACACCTGAAGCATCTGCCAGTTCTGCTTGCTTCATATTCTTTTCAATTCTCAGCTCTTTCAGTTTGGAGCCAATCTGCCGCATAATAGCGTCATTTGTTTGCGCATACAAATCCATATAACTATAGAATTATCTAATATTACGCTGCAAATATACGAATAACTTTTGAAAAATCCAAATTTATTTTCGTTTATCTTACACAAATTATTTATTCAAACAATACAATTATCAACACAAAAACGTTTGGTGTTCAAGAAAAAAAAGACTACCTTTGCAGAAAATTTATCAACAACTATGGAAATTAAGACTATTGGACTGGCCAGCGATCACGCAGGCTTTGCATTAAAACAGTTTGTGAAGAAGTATCTTGAGGAGAAGGGATACGAGTATAAGGATTACGGAACCTATACAGAGGACTCATGCGACTACTCTGACTTTGGTCACGCATTGGCCAAGGGTATTGAGGCTGGTGAGGTATACCCAGGTATTGCCATTTGCGGTAGTGGTGAAGGTATCAATATGACGCTCAACAAGCACCAGAGCATCCGCGCCGGACTGTGCTGGATTCCCGAGATTGCCCACCTGATTCGTCAGCACAACAATGCCAACGTGCTAGTGATGCCCGGTCGCTTCATTGACGAGGAGATGGCTCGTAAGATTATGGACGAGTACTTTACTACAGAGTTCGAAGGTGGTCGCCATCAGAAGCGTATTGATAAGATTCCGGTGTAATAAATTACGAATTACAAATTACGAATATGATATAAGAAAAAGAGGCCGTTTCACAATGAAACGACCTCTTTCTTTTATGCAGTATTTGTTTAGAAGTTCTTGGTCTGCTCAGCCACCTCAGCATTGATCTTGTCGATGAACTGCTGGATTGTCATCGTGGCCTGTTCGCCACCACCCTGCTGACGCATAGAGACGAGTCCCTCAGCAGCTTCCTTCTCACCAACGATAACCATGTAGGGGATGCGCTTCAGCTCGTTGTCGCGAATCTTACGACCCAGTTTCTCGTTGCGCAGATCGATAGAACCGCGAACACCCTGCTGGTTGAACTGATCGAGTACTTCCTTGGCGTAGTCGTTGTACTTCTCTGACAGAGGCAGAACAACTACTTGATCAGGAGTCAGCCACAAGGGGAAGTGACCACTGGTATGCTCGATAAGCACGGCGGTGAAACGCTCCATACTTCCGAAGGGAGCACGGTGAATCATCACAGGTGTCTTCTTCTGGTTGTCCTCGTCGGTATACTCCAACTGGAAACGCTTCGGAAGGTTGTAGTCAACCTGAATGGTACCCAACTGCCAACGACGGCCGATGGCATCCTTGATCATGAAGTCGAGCTTAGGACCATAGAAAGCAGCCTCGCCGTATTCTACCTTTGCAGGCAGGCCCTTCTCTTCGCAGGCTTCCTGGATAGCTTTCTCGGCCAGTGCCCAGTCTTCATCGCTACCAACGTACTTCTCGTGGTTATTGGGGTCACGCAGAGAAATCTGTGCCTCGAAGTTGAATCCGAAGGCAGAAAGCACTACGTTAATAATGTCCATCACATTGAGGAACTCCTGCTTCACCTGGTCGGGACGACAGAACAGGTGGGCATCGTCTTGAGTGAACGAACGAACACGGGTCAAGCCGTGCAACTCACCACTCTGCTCATAACGATATACGGTACCGAACTCTGCGATACGCAGAGGAAGATCCTTATATGAACGGGGCTTCCAAGCGAAGATTTCGCAGTGGTGAGGACAGTTCATAGGCTTCAACAGGTACTCTTCGCCCTCCTCAGGAGTGTTGATGGGCTGGAATGAATCCTTACCATAGTGATCCCAGTGACCAGAGGTAACATAGAGATTCTTTGAGCCGATATGTGGAGTGATAACCTCCTGATAGCCGTAACGCTTCTGAACCTTACGCAGATGGTCCTGCAAACGCAGACGCATATCGGTACCCTTTGGCAACCAGATGGGCAGACCCTTACCTACTTTATCAGAGAACATAAACAGTTCCATCTCCTTGCCAATTTTGCGGTGGTCGCGCTTCTTGGCTTCCTCCAGCATCACGAGATACTCATCGAGCATCTTCTTCTTGGGGAATGAGATACCATACAGACGCTGCATCTGCTCACGGGTAGCATCGCCACGCCAGAAAGCACCGGCAACACTGGTCAGCTTGATAGCCTTGATCTCACCGGTATCCACGAGGTGCGGACCGCGGCAGAGGTCTGTGAAATTACCCTGGGTATAGGTGGTGATAGTACCGTCCTCGAGGTCCTGCTCAATGTGCTCGCACTTGTAAGTCTGACCATCGGCAGCAAACTGCTTCAGGGCATCAGCCTTAGCCACTTCCTTGCGAACCACAGGTTCCTTCTTAGAGGCCAGTTCACGCATCTTATTCTCAATGGTGGCGAAATCGCTCTCCTTGATACTCTCGCCATTGGGCAGCAGCACATCATAGAAGAAGCCGCTCTCTACAGCAGGACCGAAACCGAACTGAATGCCAGGATACAATTCCTGGAGTGCTTCAGCCAGCAGGTGGGCAGAGGTATGCCAGAATGTGTGCTTACCCTGCTCGTCCTCGAACTTATAGAGCTCAATTTTTGCGTCCTCGTTGATAGGACGGTTTAACTCCACCGTTTCGCCATTCACACCGCAAGCTACTACGCTGCGAGCCAGAGCAGGCGAAATGCTCTCGGCAATCTGAAGTCCAGTTACGCCCTGCTCATACGAGCGAACAGATCCGTCTGGAAAAGTAATGTTGATCATATCTACAATATATGTTTAAGTTTAAGCGGGTGCAAAGGTAGTATTTATTTTGAATACTACAAAGAAAAATCACGAATAACCTTTAGAAATTATACGAGAAACCCAGTGAAGAGTACTCTTTAAACTGCCAATAGCCCAAGTTTTCGTCACGATTATTAGCATCGTCGAAACGTGGGAACAGGAACAAATTTGCTGAGATATACTTCGATACAGCAAGTGTAAAGGTGTTTTCCCATTCCACTTCAAAGCGATGATAGCTGGTGAAACCATAGACACGCGTCTTCCATGATACCACATCATTCATCTTCCAAGTAAGCGAAGCCGTCAACTGCGAACCGAAGTCGGTCAGAGAATGGGTATGCTTATTGAGTTTGACACCAAAACTTGAAGCCAAAGCCGTACGGTCAACATAACGATAGTTTACAGCCAAAGGCGACATGTTGATAGTACCTGTGAGTTTCTTGTTAAATGCCTCTACCTTGTAATCCATACCAAGACCGACACTCAGGTTAAAAGGCGACATGAAGTCAGAGAACACCTTGGTGTTATTTGACTTCAAACCATGATAGAACTGCGTGTAAGCCAACATCTGCAAAGTGTAATACCAACGGTTAGCAGCCTGCAGACCTACCTTTCCCGTATAACGAATCAGGTCTTCATTGGTCTTGAACTTATTCACGGTGTCCGAAGGGGAAGTCTGGAAACCCAGTTTCATCTCCAATTTATTATCCCACTTCCATTTCGACTTATTATCATAGTTAGCCTCCAGGGTTATGCTACCTACAGCAGCCTGATTGCTCTCACCACCCTTGTACCAGTTGTCTGATACGTAATTCTGCATAACCTGCAGATAGCCATCACCTTTGTATTTCCAAAACTTCGGTTTTTCCACTACTACCTGAACAGGTTCAGCCTCTGGCGCAGCAGGCATTGGTTCGGCCTGTTCAACCATCTCAACTTCCTGGACGATTGGCGTATCCATGATATCCTGACGCAACGTGCCAGCCTCTTCCTGTTCCGTCTCAGTTACCTTTACCAGATCCGGACGGGTAAGATATACATGCATTAAGGCCTGATCAATGGCCTGACTCACCTCATCGGGATCGTCTGAAGTGATATTGAATTGACTACTTGCCACGTTGTGATAGAACGTCAGCGGAGCGAAAAGACGATAATATAACCCAGTGTTTTTCCCCTGGGGGTCAGCAGCCGACATGCTCATAGCACTAACAGCTGCAATAAATAATGCTAATTTTCTCATAACTGAGTGCAAAGTTATGATTTTTTTTCGTAACTTTGCACCTTGTTTTAAAAAAAGTAACAAAAGTATTTTATTTATATGAACAGAAACACATTGATTGGCTTCAGTCTCATTGCAGTAGTACTGATTCTATTTAGCTATCTGAACTCGCCCTCGCAGGCAGACATCGAAGCCTACAAGCATCAGCAGGACAGCATTGCTGCTGTCAAAGAGGCTATGCAGCAAAAGATTGCTCAGGATACACTGAATGCAGAGAAAAAAGTTGCCGCTGTTGACTCGGCCGCCCTTTTCTTCCCTTCTCTGACTGACTCCCTGGCTGGTACAAACCGTCTTATCACCCTAAAGAACGACTCTTTGGAGTTGACGTTCAATACACAGGGCGGTACTATTGCCAGCGCTCGCATCCTGGGGCATAAGGACACCTTGAACAACATGGGCGTTACCCTCTTTACGGAGAGCGGCCAGCACATGGACTTCATCATCAAGGGACTGAACCAGTATATCAACACCCGCGACCTTTACTTTGCTCCTACACAGGAAGCTGACGGCTCACTCACGATGACAGCCCAGGCTCAGGGTAACGGACAGTTGGTATTCAAATACCGCTTGGGACCTGACTATATGCTGCATTTCTCTATGCAGGCAGTAGGACTGCGCGACCAACTCGACCCCACCAACAAGGAACTCACCGTTCTGTGGCAGGACTCATGTCGCCAACAAGAGCGCGGCTTCACCTTTGAGAACCAGCGTTCTGCTTTAACCTATAAGTTCTGCGATGGTGGTACCGATTACCTCAGCGAGACATCAGATAAGCGCGAGACCACTGAGGAGCCTATTGACTGGGTGGCATTCAAAAACCAGTATTTCTCGGCTGTACTCATCTCAAAGGATGCTTTCAACACTGGAGCTGAACTCGCCAGCACACCTCAGGACAAGAGCACACGCATTCTAAAGAACTACGAGGCCCGACTCAACACGAAGTTCGACCCCACAGGTCTTGAGCCTTCTGAGTTTGAGATGTATTTAGGTCCCAACGACTTCCGTCTGATTCAGGACGTTGAAGCACAGAGTGAGTTCGGAAAAGACCTCGAACTGGAGCGTCTGGTATATCTGGGATGGCCATTGTTCCGCTTCATCAACCGTTGGTTCACACTTTACGTGTTCGACTGGCTCACGAAGCTCGGTTTGCCTATGGGTATTGTGCTGATTCTCATCACCCTGCTTCTGAAGGCTATTACTTACCCCATGGTCAAGAAGAGCTATCTATCGAGTGCCAAGATGCGCGTTTTGAAACCAAAACTCGAAGAGGCAACCAAGGAGTTCAACAAGCCTGAGGATCAGATGCAGAAGCAGCAGGCCATGATGGCGCTCTATGCAAAATACGGTGTATCACCCCTAGGTGGCTGTCTGCCCATGCTGATTCAGATGCCTATCTGGATTGCGATGTTCAACTTCGTGCCTAACGCTATCCAGCTGCGCCGCGAGTCGTTCTTGTGGATGGACGACTTGTCAACCTACGATCCTATCCCCTTCATCGGACAGTGGGACACCTATATCTGGGGACTTGGTGACCACCTCTCGCTGACCTGTATTCTGTTCTGCGTGAGCAACGTGGCTTACTCTTACCTGACCATGCGCCAGCAACGTGACCAGATGGTAGGTCAGCAGGCTGAGCAGATGAAGATGATGCAGTGGATGATGTATATCATGCCTGTAATGTTCTTCTTCATGTTCAACGACTACGGCTCAGGTCTTAACTTCTACTACTTCATCTCGCTGTTCTTCTCAGCAGCCATCATGTGGACACTCCGTAAGACCACCGATGATGCTAAACTACTGGCTATTCTTGAGGCAAAGTACAAGGAGAATCAGAATAATCCTAATAAGAAGATGAGCGGACTGGCTGCCCGTCTGGAGGAGATGCAGAAACGTGCTGCAGAAATGCAAAAGATGCAGCAGAACCGTAAGTAAGAAACCATAACCCAACTCATTAAAAATACAATGAAAATAGGCTTCGACAACGAGAAATATCTCAAGATTCAGTCAGAGCACATCCGTGAGCGTATTGCCCAGTTCGACGGTAAGCTATACCTCGAATTAGGCGGTAAACTTTTCGACGACCACCACGCATCACGCGTTCTTCCCGGCTTCAAGCCCGATAGTAAGCTGCGCATGTTTGCACAGCTACGCGACCAGTTGGAAATCGTTATCGTGGTAAGTGCCGAGGATATAGAAAAGAATAAGGTTCGTGCCGACTTAGGCATCACCTACGACGAGGACGTGCTCCGTCTGCGCGAGGAGTTCATGAACCGCGACTTCATGGTGGGATCCGTCGTGATTACCCATTATAATGGTCAAAACGCTGCCGACCAGTTCCGTCATCGCTTGGAGCGCATGGGCATCAAGTCGTATGTGCACTACCTCATCGACGGCTATCCTCACAACGTGGAACTTATTGCCAGCGACGAAGGCTTTGGCAAGAACGACTACGTAGAGACCTCTCGCGAGTTGGTCATCGTTACTGCTCCAGGACCAGGATCTGGCAAGATGGCTGTCTGCTTAAGCCAGCTCTACAACGAGAACAAGCGTGGTATCCGTGCCGGATATGCCAAGTTCGAGACCTTCCCTGTATGGAGTCTCCCATTGAAGCATCCTGTAAACATCGCCTATGAGGCAGCAACAGCTGACCTCAACGACGTGAACATGATTGACCCGTTCCATTTGGAGGCCTACGACAAAATAGCCATCAACTATAATCGCGACATCGAAATCTTCCCTGTGCTTAATGCGCTGTTCGAAGGTATCTATGGTGAGAACCCCTATAAGTCGCCTACGGATATGGGCGTCAACATGGTAGGCTTCTGCATCAGCGATGACGAGGTTTGTTGTCAGGCCAGTCGCGATGAGATTATCCGCCGCTATTATGATGCCACCAACAAGATGGCAGAAGGCAAAGATAACGACAAGGAGATTAACAAGATTCTGATGCTCTTCAATCAGGCAAAGATCACTACCGCCTATCGTCGTGTCACCGTTGCCGCACAGGCCAAGCAGGAACTGTCTGGTCAGACCTCGGCTGCCATGGAACTAGAAGATGGTACCATCATCACAGCCAAATCATCACCTCTGCTGGGATGCTCTGCAGCACTTTTGCTAAATGCCACTAAACATCTGGCTGGCATCAATCATGAGGCAAAACTCATCCCACAGAGCCTTATCGAGCCTGTACAAAAGACTAAGATAGAATATCTGGGAGGTAAGAACCCCCGTCTGCATACTGATGAGGTGCTGGTAGCCCTCAGCGTATTGTCAAAGGACGATGATCAGTGCCGTCTTGCTCTGGAACAACTACCCCGTCTGCGTGGCTGTCAAGTCCACTCTACGGTAATGCTCTCGGAAGTTGACCGTAAAATATTCAAAAAACTAGGTTGCGGATTGACTTGCGACCCTGTGAAGAAAAAATAGCATTAAGCCTATGAATAAGTTAGTTGCAATCAGTGCCGCAGCATTGCTTCTCGCATCCTGCGGACAACAGAAAGACGAGAACAAAGTGAACATCGAGAAACAGACCATCCAACTGGAAAGCGACCAGATGACGCCTGAGGCACTTTGGGCTATGAGCCGCATCGGTGGCTATCAGGCTTCACCCGACGGACAGCACGTCGTATTCCAGATGGGGTATTATAGCGTAGAAGAGAACGCCAGTCATCAGGTGCTTTGGATGATGAATGCCGACGGCTCTGAGCAGCGTCAGCTCACTACCGATGCCGACAACGAGACTGATGCACAATGGCTCGACAACGAGACTATCGCCTTCCTTAAGGGTGGCGAAGTGTGGCAGATGAGCCTCGATGGCAATGCTCGTAAGCAGATGTCCGAAACGGAAGGTAAGGTTGAGGGCTTTATGTTCTCACCCGACCGTTCTAAGGTCATCGTACTGCAGAGCATTCCCTTCAACGAAATCATTAAGGAAAAGCCTGCCGACCTGCCCAAGACTACTGGTCGCGTAGTGACCGACTTGATGTATCGCCATTGGGATCACTATGTAGAGAGCATCCAGCATCCATTTGTATATGAAGTGGAAGATGGTAAGTTGAAAGCCGAAGGTTTCGATATCCTGGAGGGCGAACCCTTCGAATGTCCTATGGAACCATTCGGTGGTATGGAACAATTGGCTTGGAGCACCGATTCTAAGTTCATCGCCTTTACGTGTCGTTGCAAGATTGGCTTGTCCTATAGCATCAGTACAGACTCAGACATCTTCCTTTATGATGTAGAGAGCAAGAGTTTGGATACAACCAAGAATCTATGCAAGGGTTGCGAATACGGTGTGGTGCCCGATGGCACTGTTCCTTATGAGATAGACAACCTCATGGATCCTACAAAATCACTGAAAAATCAGTATGTCAACCAACACGAGGATTTAAAAGATAGTAATGTTGGCTATGACACCAATCCTAAGTTCTCACCCGACGGACGCTATGTGGCTTGGCTCTCTATGGAGCGCGATGGCTATGAGGCTGACCGTAACCGCCTCTGTATATACGACCTGAAGGAGAACACCAAGACCTACGTCACAGAGTGTTTCGACTCCAACGTAGACGACTTCTGCTGGGCTCCTGACGCGCGTACCTTATTCTTTATAGGTGTATGGAACGCTACCGAGAACCTTTATCGTACCAATCTTGAGGGCGATGTACAGATGCTCACAAAAGACTGGGCCGACTTCGGTTCGCTGCAGATGCTCAATGACAAGCAACTGCTCATGGAGCGCCACTCATACATAGCACCAGCCGACCTCTATGTGGTAACACCTGGCAAGAATCTTGAAGACAACACTGAGATTACTCAGATTACTGAGGTCAACAAAGAAATCCTTGATCAACTTGGCAAACCCTCTGTGGAGCAGTACTGGGTGCCCACTACCGATGGCAAGGAGATGCTTACATGGGTTATCCTGCCTCCTAATTTCGATAAGACAAAGAAGTACCCCACCCTGCTCTTCTGCGAAGGCGGTCCTCAGAGTCCTGTTTCTCAATTCTGGAGCTATCGTTGGAACTTCTTCATCATGGCTTCCCAAGGATATGTTGTCGTTGCGCCTAACCGCCGCGGTCTGCCTGGCTTCGGACAGGAGTGGCTGGAGGAAATCTCTGGTGACTGGACAGGTCAGTGCATGAACGACTATCTGTCAGCTATCGATTTTGCCTGCGATAGTCTTTCTTATGTAGACCGTGACAAACTCGGTGCTGTTGGTGCATCATTCGGAGGTTTCTCTGTTTACTATCTGGCTGGTCATCATGACAAGCGTTTCAAGTGCTTCATTGCCCACGATGGTGCTTTCAACCTCGAAGCAATGTATACCGAGACCGAAGAGAACTGGTTCTCTAACTGGGAATACGATGATGCTTATTGGAATAAAGACCAAACAGCTCGCGCTAAGAGGACCTACGAGAACTCTCCTCACCGTTTCGTGGATAAATGGGATACGCCTATCCTCTGCATCCACGGCGAGAAAGACTATCGTATCAACGCCACTCAGGGTATGAGTGCCTTCAATGCTGCCCGTATGCGTGG
>Ga0310690_10003580_pt1 | contig 23036 bp, 33 predicted proteins | sample AusTroGonzalo_MG_2_FD_207661 | JGI IMG/M metagenome (GOLD analysis project Ga0310690, IMG submission 207661) | Bovine rumen microbial communities from tropical cattle in Woodstock, Queensland, Australia - Gonzalo_04 (v2) (version 2) | ecosystem: Host-associated > Mammals > Digestive system >... | reverse complement strand
GGATGTCTGGCTTATCCCGATGGCACAGGCAAGGAAGTGGTCGTAGCCAGTGGCCGTCATGGCGTGGGTGCCCGTGCCATCGGGCGATATCTCGCCGTACACTGGCTTGGCGTTGGAACGCGCTATGCCTATCTCGGCTTCGAGGAACTCGGCATGTGCCGATTCCTTGTCGTTGCTCATGTTCGAGGGTATCTTCCAGGATGCGGTTATGCTGTTGCCGTCCCGCTTCAATGCGAGATTGGTCGGCTTCGCTGAAACCCTGCTTGTGGGGACTGTCATCTCATGCCTCCAAGTTCAGGTAGTTTTCCAGGCCGCGCTCTATGTCGCGGAGCATCTGCTGGGCGTCGTCGGACGCGTCGTAGTTGAGGTTCATGTATATGACGGGAGCGGACGATTGCGTTTCCATGCTGCCAGCTATGGCCTTGGCTATCGGCTCCATATACTTCCTGTTCGTGAGCGGCACTACCGCGCCGCCCGTACCCCAGTTGAGTATGGCCTCAGCCCCAGCTTCGCCCACCCAGCCATTGTTCGTGAGCAACGGCCTCGTGACTATCGCGCCAGTAGCCATGCGCGGGGCGTACGCGCCCGTCAAATCCCATGGCGTCTGCGAATAGCCGCCCATGTACGAACCGCCGCGACTCTGGACATCCACGTATGCTGTTCCGACCGTCCTGCCGTCGATGTTGTTGACGGTGTTCCAGAACGACCAAGTATTCGCATCGACGCCGATTGTGCCCGTGCTGCTGTTGGCTGCATTGACGGCCGATTGCACGCTCGATTCAGCCTGCGACGTATCGCCCTTGATGTTGATAGTCGAAACGAGGTCGTTCGCATTCGCAACCCACCCGTTTACTTCGTTTGTCGCGGGGTCCGTCGTTGCTCTAACGCTCACGTCGCCATCTGGCAGATGCGCGATGTCGTCTTCTAGTTTGCCAACGGCGTTGATGCCGTCCCAGATGGTGCCATGGTCATCGACACTGTAGACCTTCGTTCCGATGAACATGTTATCGAGTTCCATGACTTGACCGCTCTCATCGAGGATTGTCCCGTCATCGCTTACGTAGAATGTCTTATCCTCGACTTGGACCTCGTTGAGTCCGAGCAGGCTCGCCGTATTGGAATCGATCTGTATTCCAAGCTCCTGCAAGCCAGGTATGATAGACGCGATCGTGCCATCCCATGAATCGCCCATCTCTTCGATGACCGACGAGTTCGACGAAAGCGTTTCGTAATCGAGGTTGAGGTTTCCGAGCGTATGCGCGAAATCGGATACCGATTCGCCGTTCTGCCAGATGGTAGCTTGCAGCTCATCGTTTTCGGCAACCCACTTGACCGCGCTGCTCGCTCCTTCGAGCTGCGCCTCGGCCATCAGCTCCACGCCCTCTTTGTATTGCTCTACGGCCTTCGTGGTGCTTTCGTATACCTTTTCAGCTTCTTCTAAATCGTCGTTCGCTCTGTTAAGCGCACCTGAAAGCCTTTCAACCTCATCCTTGCCCTTGCCAGCGTTCTCCATTAGCTCCGCTTCTGCGTCTGTTACCTTCTGCTGAGCTTCTTTAAGTTTTTCGAGTGCTTCGCGCTGATCGGTGTACTTCTGCGTATAGGACTCTTCGAAGAACTTTGCCTTCGATGATGTGATTATCGAACTCGTGAGCCTATCGAACGCATCGGCTGTGAGCACGGCATCGTCCTTCATGAGCTGCAATGCACCAGTCTCGTCCTCTGTGAGCGTGATCGACTCGCCCGCAGCGCTGTTGTACAAATCGAGCGTTGATTTCAGCCTTGCGAGCGATTCCTGGCTCCTGTCGCCCTCGTTGTACGCTGCAAGGGCCTCTTTGAGCGCTTCGCCGTATTCTTCGATGTTCGCGGTGCTGCTGTACGTTTCCTCGGCGCTTGTGCGGATGGACTCGTTGTGATCGGCGAAATCCTTAACCATATCGTCGAGCGACTTAGAGAAACTTTCGAACGTGCTCGTCGTATCGGACGATATGCCTGACAGCACGCCCGAAAGTATATCGCCTGCGTTCTGCGATGCCGTCTCAAGCTCTTTTAGCTTGTTGATGTAGCTCACTATGGCAGCAATCGCAACGGCGATGCCAGCGGCGACGCCGACCATGGCAAGGTTGGTCAAAAGCGACTTGCCGATGGTCTTTGCGGCTTCGCCCAAGCTCATCAGCTTTAACCTCATGCCGTCCGCTCCACTACCTGTGTCGGTAAAGCCAGACTTCAATATCTTAAGCGCCTTGCCCATCGCGCTCGATTCGGTGATGAACTTCGTGATGTTCTGCTTGGCCGTAATGAACGTCGATGCCATGGTGAGCGCGGGGCCAGCTATCGCGCTTAAGCCGAGAGCCACGACAACGGCGGTCTTGCCGCCCTCGTCCATCGTTTCGAATGCATCAAGCGCAGCTTTCGCAAGGTCGGTGAACGCCGAGATTATCGGCGTCGCACCCTCGGCGAGCGCTGCGAGCGCATCGTTGCCGATATTCGAGAGAATCGATAGCTGGCCTGAGAAGCCTTCGGCCTTCTTCTCGGCTTCGCGAGCAGCGTCGCCAGCAGCGCCCCACACGTCGGATTGACCCTCCCATGCGTCCCTCGACATGGTTAGGTTGTCGTTCAACCCGCTGATGGTTTGCATAAGGCCGAGAATGGCCTGCTTTTGGCGCGTGCCGGTTATGCCCATCTCCTCCAACGTAGCATCGGCAGAGCCGCCGCTTTCCTCAATCGCGTTGAGCCCTTCGACGAACGCCTGGAACGCTGCAATCGGCTCGTTCTCCCACGTTTCCGCGAACTGCTCCGCACTCATGCCAGATGCGGCTGCGAACGCTTCGAGCGAATCGCCGCCAGCGGCAACAGCCGACTCCATATCGGACAGCGTATTGGCTATCGCCGTGCCCGATGCCTCAGTCTTCATGCCCGTCGATGCGATGGAGCTTGACAAGGCGAGAATTTCGGGCACGGTCATGCCGACTATCGTACCCATCGAGCCGATGCGCGTAGCAATGTCTACTATCTGATCCTCTGTTGACGCGCCGTTGTTGCCCAAGCGCACCAGGGCGTCGGCGTAGTTGTCGTATTCCTCGGCACCCATGTGCGTGATGTTCGCCAACTTGCCGAGCGTATTCGCAGCCTCTTCCGTATCGAGATTCGTCGCCACATCGAGATTTGAAACCGTCTCTGCAAAAGCCTGTAAATTTTCCGTGGCTATGCCGAGCTCACCGCCGATTGCTTCGATCTGCAATATCTGCGCGGCGCTCGTTACATGCGTCTCGGAGAAGTCTATCGCTGCCTGCTTCAGCTCTTCGAACTGCGCTTCCGTCCCGTCGACCGTCTTGCGCATGTCGCGATATGCGGAGTCGATGTCCTGTGCGGCTGTGACGGCCTTCCATCCGAGCATGGTGATCGCGGGCGTGAGCGTCGAATACAGCGTCATGCCAGCGGACTTGATGGTGGACGCGTTGAGGAAGCTGTTGCCTCCGAGACTCGTAAGGCTCATGCGCTCGGTCAGCGACTTCGCACGGGCTGTGGTTTCAGCAAGCTCGCCTTGGAGCCGTTGAAGTTCAGCACATTCTTTGGCCGTCTCGAAAGCCTCGTCCATCAGCGCGGCGCTCTGCCTGAGCGCGTCTACCCTTGCATCGGCTTCGCGCACCTCGGCTTCGAGCTGTCTTATCTCTTCGACCGGCGCTTGCGTGTCCTGAAGCCGTTGTAGCGATTGGTGCAGCGCATTCGCGTGCCCCTTGGCTTCTGAAAGCTCGTTTTGAACCTTCTCCCACTTATCCCCTGTCTCCTGGATGTAAAGGGGCAGGTTCTTTTGCTCTGCGAGCGTTCCCGACAACTTGCTCTTGTAAGCATCAACCTGTTGGGAAAGCTCCTGCGCCTTGCTCGTGGTAAGGTCGTACTCGTTCGATAGCGCCCTGAGCCGTCCGAGCGCGGCATCCATGTTCGATGGGTCTTCGCGAAGCGCCGCCTCGTACTCGCGCGCTTGCTTCGCACATGATTCGAGGGCAGAATCCATCGACTTTATCTTTGCGGTAGACTCGCCCCATTCCTCGCTTGAATACTTCGATGCCGTATTCAGCTCGCGCACGGTCGCGGCGGCGTTCTTCGCCTCGGACTCGAACCTCTGCATGTCGACGGCCATGCTCTCGAACTGCTCTGCGGCCTTGTACGCTTCGCTGGTGTCAAACGCTTCGTTCCACGTGGCGCGCATCGTGCGCAGCTTGTCGATTTCCTCATCTGTGACAACGCCGAGTTCTTTGAGCGCGGCCATCTGCGTCTCGAATGTCTCGTCGGTTCCTTGGCGCGAGAGCGCGTTCAGGTCCATCTCCTGGCCCGCAGCCTTGGCGCGCGCTTCGAGTTCGCGGTAATTGGCGGCGAGCGATGCCGTCATGTCGTTGTACCGCTCTTTTGCGGTCGTGGCCGCAAGCGCAGTGTTCTCGGTGGTTTCGGCAAGGTTCTTGACGGATGTGGCGACGCCGCCGACCTCGACGGAAGACGCCCCTAATTCGTCATAGCTGTTCTTGAGCAGAGTTAGCTTCGAATAAAGCGCTTCGGCGCGGTTTGTGACCAGCTTCATGCGTGTATCGACGTTGGCAAGGTTGCCAGGATCGAAGTTCATCGCGCGCGTTATCTGCCGAATCTGTGATTGAAGCGATGAAGCGGCCTTCGTCGACGCCTTCAAAGCGGAGTTGAGCTGGGAGGTGTCGCCTCCTATTCTGATTGTGAGTCCCTTGTACTCAGCCATTCGACGGCACCTCCTAGAATGCGTCTATGTCGGCCTGCGTGGCTTCGCGCACGCCACCCTGCGTATCTCCGCCCTTCTCGGCTGCTACAGCCTCCACGTACCATGCGGCGCGGCTGTATGGCATCTCGATTACATCAACCCTCGTGAACCCCAGCTTGAGCATCGTCAGCTCGGTCCTCGTGTACGCTAGGTTTGGGTTTCCGCTTCCGCTTCGGCTTCGGCTTGTCGAGCTGCCTTGAGAGTTCTTCCGTGACTTTGGCGAGTGCAGGAAAGCAGGCATCGATTTCTTTCACGAGCAGCAGATGCAGGCGGTAGATGTCGATATCGTCCGCAGCATGGGCCTTGCTCCACAGCTTAAATTCGCCGATCATCTTGTCGCCGTTGAGCCCCGCCTCGCAGCCGCATTTGAGCATCGCCCAAAGAGCGCGCGCATCGGCTTCCCAGTTGGCGGCGAGCAGCTTTCCGAGCGGCGTGCCGTCATCGGCATCGCCGTAGTCGGTCACATCGTCGACAAGCGACTTGTGCTTGCTCGACGGGTCGTTTTGGAATGCCTGCTCGTAGATGGTCAGCGTGTGCAGGCTGCACAGCGCGGTCCATTCGTCGGTGGATTCGCCAAAGGCGAGCGGGCCCTTATCGGTCGCCTGCTCGCCCTCAACGTTCTCATCCACGTGTCTGAAATGGATGATCATTAGTCGCTCCTTACGAGGTAGCCCCAGTCGCGCCGGTCGCACCGACGATGTATACGGCATCGAACCAATCGGCGAACTGCTCCGCAGTAGCCGTCTCGTTGGTCACGCTCGCCTTGATGACGTTGGTTACAACGCCGTTGATGGTGATGTCGCGGCCGATGGCAACGCCCGTCATCTCGTCGGTGTCGGGGTCGACCGAATCGGTCTTGGTATTGCCGGTCTCGGTCGGGCGGTTGAACTTAACGTTGTAGAGCAGACCGCGCTTCTTGACCTTCGAGCCGTCGAACTCCCACAGGAAAGCGCAGCTCGCGGGCTCTGCATCAGCGGCCTCGTACACGACGCCGTTCATGTCGGCCACATAGCCGATCAGGTCGATTTTCGCCTGATCGCCGAAAACGGCGACGGTAAGGCTGATCTCGTAACCCGTGTTGCTCGAGCTGGTCTCGTAGGCGATGTTGTCGGCGTAGAACGTCCACGTGTTGCCCTGCGGCGTCAACGTGAGCGCGGTCGCGCCCTTCATCGGAACGGGCGTGGCGTAGGTGCCGAGCGCACCGTCGACGCCCTCGGTGTAAAGCGCATAATGCGCATTGGAGATGCCGAAGCGTACTCCCTTGGAATCGCTCATGATTCTTCCTCCTTCGTGTAAGTGAAGTCGTATTGCTCTATGTGGCACATTTCGCTCTGGCTCCACGAGCCGACCTGTTCTACGGGGCCGAACGCGCTTTCGAGCGCATCCCTTACGCTCGTCTCGAGCGCAGGGTCGGACACCTTCTCGAACAGCTCGACGTGCATTCGCGGAAACCTCGCGTATGTGCCGTTGTCGGTGTAGAACTCGCCGTTGTCATCCACCGTGTAGATGAAGAACGGCGGTGCAGGAGCCTTGTTGATCGGATACGCCTCGAAGCGTCCAGGAATCTTGAGCGCCGTAAGCACCGTATATGTCTCTTCCATCGCGCTCATAGCCTTGCCCCAATCGTCGCCAGAATCACCTGCTCGGCCAGCTCGAATCCGTCATCTGCCGCAGGCGCGATATGCTCGATGGCGCGCGTCCTGCCGCCGCCGACCTTCGCATGCCCCTTTTCGAGCAGATGCGGGAGCCCCGGCTTGGTCGAATACACATGGCCCTGGACCTCGCTGCCAGAACCCTTGACGCGGTAGCGGATGGACTTCGAGTATCCGCCCGTCTTGGCTGGTGCGCCTGCTTGCCATTCATCCTTGGCAAGCTCGCACCCTGCCTTGACGCCGACCTCAAGCGACTCGTCGGCGACATCCTGAACGTTGTCCAGGAGCGCTTGGAAATCTGCCATGAAGCGGTCAGCCATCAGTCGTTCCTCGCATGCTCTGAGAGCGTCAGGATGGTCGATTCCAACCCCTGCCTGCTCGTCTGGTCTATGTCCAGCTCCAATCCGTGATAGACGGCCTGCGTGTACGGTTTCTCCTCGAACTCGATGGTTTTCACCTCGACGCGGGCCGCGATCTTCGGTCCGAGCTGTGCCGCTGTCGCCCATGTGTCCAGCCCCGTGTACCACGGGTTGCAGAAGACCTCGGTATCCACGGGCTCGCCCTCATGCTCGATGCCGTAGGCGTCCACGTAGGCGGCGCTCGTAACGTCGCGGAGGATGATCGTGTCACTCCACCCCGCCACTATTGCACCGCCTCGTAATGGACGTTCTGCTTGCCGTTGAGCAAGCTCGCTACGATGGACCTGTACGACGCGATGCAGGCGTTCCGCTCGGAAGCCTCGATATCGCGCCCGTACTGCGCCTTGCAGAAGTTGATGATCGCCGTCTTGACTATCGGCATGTAGTCTTTGCCGTCGTCGGCGTCGTCGGCAAGGAACTCGGGGTTGACGCCCGAGTTCTGCATCGCGAACAACGCCGTGCCGATGTAAGTTCCTATCTCGCCATCGGTCAGGGTGGTGCTCACGCGCAGCGCTGTCCTCACTTCATCGAGCAGGGCCATGTCCTAGACCTCCTTGGCCTTCCTGGGCGTGCGCTTGCGCGAAGCAACCTTCGATGCCCTTTTCTCGGGCGTCTCGGGCGCATCTGCGGCGCGCTCGACCAGTACGGCATCGGCGGGCTGGTCGCCCTCCTCGAACCGATACGTCCTGCCGTTGGGCAGTTTGTAGACTCGAAGCATCTAAATGGCCTCCTCTATCTTCCTGAACAGGTGCCCGCATGCCACGCGGGTGTCCACATGGCGCGGGATTCCCTTCTTGCGCATCCCCTCGCAGAAATACAAATCCTCCGAGAGCATCCCCCTGTGTCCGTCCTTGTAGTTCACCCAGTCGAACCACGGGTATCTAACCCTGTTGAACACGTCGGTCTTGACCATGATGCAGCCCATCCCGCCGCCGTGTATCTCGACAAGGTACTCGCCGCGCTCGCGCATCTCGGCAAGCTCGAATCTCGTGTACTCGCTTTCCATCGGGTAGTTGAAATAGGCATGGCCCTTATCGTCGAGCAGCCTGCATGCGCACGTGCGGTCGCTCGGCTCGTTGTCGGCGTTGCGATGCAGGTAGTACCCACTAACGCAATCCACATCATGCGATAACAGGTTCACGAGCGCATCCCTCGGCGGCGTCACATCGTTGTCCACCATGAGCAGACGGTCGTAGCCGCCGTCGAGGGCCTTCTGTGCGATGCGGTTGCGTGCCGTGGCACAGTCGTAGCCGCGCACGAAATCCCAGTCGACCTCGTGCCCGCCCTTGTCCATGTCCCATATCGCCTTGAACGTGTCGGGCGTTATGTTCTCGAACGTCGGGACCGCGATCAGGATGCGCGTCATGCCTCATCACCGCCTTCGATGCGATGGAGCGCCATTGCCTCTTCCCAATCCATCTCGCGGTACTTCTTCAAGTATTCGCGGCGTGCGGCCCTGTTGCTCGTCTGCCAGTCGCGGATCCCTGCGAAATGGACGATCGCAGGCTCTTCGGAGTACCCGGTGACAAAGCACTCGTTATAGCGCGGCTCCATGTCGGCGATGCTATGGAAGAAGTTGAACGCATCCTGGTCAACGTACGGAACATTGCGCGTGTTGAGGAATCTAATGAGCTTATCATCCGCCTCTTCTTTGCGCATCTGCGCCAAGTCCATCAGAGCGACGCCCGCGTTGTAGTAGCGCGGACCGTACGGCTTGAACGTACCCAGCGTTTCGAGGCACATGGCGCACCATTTGCCGCAAAGCGGCGTGTCCCAGATGCCATCGATATCGTCGACGCATACCGTGTCCACGTCGAGCTGCAATACCATGTCCACATCGGGCAACAGCTTCGTGTAGCAGACCCTCAGCAGCGCCATATAGGAAAACTTGCTCTTCATGTTCGGCCCGTTTTTCGTGAACCAAGTCTGGCCGCTCACGTCATGGCATTCGACGATATCGGGCAGCTCCAACGGGAACTTCTCATCTTCGATGAGGAAATGCACCTTGCCGACCGAGCTGTTGGCGACAAGCGACTTCGCCGCCGTCACCATATCGGCGTACAGATTGCGTGTTCCGCTGTAGACCGCGTGCTTCATCAGTCATCGGCTCCTGTAAGGCTCTTAGCTGGTCGCACCCGTAGCGCCAGAAGCGCTCACCGTGATATCGCAGAAGCAAGCGGGGCGCTTGACGGCGACGATCTCGCGGGCCTCGGCGCGGACGGAGATGAGATTCTTCTCGAAGTCCACATCGTTGCTGTTCGTGGATTCGACGCGAACGCCGTCTGCCTTGCTCACGAGTTCAACTGCGCGGTTCTCGAACGCGCCGATTACGATGTGGTCGGATGACAGGTCGGCGCTCTTGACGAACTGCATCTCGAATAGCGCGCTGTAGCGCTGCGCGGCGAACGGGTTGCCAGCCATGTACTCGTCGAGGGTGTTCTTGGCCTTGCGGATGACCTTCCAGATGGCGGGCGTCACGATGACAGCGTTCGGAGCGATGTGCGTCTCGTCCTCAATGTCGGCCGCTGCGTCGATGATGCCGTCGAGCAGGTCGATGGCCTTCTCGTAGCTGATGGTATCGGTGGCGATGCCGCTTGCATCGAGCAGCGACGCGAGCGCCTGGTATTGACGGTTGGCGTTCAACTCATCAACCAGGTCTGTATTGATGGCGTCGGCGACGTACGGTGCATCCCAGAACAGCTCTTCGGTCATCTTGATAAGGCCCGTGATCTTCTGCAAGGTCGCGGACTTCTGCTCGTACGCGAAGGTGAGCTTGTTCTTGGTGCTGCCCTCAGACGTGGTGCCTGCCGAGCCTGTGACCTGCTTGAACACCGTCCAGTTGTAGACGGGCTCGGTGATGGTCTTGCGCGGGAACAGGTCAAGGACGGTAAGCGGCGCTGCGACGCGGCGCACAACCTCCTTGTCGAACTGCGTAGCCACAACGCCGGTCGAAGGCGTCGGGTCGCCAGCCGTGCGCACCTGGTACGGCGTAGCGATGTAGCGGTTGTCCGCACTCTTGTTTTCCTTGCGGAATTGGACGAAATGCTCGCCCAAGCTGGCTGCACGTTCCATGCCGCCCTCCTTTACTTCCACGGTCTCAACGGGCTTAACCGCTCCATCGATGACCTTCTCCATGTTGCGCTGCTCGATATCAGCGAGCTTGCCGCGACGCTCATCCTCAACGTCGATAACGCCGAGTTCGGCATCGATTGCCTCGGCCTGCTCGATGGTCGCGTCCTCGGGCAGCTCCTTCGCGAGCCCGATGACCTCGGAGCGGCGCTGCGCATACTCGTCCGCACCAAGTGAGCGGTAAGCAAGCGCATCCATTGCGGTGAACTCCATGAGCTTTCCTTTCCTCTATTCGAACTTCATTGCCTTGGCACGCAGCGCAATCTCCCTGCGCCTGCGGTCAAGTTCCCGCTTGGCTTGCTGCGCCTCCCGCAGCTTGCGCTCCTCGATCACTCCGTCGATGACGCGCCTCGCGCTTATCTCCGTGTTCGGGTCAGCCGGCCGACTGACTGCCGAGACATCGAAAACCTTCTTGATGCGGCGGATGTGGAACGTCGTGGTCCTGTTGGCCTCGTCGTCCTCCACCTCTTCCTCGGCGATGGTGAAAGCCCAGCTCATGCGGTCCACCATGCCCTCGTTGATCTCGTCGTACATCCAGCCCGCCGGTTCAGTCCTCGAAAGGTCGGCGGCGACGTAAAGCCCGTGCGCCTGCGGCTCGATGTAGAGCGTGTCGTTGCGGTTGCGGGCGTACGGGTGCCCCTCGTGGTCGAAGAGGAATATCACGTCTGACGTGTCTGCGCCCTCCATGCAGCCCTTGTGCATTACCTCGACGTACTTCCAGCCACGGTGGACCTCGCCGCGCTCGTCGGTCCAGTCTGGCTCCTGCCAGAGCACGTAGGGGTCCTCGAACGTGGTGGCGTAGCCCTCGACGAACTTCTCGCTGTTGAAGCGGTTCTGCGGCTTTTCATTGCCCTCTTCGTCCACCTCGAATTCCATGACGGGTACAACAAACGGCGTGCTCATCATGCGGTATTCGCGTTCCTGCGGTTTTGCTGGCATTGCTCTCTCCTTGTCTTTGCCGTGCTTGGCGTACCATGCGCGGATGGCTTCTATGCAATCATCGGGTCGCCCATCGGCCTTTGCGCGCGCGATGCATTCTTCTTCGCCTGGGTCCACCTCGATGAACTCGGCTCCTACGAGCCTGAACAACTCGGCATCGTCGGAATCGAGTTCGGTTCTGATAACCCATGAATCGAAATCGCGTTCGATGCACAGATCGGTCACGCGGTCTCGCGCCGAAAGCGCGCATGTGCGTATCGCGCCATCGCTGCCATGCGCCGCCGTGCTGCCCAACGCCTGCGCGATGAGGTCATAGTCGACGACCACATCCTTGTCCTTGCGGTTCTCCTGGACGTAGGTGGACTTGCCTGCGCACGGTGGGCCTGTCACAACGCGAATAGCCATCGTCACCCCTCGTCCTTGTCATCCTCGTATTTGCCGTCAACGTCGTTGTATATGTCGTCGTCGCCGCCCAAATCGAACATGGGCTTGTCCTCTATGTCGGACGGAGGCAGGGCGGTGGCGAGATTGCCGCCGCTCGTGTAAATGACGTTGCCTTGCAGGTCGAGCACCATGTACTCGCCACGGTTCACGAACACATCGCCGCCCGGAACAGACGGGAGCCCCAGAATTTGACGGCCCTCGTTGATGGTCATGAGCCTACGGTCGGTCATGTCGCGCACCATGTTGCGCTTCGATGCGGCACTCATGAACTGCATGCGGTTGGCGGTGAAGCTGATGCTGTTGGTGAGCATGGCGCGGGTAGAGAACATCATCTTGTTCAATCCCTCTGAAAGCTGGATTGCCCAAGTCTCGACTTTTCCCTCGTAGTAACTGTCCCAGATTTCTTCCGTGCAATCGTTCTGAAGGATGCGCTTGTTCGTGCCGAAGTAGTTGAAAACGTGATCGTCGATGCGCTGCATCTCAACGGAGTCGATGGTGTAAGCGTTGTGCGCAACGGGTGTGACGCTATCCCACGTCTGGTCGTAGGTGAGCATGCCCGTGGAGTTGGACGGCCCGAGGTTCTGCTCGGCGAAGCGCTTCTTCTTCGCCTCCATGTCCTCTTCGTCCACCTGGCCCACCATGCGCCCGATGAACATGATCTTGCTGCCTATGGCTATCGCCGTGCGCTCGGCGTCGGCCTGCGCGTTGAGCAGCGAGAGCATGTCCCCGAGCTTGTTGGGAGTGCCGAATAAGTCGGATACGTATTGGTACTTCGAGAGCACGCATACGTCCTTTGCCGGGTATGCGAGCGGGTCGCCCACGGGCATGTTGAACTTGAACCACAGATCGCCGCCGACATCTATCGCCTCGGCGTTGTTGCATTTGAGCGGCCACAGTCCCGTGGTGCGCCCCTGCGCGTCATGCAGGCGTATCACGAACGCCGTGCAATCGACCTCGTAGATGGTCGCCAAGCGGTACAGGAAGCGGCTCCACGTCATGTGCTCGTTGGGCCATGTGCGGAAGAGCTGTTCGACCTGCTGTATCGGTCCCTCGTAATGTGGTTCGAGCTTCGAGCAGGCATTCGCGAACGAATGCACGCATGCCCTCATCAGCTCTTGCTCGTAGAGCGATCCGTTCCAGGTCGTGTATGACGGCGTGTATTCGGTGAACGTCGAGAACGCCCTGCCCTCGCGCTTGCGTCCGAACGCGCCCTTTATGGTTTGAATGAATCCCAAAGCGCCCCCGTCTGACGGTTTGCATGGTCTTTCAGAATGTTCATATCCCAAAAACGGTACAGACAGGCACGGGAGTGTAAAGGAAAAGTGCTTTTCAGCGCGCTTAAACGAAAAAAGCCGCCTGAATGGACGGCAATAATGACAGATTATCAGGCTCTTAGCCTTTCCACGTGCTCGTTACCATCTGCATATAATCGTCGTAGTAGTCTAGAAGCGTCACGTAGGCGTCCAGCTCGGCCATGAAACCGTCGATCCTGTTCGCAGGGTTGTTGTTCCGCTTATCTGGCTGTATGTTCTGATTCACGTCGGTTTTCACCTGAACGTTCATACGACACCAGCGGTTTATTGGATGGCCGTTATCTACTATTCTGCCCCTCGCGTAGTCCGCTTTAAGGCGCTTCATGGGGTCGGATAGCGTCTGCACACCCTGCCGCACCTTGCGGCACCTGCTCTCACCGACGAACAATTCGAGGTTCTTCACGGTCGAATCGTCCATGTGCCACGGGTCGAATCCGCACGCGAAGCAGTACAGCCGTTCCTTCTTCAGCTCTTGCAGCCATTCGAGGAACACCGACTTTGGGATGTGGTTTCCGGGCACCACCCTCAAAAGCCCCTGCGACTCCCAGAGCCTATAGGGAACGTTGTCGCGCTCCTTGGAGAAGCCAGCGTCCTCCCTCGGGGTGAGCTGGTCCTCTGGAATCCAGTACATGCTGCGCTCGTAGATTGTGTCATCGACCAGCGTTCCGTCCTCGTAGCGCTCTCCGCGCATGAATAGGAACTGCGCCGCCGATAGGTCGACCGAATCCGATGCATCGAAGCCTGCGATGCCGTACTTCAACCCCAGCGTTGACATATCGACCTTCTTATCGGACCCGCACTCAGCGTACGTGAGCCACGATGTAGATTGGTTCTGCGGGATGTTGAAATGCTTGACGAGCACGGCGGGGCGCTGTGCTGGGTCGTTCTTTGCCTTCTCCACAAGCGGTTGCAGTTTGTCAAGCGGTTTTACCGTCCCTAGGCCCGGGTTGCTCTTCATCCATGTTTCAGGCTTCAGCCATTCGTCCGCATCATCCTGTTCGTAGATCACGGGCAGGAAGCGGTCGTCCTCTACCTCGCCGTCGAGGATGCGCTTCGCGTAGTCGTACTGCGCATCGCCTATCGAGTTGCGCACGAAATTCGCGGTGGTAAGCTCCCACATCATCGGCTGCGAGCGCGTGAGCGCCAAGCGCATCTGGTCGTAGGGGCCTCTATCGTCCCACGCTGCTATCTCGTCGGCGATTACAAGATGCGGGTTCGGGCCGTCGAGCGACTTTGGACTTCCCGAGAGCGTCACCACGTAGCCGTTGGTCTTGTCGCACACTATGCCCTGCTTCTTGCGGTCCTTGACCTCTCCCGTGCGCTCCCACTTAGCGAGCGCTGGGGATTGCCTGCGCATGGTGTCCACTCCGCCGTAGCACAGCCCCGCTTGCGGCTCGTTTGACGCTATGCAGTAGATTTCAGGCTTGCCCTCGCCGTCTGAGGTCATCATGTAATGGGCGATGGCGGCGATAAGGCTCGTCTTGCCGTTCTTCTTGGCTACCCACCAGAACACCTCGTTGAATTGCCGTACCACATCATCATCGACGAACCCGTAGGCGGTTTCGATGATGAACTTCTCGTAAGGCTCGAGCATCATCGGCTTGCCGTACTTGCGCCCCGATGGCACACAGCAGAACTGCTCTATGAACTTGACGGGCCTACGCGCTTTGTCGCGGTCGTAGCGCCACCGCTTATACCCATCGGTGAAGCGCGGTTCAAGCATCTCGCAGAGCTGGATCAGCTTCTTGCAGGCGATGATGCGTCCTTCGAGCACGTCCCGAACGTAACGCTCCGCAGTTGTCTCATCGGAATTATCCACGTATCGGCTCCACGCATACGATGGCCGCACGGTCGCCCGACACGGCGGGATGCCGCTCGAATGCCGTTATGCAATGCACGTGGTAAAGCGCATGCGACTTGTCCTCGGTGTGATGGCAGCAATCGTTGCGCGAGTAGTCGGTGCAGCTCGGCTTGCCGCATTCCTTCTTGCCGTCGCACACGTACATGTAGACCTCTGGCACGTCGAACAGGTCTTTTGCTTCTTTCTGCGAAATCGGAACACCCATGGTTGCTCCTATGCGTTGAAATCGGCCAGCGGGTCGGCTTCTTCCCTCGGCTTCTCGGCACCGAGCGCCTTTAGCTGCTGCAATGTGATGCCAGCCGTTTGCAGATAAGCCTTGTAGCTGCCCTGCATGGGGTTCTGCTTCTTGCCGTGCAAGCCGTCGACCATAATGCCCTGCTCGTCGAGGATGCGCCTGCATTCCTCGGCTCGGTCGTACGACCAGCACATGTTGCAGACCAACTCCGCGATAAGAGGGTCCGCACAATCGTATTTGCCGCTGTCTACAACGGCCTTGTATCGCTCCGTTTCCTTAATCGCGCCTATGCTGTAGGTATCCTTGCTCATTCGGCCTCCAATCCTGCAATCGCCGCCAGCTTCCTCAACGCCGGCATGCTTTCCAACAGTTCCTTCTCTTCGTCTGTTAGCTCTATCGCGTTCGACGGCTTTGCGGTTTGCAGCCTCGGCTTCACATCGTCTGTAAGCTCCCACTTGAACCCGTCGCCCCTGTTCACGCATTGGAGGTCGTAATCCTCGTTGTCTTGCAGGAACATGTTGAGCATCATCACGCACGCGACAGCGCTCTCCAACGTGACGGTGGGCCTAACCTCTACGGTTATTCTTCTGACATTACCCATCTAGCGATCACCTTTCCTCTATCCAGTTCGCGGGACTCTTCACAATGGTGTGGTCGGATGTATCTGCCGCCATGGCACAGACAAGGTACGTCTTTTTCGGCTCACCGAACGTTTCTGCCAGCCGCACCAGCCATGCGCAGCGTTCGTCGCACGTGTCTGGCTGGTCGAATGACCTCATGCGCAAAGGGCACTTCATTTTGCCTTCGGCGTTTCCACTCATGCAAGGCTCCTTATCAGCTCGCATATCCTCTCGGTCGAATGCCCGTCGCAGGCACCCGCGACGGCTTCGAGGCACTTGCGCTCAACATCCGTCACGCCCTTCTCGGCTGCGTCTCTTAGGGTAAGCACCAGAAGTTCCTCTTGGCCCTCAACGCCGAGCCAGCGCGGACTGTAGAAGTCTGGAAACTCGTAGTACATGCCGCGTCCGGCAAGGTACTCGCGCATATCGTCTACCACCAATACGACGGGCTTGCCGAGCAGCATCGCGTCGAACATCGTCGAGCTATAGTCGGTGATGAGCACATCGCATCCGAGCAGGAACAGCTCGGTCGGCGTAGCGGGCGGGAACTCTGAAATGTGCTTGAAATCGCCGTGCGTCAACGAGCCTTGCGTCAAGTGATGGCGCTTAACCACAAGCGTCTCGTCATCTTCGAGCAGCCCGTCGACCTTCGCCCAGTCGATGCGCGGCAGATGGCCCTTGTCTCCGAGTCCCCTGAACGTCGGACAGTAGAGGTATATGCGCCCTTTCGGCTTCTCGGGCATAGGTTCGAAATAGGCGTCCGTTCGCGCCATGCCGAGCGGCAGCACGTTATCGACCGATATGCCGAGCTGCCCCGCGACGATCGGGATGCCCGCTTCGGATGTTGCGATGGCGTAGTCGATCTGTCCGAGCGCCCTGCGGTCCACCCATGGATGCACGCCCTCGTCGAGCCCGTAGCGCTTGCCGCCCGTGAGCCCGTGCCCGAGATTCACCGATACGGCCTTGTCCTTGTCCTCGATGACCCTCGGCAGCGAGTCGCATACCACGACCGAGAAGCCGTCGCGCTCGGCAGAGCACATCCTCTCGACGCCGCATCTGAACGTCTTGGGGCCGTCGTACATGTCCCATATTCGGGTCGTGCTCTTGCACCTGCCCAACGGCACGGCTGATACGAATAGAACCTCTCCCATCAATCTTCCTCCATGTGCGGCATACCATCAGAATCGAACCAGACCCCGCGCCTGCTCTTGGGCGGCGGCTTGGCGTACGTGCCGAGCCTGCCATGGCGCGCTTCATGGCATCCGTGGCACAACCCCGCGAGCATCCCCACCGAGAACGCCACCTCGGGGTCATCGTGGTTATCGGGCGTGAGCGGGGTCGTGTGATGCACCTCCATGATGCTTTTGCGCTCGTCTTTCGCGCCGTGCAGCAGCAGCGGCTTCCCACAGTCCGCGCACATGCCGTGCTGCCGTTCGTACACGAGTTGGCGTATCGGTTCCCACCCATCGTGACCGTAAACCGCCCGCTGCCATGGCTCTAGGTTGTGATAGCTCATGCATCTACCGCCTGACCTCGTGCATCTTCCGTTAGTGTACCATTAATGGTGCGCAAAAACCACTTTTTTCGGCATTTTTCGCACTTAAAACTACCTGCCCCCCCACCGTTCCCCCGTGGGGTGGGGCTGAGCTCTCCCTAGGGGGGCTATAGGTTTTTGGGGCGATTATTGCCTAGCATTGAGCTCGGTTTTGGGATAATTGCGCCTTTGAGCAGGGAAAACTCAACAGTCCGACGATCTCCCTGGACCACGCGGCCGGCGATCCGCAACGACGCCGCGCGCCGGTTGACTGGATCACGCCCCGCGTGGTAGGGTCGCATGCGCGCGGGCAATGTGGCCCGCCTGGACGCCGGCAGACGGCCGGCAGGAGGTGAAACCATGAGCAAGTTTTACGGACAGACGTGGACCGAGGACCGCACGAGCTCCACCGCGGCGACGCGTTGCGGGCATAGGTCCATCAACGCAAGCGCGCAAAGTTTCGACGGGTCCATCATTACGCGCCTGGAATACGACAAAGCCGGCGCGCTGATCGTGACTATCGACGTTTCAAGCGGTAGCGCCATGCACGGCGAAACGGTCTACCGCGGCCCGCTCGATCAGTTGGCCGCATGCATCAATTAGTAACGGGACGCGAGAAACGAGGAGGCTACATCATGTTGTTTGCAGACTACATAAAAGAAGTTGAACAGGACGCCCGCGAATGGATCGAGGATAACCGGGATTACATCGACCGTGATGCAGATATGGTAGATGAGCTTTGGACCGTCGATAGCGTCACCGGCAACGGGTCCGGGTCCTATACCTTCAGCAGTGCGGCCGCGTGGGATAACGTCACCGGCGCCGGGTGGACCGAATGCCTGCTCTTCGATGATGCGTTTATCTTCGAGCTCGAGGGCATGGGCGAGACGATCGGCGAACTGTTCGCACGCGGGCCCGAAACTATCGACGTTACCGCGCGCGTTTTGGCGCTCTATCACATCGACTTCGACGCGATCATTTCGGACGTTTTCAACGACGACGAAACCGACGACGACGAAACAGAGGAGGCCTAACCATGACCCGCGCGAACTATTGCGAGTTTTTCCGTTTCAATGATCAGTATTGCGACGTATTCGAGGAGGAGCCCGGCCGCTATCTGTACGCCGAGGCGGAGTTTTGGAATTACGCCGGGTTTCTCACGTGCAAGGAATACGCGCCCACCGAGAACGGCGGCTGGATCGTCTCGAGCTATGCCGGCGCTGATAGCGCATATCTCGCAAGCCTGGAGCCCGCGCCGGCGGACATCGCCCGCGCGATCATCGCAAGCGAAGAGCGGTACATGCTCGAATGCATGGCCGGCGATTATGGCTATACGCGTCAATACGTCGTCGACGCATATCTCGAACAGTTGGACGCCGGCGAGGACCCGCACGAGGCGTTTACACATGTGGCCGCTTGCATGATGGAGCGCGACTTGTAACGAACTGGACGCGGGCAACCGGCCCGCAAAGGAGGAAATACAATGGCTTACTATCTCACTGAAAAAGAGCAACGCGCGTGCGAGTATTTCGGCGGGCTCGAGTCTTTCACCGATGAACAAGCATGCAACGCGGTTAAATTCTGTTGCTCTGTTTGCGGATGCAACCGAGAAGAGCAAGAATACATGCTTGAATGGTATTTCGACGGATACGCGGCCGATATGGTCCGATTCGACGGCGATCACGGTCTCTTTTGGCGACTCCTCAACTATTGCGGCGATAGCTGGATCATTGAACCGGACGATCCGCAATACTCCGAATACATCGAATGCATGGGAGAAGAATGCATGGTATCCGTTGAGTATCTGCCAACCGGGCGACTGTTTGTGACGGACCTTTAAAAGTAAGCAACGACGTGGGCATAAGGCCCACAGAAAGCGAGGCACATCATGAGGATCAAAACCGAGCAGATCATGCGTATGCAACCCACCAGCGAAACGTATACCGTCGACCTGTACACGTTCGATGAGCTCAACGACGACGCGCGCGAAAAGATTATCGATGAGTTCATGGAAGAGCGCGCGAATGATCCGTATTTCGCGCAATGGTTTAGCGATGCATACGAAAGCGAAATATGGGCATGCGTGCGAGACTTTGAGCAGAACATAACCGGCGCAAACGTACAATGGCGGTACAATCCCTGGTATTCTTGCGACTTCGATTGTGTATACAAGATCAAAGACTTCGATTGGATCACGCCCGATGAGATGGAGCCCGTGAAGGATACCGGCTATTATGCGTCTATGGACATCTGCGACGCCTGGAACGGGCACACGCGCAAACTCAACGCAATCGCTAGACTGTATAGTTACATGTCCGAATTGCAAATGACAGAATACCCGGCCTATGAATGGGAGTACAACGGCGATCCTTGTAATATGGCGTTTTATAACCGCCTGGACGCAATGACGGCCCGCCTACATGATGAGTGGATCGAAGAGCTCGAGCGGGCATGCAACAACGTACGCGATACAATCGAAACTCTTTTGCGCGCTGAATGGGAATACTACACAAGCGAAGAATGCGCGCGCCTGGAATGCGAAGACGAAAGCACGCAAGGTGGAGAATTTCGCGCGTGCGAATACCCCTATTACAGCAACGGAGGCTATACGGGCCGCGTTTTCTACAGCGATAATCGCAAGTGGTACACCGTCGACGGCGAATACTACGAGCAAAGCGACGTTAATTATGAGTGCGTCTCGATCGTGAAAGCGAGTTGATCAAATGAGCTATACGGGAATCGTCGTTGTTTTATGGGTTGTCGTTTTCCCGCTGTGTTTAGCCGTTTTGGTGCTCGTATACCGCGCGATATACCAAAAGCAAAAAGCCCGAAAAGATGCCGAGGCTATGCGAGAAGGCGCGAAAAGGATCGAGGAGCAACGGCAAAAGATACACGATAGGTGGAAAACATAAGCCCGACATGCACGGCCCTGGACACGATCCAGGGCCGCTTTTTTGTCTGATCCGATCCGATACCGGCGCGAAACGCGCCGGTTTTTCGTTTCGCTGGATCATCCTGGACGCATGAACCGCGATACCGGCGCGCGTTTGATACCTTGCGCGCGCGGCCGCTTGCAATGCTCAAATACGCCGCTGTAGCGCGTTCTAAGGCAGCGTTTCGCATTCGACTATACAAGTTTACCCTCTTCAAAAAACGTAGCCGCTAATCGCGTTCTATGGCGTCTGGTGGCGTTTGCCCAGCTCACAGGCTTATTATTCAATTGTGAAGATTCTGTGAATCCCCCGAACGTAACCCACGGCTAACTTTTCCGCGTATCCCCAGCTCAAAAGCGTTTTTTCAGCGGTCGGAAAAAATCGATATGAACACGGACCCCATCACCCCCAGAAAGTCGGGCGCGCGACTCGCCGCGTTTTTCCAGCGCCTTTCGAAAACCGTTATGAACACGCGCGCATCTTCCCAGAAACCCACGCGGCGCTCGCGGCGCTCGGCGCTCAACGTTCGACGCTCGGCGCGAAAAAGCATAGCGCGGACGAACCGCTCCCCCGTAAAATCGTTTCTCCCAGACCTCGTAATGATAGTAATGATACATCACCGAACATGGTATAATGCTTTGGATGCGGCGAATGAGCGCCGCGATGACGATGGGAGGAGGCCCGTCATGGTAGACCTTGAAGCGATGAGCCATGAAGAATACGAGGCGTACCGCGCCGAATGCGACGCGCGCAGCTCCGCAGAGTTCCGCATGCGCCGCGAGCTGTGCGGCATTGAGATAACCGAGATAGCCGATGCGCTCGGCGTCAGGCTCGACACGGCGAAGCGATGGGAGAACCCGAAGAAGGGATTGCCGCCGAGCCTGCGCGCTTGGGCGTACGTCGATTCCGCGTACATCGCGCTCATGAACGCCGTCGAAGCGGCGATACAGCAGGTCGAGGACACGGAAGAGAAGTTCGGCGAGCCGCAATCGGTCCACGTGGCCTACCGTCGTGGAAACCAGCCGACACGCGACGGCGAAACGGTCGGCCGCGCAAATGCCACCGCAAGGGCCGCAACGCTTTCGCTGAGGATGCTCGGCTACGAGGTGATCGCCGAATGGGCCGACGAGGGCACGGCGAAGCTCGCAGCGGACGCGCGCTAGGAATTGAAACGGCCCCGCGAAGAAACCGACGAGCCGATTTTCCCAGCGCGATTTATTCGTCTGGAAATGAATCCGTCGAAATGATTTTCTCACGAAATGATTTTGCCAGAATGATTTTCTCGGAAATGATTTTCGCAGAATGATTTTACTTGAAATGATTTTTATTGGATTGATTTTCGTGAAATAATTTTGCCGTAAACGATTTTGCTAGGGGTGATTTTCATGTCGATGCTTTCAACCGGCGATTACGCATACTTCTACGAGGATGGCTGCAAAATGTACCACGCGGCCATCGGAATAGTCGAGCTGGAAAGCGACTACTGGGAAGACGAGGCGCGCGATATCCTCGAAGCCAACGATATATCAATCGCAGGCATGATCGAACCTTACGTGGGAATCTTCATCACCGACGATGGCGACGTGGTAGATGCGCAATACCGCATGCCTGCGATCTCGATGGCCGTCTAAGGATTGCCGTCGCGTGATTTCCCGACGCCGACATAGCGCGCCGCGCCATCCCCGAACTCGATGTTTCGGTCCATCCACTCGAAGCATGCGATGCACCTATCGAATGCGGATTGGCGCGTGCATCCGAGCATGTGAGCCACCTGCTTCCAGCCAGCGCCCCAAAGCCAGCGCTCTGCGACGGCCTTCGCAACACCCGTCGAGTAGAACCGCGATGCGATATCGACGGCTGCGAATGCGGCGTCGACCGATCGCTCGTCGCCGTCCTGGGCGCGCTCGAACACGGTTGCAGCGTCCATGCCGCCGCCCATCTCAATCCTTCCCGCTCGCAGCCATAAGCGCCATGATGGCCGCTCCGAGCACGAACGCGAGCAAGTGGGTCGCCACGAGCAGCATCAGCAATACCTCCACCCGTAGCCGTAAGCCGTGTTGCATGACGGCTTGCGGTTGCACACGCGGCTGATATTGCCAGCCATGCCGCAAATCTCCGCGTAAGTATGCTTCGCTCCCCATTCTCTAAGCAAATCATGGCACGCATCGGTAATCGATGCATAGCGCTTGCCGTCGCTTCGCACCACAGGCGTTCTACGGCCCATCATCGGCCCCTCCGTTCCCAGAATCGCCTATCAGATCGGACACGCTGCAACCGACCGCATCGGCGAAGCGCATCCAGGTATCGAGCATGCCGAGCCTGTCCCCGGCGAGGATTCGGCAGACGGTGCGGTAGCTCACATGCGATTCGCGTGCGAGCCTCCTGCGGCTGATGCCGAGTTCGGCCATCTTCGCTTCAAGGTGCCGCCCCGTGGTGTCAATGGTGTCTCCCATCGACGTTTGATTATACCATGATTGGGACACCTATGCCTCACAGCGTAATTCGACCCCCAATTCCCTGCATCGGTCGCAGAACGACTTGTATTTCGAGCCTGGGCCTTTGAACTTTAGCGCATAGCCCAGCGTCGTCATCATATCCCGTATCAGCTCGTCTCTATCCTCGCAGGCTATGAGAACGTCGGTGTCCCTGTCCACATCCCTCAACAGCCTTCCCGCATCGTACAGGCGAAGCAGGTCGACTACCGACCATAGCGCCCAATTCGATAGGTACACCATGTCCTCGTCGCTCAACCCATCGAGCTGGCTTACGGTATCGGCCCTGGCCTCGCTTACTTCGTTCATCAGATCACCCCCAGCCATTTGAACTCGTCCTCGAACATGCCCATATCTGGGAAGCCGCCGTTCGGGTACTCGGACTTGATTCTCACCCAGAGTGCCCTGATGTGCGTTTCCAGGTGCTCGTTTGTGCGTTCAAGCTGCGCAATCCGCTTGGTCTGCTCCTTGAGCGTCGCCCTGTACTCGACCAGGCTGGCACCAAACGGGTCGTGTTCCACGTCCCTGCATTTGATGATGTGCGTCCCTGGTACAAGTTCCTCTATGCCCAAGTCCTCAAGCGTCTTGTCGCCATCGCATACCATCGCCACGGTTATCACGTCATGGGCTATCCAATCACCTAGGCTATCCATCATTCCTCCCTGAACCTCATCCGATACGAGCT
>Ga0310690_10003579_pt1 | contig 23042 bp, 36 predicted proteins | sample AusTroGonzalo_MG_2_FD_207661 | JGI IMG/M metagenome (GOLD analysis project Ga0310690, IMG submission 207661) | Bovine rumen microbial communities from tropical cattle in Woodstock, Queensland, Australia - Gonzalo_04 (v2) (version 2) | ecosystem: Host-associated > Mammals > Digestive system >... | reverse complement strand
CTCGGAAAAGGATTACCGAATTTTGAAGAAGCTTTTCAAGTAATTTTCGAGGATCTGCAAGCTGCCGCAAATGTTAGTTTTGAATGTTATATTGCTTGGTATTTTAATACTTGTGTGCGTTATACATCAATGTTTTATAATGCATTGGAATCCGTTTCGGAAAATTCGATTATGGATTATGAGAAGCCGCAAGCATAATTGTTATAATTGCAAATATATGGGTTATGATTACGAATGCATGGCCTGGCAGGGTGAGTGGACGTATGACTATTGCCTTGGCGGATACATTTACAAGGGCGCCGCAGATACCAAATATATAGATGATATTATTGGTACTAAATATTGTAAATTTACACTAGCAATTAGAATTGATAATAGAGAAGAGAAGATGGATCGTGTTTTGCCCACTACAAGAAAATAGAGAATGTTGGATTGATTGTCCGTGAGCATGTGTTACCGCTTCTGGATATTGTTGTGCAATGGCACTTATAGCTTTAGATAAGCACAACGATGTAGGAATTAATTTTGAAGAATTACCTGAATATCTAAAACCAACAGAAGATGATATAGAAGAAGAGTAAGGCTCCGCAAGGGGCTTTACTTTTTGAATTTTTTGTGGTATAATAATAATAGAGGATAATGTTCAGATCAAGAATTCGCAGGAACGGAGCGCCGCAAGTGGCTAGTAAATATACTGAAAGGGTAAGTATACCTTTAACTAAGAAAGAAAAAGAAAATTGGTTACATGCTGTAGAAGTTAGTAACTACAAAAATATACCTGAAATGGTAAGAGATATTATTGATTATGTGTGTGATATTATGGAAGATGAAACTAGACAAGTAAATATTATAGTGCAATTAGCTGATAATGATGAATAAAAATTTGTCTCAAAATGGTACTATTGAAATTTGTGATGTCGATTGTCGTCTCAAGATGGTACCATTGAACGTCTCAAAATGGTACTATTGAAAAGCTTGATTTGTCTCAAAATGGTACCAACCCTACTACTCTACTACTCATTTCTACTCGGTTAACGGATTTGAGCTAAAGCTCAAACCGTTAACGAAAAAGGATTTTTATGGATAAAACTCATTTAGAAGTCTCTCCTGATTTAACGTCAACATTGACTTTTTTACGTTTAAGTTCTAAGTTTGATGGACAAAAAAGACGCATAAAAAAAAGTGATGCTAGTGCTCAAAAAATTAGTGACAATATTAAAGATCGAAGTAAATCAACTGTAGCTAGAGATTTACAAAAGTTAAAACAACAAGGTATTATTATTGAAGAAGGTAAAGACTATATAGTTAAAGAACCACAAGGTAGTTATAATAGTTTACCTACAGATTTTGTGAGGCAAATGACTAAAATGTTAAGTGGAGAAGTTATAAATGTATATAATTGACTGTATAGACGATTTGGATATTGTCAAAAAATAAAAAGACCTTGTTTATTTAGCTATGGTGATATAGTTGAACAAGCTATGGGTAAATTTAATAAAGATCGTACTAGAAAACAAGCAATGCAAGCCTTACATCAATTAGAGCTTAATGGTTTAATTGTACGAAGAAGAGTTAGAGTTGGAAAAACTTTTCTTTGGTGGTTAGAAACAATTAGAACTGAATTTATTATTAGTGATTTATTAGATCAGGTAGAAGAAGAAATTATTAAAGGTCAAATTGAATTTCAAGGTGATACTAAAGCATTGGCAGAAGGTACTAAATTTGAAGATATGGAAATTGGTGCGGCGCTTGGGTTTACGGATGAAAATTTACCAAAATTAAAAGCTACAACTAGAGGTTTATTAATGGCATATAAGCCTATAGAACAATTAGCAGAAGAAAAAGGCGGAACTGTCGAACAAATGTTTGATTGACTCGAAAATGAAGTTGAAGGTTCTGAAAATGATGCTTATATAGCATATGAACGTAAACGTTTATCATAAAAATTGTCTACACTAGATAAAAATTGTCTACACTAGAGGAACTAGTGTGCGCATGTCATGACCAGCAAAATTTTTCATTCTCGACGCCGCAACCGCAACGCAAAAAGGATTTTTTAGCTAAAAATTCATTTCAAAATCTAGCGAGATCGCTCGTAAAATCAAAGTACCACAATATTTTGTATCATTATTTGTATTTTTTAATTAAAACCCATACAAAATGTATGGTGATTTCTAGGGTTGGTATAAATTTCACGCCATTTTAATGATTTGGTCTTATAGTCGGAGTAGGATTCCTGTTAATAAATTTGATTTTCAATTTTGAACGTCCAATAGAAGTGAAAAAGTGGTGCGGCGGCCAGCTAAAAAATTCGCTATTGACAGAACGCCGCATTTCTGGTATAATTAAAGTGATATATTTTTTTTATTTTTTCTTTCTACTCTTGGAAAAACTTGAAGTTTTTTATAAATTTTCATTTTGAAACGTAAAAATTTTGGGAAAAAATTTTCATTTTTAAACGTTTCTGGTGAAAAATTTTCATTTTCATTTTCAATTTTCGTTGTTTTATACTGGTTATGGTTAAAAAAACTTATTTTCAAATTAAAAAATATATGATATAATATATATGTAAGGTTAAGGAAGGAAAACAAACTACTAGAGCTACTATTGGAGATCGGAAGCATCGAGGAGCTAGAAAAAAAGTTGTTGACAGTAGTTCTAAAATATAGTATAATATATATATAAGGTTAAGGAAGAAAAAGAAACTTCCGAGCTTGGTAAAGAGGGGATGGCCTCCCCTAAAAATAAGGAGCCTCATAAGGGGCAGAAAAGGAGAAAGAAAATGGCTGAGAAGATTACCCGCAAGGACCTGTTCGCTCGTATCGCTGAGACGATGAATGACGACGCTGAGGTTGTCGCGATGTGCGAGAAGTACATTGCCCAGCTTTCCAAGCCGCGCGTCCACAAGACCAAGCCTGAGGTCGTGGAGTTCCGCGAGGCAGTCGCCGAGTACCTCGCTGGCGCTGAGGGACCGCTCACCAACAAGGAGCTCTCTGGTGCTCTGGGCGTCTCCCATCAGAAGATGGCTGCAGCGCTCCGTTGGCTGGTCGGTGAGGGTCGCGTCATCCGCACCGAGGGTGAGGGCAAGAGCGATCCCGCTACCTTCGTCATCGCCTAACGCGGCGTGGAGACTGCCCTAGCAGTTTGGGATGCGGGGAGTGGCTAGGGACACTCCCCTCCACCATACCATGACACTTAAGGAGTAACCACCATGAAGTATACCTTCACCACTGAGAATGGCACCGAGAAGACGATCAACATTCCTGATACTGTGTTTGCGCAGGGCCGCAAGGAAGGTCTGAGCAACCGCGAGACGATCGACCGCTATCTTAGTGATGAGGGTTATATTATTGACCCTGTTGTGGCGGAGCTTACTGCGAAGGCTCGTGCAAATGGTACGAATATGCGGGCGAAGGGTGGCGAGCGTAAGAAGCCGACCCGCAAGCCTGATGATGTGAAGCGTGCGCTGATCGCTGGTCTGCATGAGTATCTGTGCGGCCTCGGTAACACCGATGCGGAGACGCTGAACATGATTCACAGCATCGAAATTACGAACATCGAGCGTATCATCGCCTTTGAGATCGGCGGTGAGCGTTATGAGCTTACTCTAAGCAAGAAGCGTAAGCCGAAGGCTTAGTAAGTTACCCCTTTCTAAACGGTGGCGTGAGTCATGGCGCGCCCCGGCCCCTTTCTCGGAGAGCGTCCTGTATAAAACAGGGCGCTTTCTTTTTTTCTATTTTAATTATATCAAAAAAATAAAAATTATCAACAGAAAAAATTTTTTCCAGAAAAATGAATAAAGGGCGTATAGAGCGTGTCCAGATGCGGGAATCGGGAGATTTTTGGCGAGATGCTGCGGGCCGCCAAATCTCGGAAAATGGGGCGTATAGCGCGCGTCCAGACCTCGACCGTGCAGGGCGAACGTCTGTTCGATATCGAACATTTGTTCGATGCGGTGTTGTAACTTTACATAACTAGCTATATGTCACGCTTCGCGTGACTTTGCATAAAATGCCCCTCGATAACCAATAGAATGCATAAAATAGATGGAATATCGCATAAAATGCATAATCGTAACTTGACATAACATGTTTTATCGTGCTTTTGCACGATAGATGCGGGCGCCGTTCACCGACGATTTCCTACCGTTCACCGACAAAGACTTGACTTTTTTGCGTGAGTGTGCTAAAATTTTTCGCCCGCCCTCGGGAAGTTAGTCTTGGTTAACTTTTGCGGTGTGCTAAGGCGCTCCCTTGCGAGAGCGCCCGCTGACCCGTTTACTTTGCTTACAGGGGTTGAAACGGTGCCGAAATCTTTACCCCTTGGCGGGGCTTGCGCCCCGCCTTGGTTGGTCGCTAGGCGCGGCGGTACGTGACCTTCCGACCGTCCACGACCTTGGAGAGGATGCCCAACTCCACGCCCACGCGAGCGACAGCCGCCGCCTTCTGCGTGGTGAGGCAACCGCGCAGGTGCTCGGTGACCCACTTGGAATTGACTTCCGCGCCAGCGGGTATGGCGTCCGCCAGCTCACGAGCCATGCGCTCGTTCTCGATGCGCGACTTGCTCGGCGCGGTCGACTTAGCGCGGGGCTTGGTGATGCTTGCGAGCATCTTGTCCAGCACCTCGACAACCTCGGGGGTGTCGGCGCAGCGGTCGATGGCGGTGCGGAGCGCGTCCGCGCGGGTGATGGTGGTCTGCTTCGTCATGGCAGTTTCCCTTCCGTCTTGGGCAGGTGAGCGCCCCTTGCGCTCGTTGCGAGCCTCCCTTGACACTACTTAGTTTATCAGAAAAACAAGTTTGTGCGGGGTGAGTTGGCGAACGGTAGTTTTTAGCTGGTGAACGGTTGAACGGTCGATTTTTGGGTGTGAGTGGATTTTTTTAAAAATTTTTGAAAAAGTGCTTGACAGCTTCTAGGTAGGTGTGGTAAAATTTCGCCCGCCAACGGTCGATCGAACGGGGTGAACGGCAAAACAGAAAAGGCGCTTGCGCGCCTTTTCCTTTGAGGGTTTGTGGGCTTGCCCTAGGGGTTGACGCTCCAGCGGTCAAGGCTCATCTTCCACTCGGTGCCGTCATCCTCGATGAAGTGGAACCACAAGCAACCTGCGACCTCGTTCACGTTCTCGGCGAGAGGGCGGAGGATGCGCACCATGCGGGCGATGCTGTCCTCGTCAACTTCGCGCGGGATGAGGTCAACCTCGTCATCGTCCAGCCAGTCTTCCTCCAAGTCCATGATAGTCGCCTCGATTTCGCCGTCCGTGTAGGCGAACCAGTCGATGTCCCCCTCGCGCGCGTTCAGCATGTCCACGACCATGTTCCTGATGCTCATTTCTAACCCCTTTCAATTGATTACCTTACATTAGTTAGTTTACTACTAAATCGGTTATTTTCTTTGTCATATCCGCGAACGGTCGTTTTTGAGGGGTGAGCGGTCGATCGTCCGTGTAACTTTACATAACCTGCCTTTATTACGTCATGCGGCGGAAAATGCATAAAACCTTGAAAATATGCAATCAGATGAATAAACAGGGGTGGTTATTCATTTTTTTGAATACTCCTAACTTTACATAACATGTTTTATCAGTAATGATTTTGAAAAAGTTAACCGCGGTTAACTTTTGAATCGCCCCCGACAAGATGATACCACGAAAAAATGCGTTTTCGTGCGGAAATGCCTAAAAAACACATAATCTACACAACTTCAGCACTTTAGTGTGCTAAAGCAAGTTAGTTGCAGGTAACTCTTACATTTGTAAAAAGTTAGCCGAGGGTAACAAAAATTTTCGACCGCCAGCGGTCTAGTAAAATTTTACCATGTGCAGAAACCCTTGTCAAGACCTTTTTTAAAATTTCTTTATCTATTTTGAGGATAATACAAATGTAAAAGGTAGGTGGCTTTTGCCACCTACCTACTGCGTTAGGGGGTCAAGGGGTTAGAACCCCCCAACGCCCAATATTTCAACCACAAGAGAGATAACCAACGCCAGCGTTAGAGCGGTGAGGGCTGCATTCTTAATCTTGTCAGCCCACGGGCGGCACAGGTAAAAATCCCTAAAAAGTGCGATGATGTTAGCCACAAGCCAAATCAACTGCGCCACGAGCGCAAAGTCGAAACGCACGAGCACCTGCCCCGCGATAGTCAGACCCAGCCCCAAAAGCTGCAAATTCTCAACCCCGCGCGTGTGCTTGCGCTCTTTGATGTTCCTTGCCATTTGAAACCCCTTTCAAATCGTCTCTTACACTACTAATTATAGTTAAAAAACGCTGTTTTTCTTGACATGTTCGTGAACGGTTGATTTTAGGCGGTGAACGGTTTTTAAAAAAACTTTGTAAAAACCTCTTGCAATCGTGTCGATGTTGTGATAAAATTTCGCCCCCACTCGAACAAGTGTTCGGGTGGAGGCGCTGGGCGCTGGCGGGCAATTAGCCCGCCTTTGCTTGCAGGTCGGCGGCGAGTGCGTCTAACTGCTTTGCAGCCTTGCGCCAACCGCTGCCGTTTGGCTTTGTGTTGTGCTTCTGCTTGCGCTTGCGCACCCTAAAAAGGATGTAGTTTTCAATGTCGCAGTCGGCAAGCGCGGTGTGCGCCTCTTCAAAATGCGCGTTATCGGTGAGATAACGATAAACAATCTCGGCGGTCGTTTGCGGGTTGCATCCAGCGGTGAGAAAACCATTGCTAAGGCAATAATTAGCAAACTTGCGTGTGTTGCAAATCGTGTCGCCCGCTGCCGTCCAAATGTCCTTAACCGTGATACCAAACGGGAAAAAGTGAGTGCGGTAGCCGTTTGAATAGGTGCTAATCGTGTTATTGAGTGTGGCAAGGTCAAAACGCGCGTTGTAAGCCCAAACGTCCTTTACGTCATACTTGCGGCAATCGGCGGCGAACTGGTTAACGATGTTAAGGAAACTGGCGGGCGTCCAGTCAATGCCAAGCCCCAAATGATATTGAACAAGTTTAGATGCATAGTAGGCACTTTTCATCAAGTCAGGATTAGAAAAAGTTTCAGCGACAACGAACGAGCGGCGCTCGAACATCTGTTCGCCATCCGTTACAATCCAGCCACAGTCATACACGAGGGACGTTTCGCCCATGCGTGCGCGGCTAAAGTTTGCGGCTGGCGCGGTCTCGGTGTCAATTACGATGTACGGTTTCATGTTTACCCCTTTGCACTAGGTTTTAACTACTCTTAAATAATAACAGATTTTGCCACTTGTGACGAAATTACACATAATCTCCATAACTTTAACGCTTTAGTGTGCTAAAGTAAAATCTTTATCGTGCGACGAGAATATTCTTGCGTGAGAATAATTAATCTGTTCATATGAACATCTGTTCATACGTTCCACTTTAGCACTTTAGTGCGCTGAAGTGCGACTGAGGATACCGAACATTTGTTCGATATGAACATTTGTTCGATTTTTAGTGTCCCCCGACAAGATTGTACCATGAAATGCGGTTTTTTCTTGCGAGAATTCATAATCTCCACAAAATCTCCACAATTACCGTTCAGCGGTTAAAATCGACCGTTCACCTGATTAGTTCTTGAAATTTACATGAATATGTGGTAAAATTTTTCGCCCTCATTCGAACAAATGTTCGAACAAGGTTTTGGCTAAGCCGCTGCGAGCAGCCTAGCCAAATTTGCTACAAGATTTTTGCTGTCCGTTGCATCGACCGCGCTATTGTTCGCGTTGTACTTTTCCCACGCCGCCCGCACGTCCGCATTATCATCTACGAGGATAGACCCCTTAATGTTTGCTACTCTATGCTTAGGCGTTCCATACTTTACAACGTGCAGTTCGTCAATCTGTGGCATGTTTGCAGCCAGCCAATCCTTTTTAGCCTTGCGAACGGCTTTGTTGTATTCTTTGTTTCCGTCCTTAGCCGTCCAGCTAATAACGCCAATGACGAACCCAGCAGCAACGAACTTGTCAAGCACATTAGCAAGCGCCCGCATGTCAACCAGCGGCACCGCCTCAACATAGGGCGAAACATCACTATTTTGCAGTTTGTCCAGCCAATCGACAACCCCATAAAGGTCGGCGATGGTTCCGTCCATGTCGAAATAAATTGCCTTTGCCATGTTAACCCCTCTCAAAACCTTACAACCTAATTTTACCCTATCTCTTGGACGATTGCAAGCATTTTTTGTGGATTTTTTGTGAATTTTCGCATAAACCGTTCGCCGTGAAAAAATGACCGTTCACCGATAGCCTCTTGACTTTTCTTGTGCGTTGTGTTAAAATTTTTTCGACCTCACTCGAGTTTTCCTCCTGAACCTGCTCGCCCTTTGGTTTGAGCGCCGCCCTGTCTTTCTCTTTACATTTACATAATAGCGCAAGCCCCTGACTTTGTCAAGGGCTTTTGCTAAAATTTTTGGAGATTTTTTGCGGCTATGCCAGCGTGTAAGTCACCTTGCGACCATCGACCACCTTAGCGATAGCACCAAGCTCAATTCCGAGCCTTGCAACTGCGGCGGCTTTCTGCGTGGTCATAATGCCGTTCACGTGCTCCGTTACCCACTTTGCATTGACTGGCTCTCCATGTGCCTTGATAGCCTCAACGAGTGCGGCGAGCAGGCGCTCATTCTCCAGCCTTGCCTTGCTAGGTGCTTCGGACTTCTTGCGCGGCTTCGTGATAGACGCAAGCATCTTGCCGAGAACCTCTGCGACCTCCGCATTGTCAATGTGCTCAATTGCGAACTCCAGAGCCTCCGCACGGGTCATTCCCTTGTCTGCCATAATAGTACCTCTTTCTCTTAGTGAAAAGCCCCTTCAGCTTTTCTTTACAATATTATTTTAGCACTTTTGGAAAGTGTGTCAACCTTTTCACAAAATCTACATAACTTTAGTGCTTTAGTGTGCTAAAGTGGGCATTCAAAAAAAATTAAAAAAATTTCAAAAAACCTCTTGACAAATCTGTAGTGCGGGGTGTAAAATTTTTCGCCCTCCCAAGGGCGCTTTCGCGCCCTCGGTTTTGGTGGTTTGGTTTGCTAATCTTTCAGCCAAGCAAGTTTGTAGGGGTTTTCGTTGTGCCATACAAAATGCTGATACCCTTCGGTTATCAATTCACCATTGCCATTAATAATTGCAAGGTGTGCATCGTCATCGCGTTCTGCCCACCGGCTGCCAATTTCTTTTGCTTCGTCCAGCGTCTTGCAGATTACAAACCTTCCTTCACCCTCTTCGACCAAATAATAATACTCTCCAACAATGTACATTTTCTTGCTCCTTTCTACTTGTTCATTTCAGCAATTGCCTTGTTCCTGTAGAGCCTTTCAACCTCTGCCAGCTTGCGGGGGTCACGCTGACGAATTGCAGCCTTGCGCATGTAGTGGTAGGTGTCAACCCAGCCGCCCCGCATAACCATCTTCCTGTTGTTCATTGTTTACCCCCTTCAGTTTTTTTCTTACAATGTAAGTGTACACCTTTGGTCGGTGTGTGTCAAGCACTTTTTTACAAATATTTTAAAATAATGCTGCACCATACTAGACCAGTAATTGCCCACACTCCAAGAGGAATAGCAAAAGATACAATCTTTGCGGGGATAGTCATAATTTCCCAATAATTATTCGTCATGTGCGCAGCCCACCTAATAAGATAGGCACTTGCGGCGAGTAGCAAAATTCCCCAAAGCATAACAACTCCCTAAACTAGCATGATAAAAATAGCTGCGGCGATAGCGATAACCAAACATGCGAGAGACTTTTTTGCATCGCACATCTTGAAGAAATACCAGCACCCAACGCCAGCGGCGAGACAAATCCCCCAAACGAAAACCCAACCAAACAGAACGAGTGCGATAGTTGCCTGTGACATTTTAACCCCTTTCCTTTAACTATCTAATTAAATTGTAGCATAATAAAAATAGTTCTGCAAGTGTTTTAGGACAAAAAAAATAAAAAAATTTTTTTAAAAAACCTCTTGACAAATATGCAGCAGTTGTGTTAAAATTTTTCGCCCTCATAGGGGCGCTTGCGCGCCCCTCGTAGTTGGTTGGTTGATTGGCTGTTACAAATCATCGCCCATTTCGTCCTCCCAAACAGAGCAACCCCAATACAGCTCCTCTGCATCGCACTTGTCGGCGAATGGACAAACCTCACAGTTTTTGGGGGTTCCTTCCTCAATGAGATACTCTTCAAACGCCCTTTCAATCTCCGACATTTCAAACATGATAACCCCTCCTAATCCTCAATGATAAGCTGATAACAAAACTCACAAACTGGCACAAATTCCGTGTTGTCGGCGTTGCGCGTCCACCACCAATCATGGACGTGTGCGCCGCACATTCCGCACTCTTTCCACTCTCCCGCCTCAACCTCGGCGAGATGCTTCTCGACTGCGGCAACCCTTGCGTCTGCTTCTGCAATGGCGTTATTGCACGCCAGCACAGCGAACAGGCACGCGACAAGTGCGGCGGCTGCGATAACATACCCAATAATTGCCTTCATTGTCTTACCCCTTCTCTTAGGTTTCTAACAACTGTAGTTTACATTAAGCAATTAGAATTGTCAATACCTTTTTTGAAAATAATTGTTAAAAAATAAATTTAAAAAAATAAAAAAATTTTTAAAAAAGTACTTGACACAGATAGCAAAGTGTGCAATAATAAGATTGTCGAAAGGAGGAGAAAACATACAAGGCATGGACGCACGATGGGCTGGCGGTTAACCCAGGGATGCGGTTGGCCACAGTCTACCCTGCAAATCGAACATTTGTTCGATTCAGGATAGAAAAATTTTTTTTAATTTTTTTTAAAAAAACGCTTGACATTCCTGTGGTGCTTGTGGTAAAATTTCGCCCTCACTCGAACAAATGTTCGAGTAAGGTGCCTCTACTCAATGATTAGCATACCACTGCCAAAGAGTAGCACAAACACACCGCTTCCCTCCATGTCTGCTAGGTCATCATAGCCATAGGCTTGCGCGACATCGTCCTCTTTGTAGCCCTCGGAGAATTCCTCCCAATGCACATAGTTCTTCACATCATCAGCGCTTAGCCCATCGAACAGGTCAGCGCCGCACACTGCGACGAGGTCATCGAAGACGTGACCGGGTAGCGCGTTCACTAGCGCCCGCACGCCCTTGCCATCTATCCACATAGTCTTTCCTTTCTCTTGGAGTCTAGGTGGGGATTTCTCCCCACCTAATGCTCGTCTCTAGTTGTTGTTGTACCTCTCCCACATGTGGAAGTAATTGTAAACGTCACCGCTCCAAATCTGCCACGTCCCGAAGTCTACCAGATAGTGACCCTTCAGCACGATGCGGTCCGCAGCCTCCTCAATGGTTGCCCAGTCCAGAACACCCTCGACCAGCTTGCGCGCGGTGAGATAGTCCGACGCTTCGCGGATGCGTGCAAGGTAGATGTCCAGCGTGACGATGTTGCTCTTGTTGCTCATGGTGTACCCCTCTCTACTGTCTTACCCTGACAAGATCATTGTACCACCCCGCACTACGTCTGTCAATAGGGAAATAAAAAAAATTTTTTTAAAATTTTTTGCAAAAAACTCTTGACACCTCTTGTAGCATGTGGTAAAATCTCGGCCTCGCTCGGCTCATTTGTCAAACTTTACAAATGTATTTTTTCAGACAAAATCACTACGTTTGAGGCTTTTATTTGACCTAGTCAAATAATTCGTGTCGCTCGACAGAAAAGTTACCCTAGGTTAACAAAAAGGCGCGCCCTCACTCGGGCAGCTCGGCTGAAAGGACAAGTTCACTACGTTTGAGCAAAAAAAGTTAACCTGGGTTAACAAAAAGGCGCGGCCAGGTTCGGCCAGCGCGAGCGCGGCTCTACAGAAAAAAGTTAGCTTGCGCGAACAAAAAGGCGCGCCCTTGGTCGGGGTGCTAGGGCGGGGTGCCGCGCCGCTCGGCCGCGGCGAGAGAACACCTACATGACTACGCCGCCCAGAAATTTTCGCCAATTGAAGGGGGCCCGGATTATGGGACAAATCTCTATAGAGTGTGTCATAACGTTTTGCCTCCTCCAACACACATTCATAGTCAATTTTCAAAACCGTAATCTTAACACACGTTCACAGCCATTAATCATATTATAGCATAAAATTTTATTTTTTCAAGGGTAAATTCTAATAACCGTTTATCGCCGAAATTTAATTTTATTAAGAAAAAATTTGCTCGGCTAAAGCCTCGCTATTTTTTTAGCTAAAACTAAAAAAATTTGACAAAATAAAGAAAAAAATGGTATAATACTATTGTAAGGTCGAATAGTCAAGCTTTAGTTTGACCTAATAATAATACTAGGAGTGTTGTACATGCAATTAGACTACAGCCTAACCACTCCAGAAGAAAGAATAGAGTGTGTTAAAAAACTAATCGCTGAGACTCCTGACGAAAAACTTACGCCGCAATATTTACTTTACATGTCTAATTATATATTATTTACACAAGATCGTAATCAAACTAAGAAAGAGAAAAAAGCAGAACATCCAATCTTAACAAAAAACAGAGAAGCAACAATTAATAAACGTCAGGTGTCTTACGAAGAAATAGTCTCCAACTTAGAAAATGGAGAAGATGGCATCTACGCCATGATAAACAATGACAAGAATCAAATTCTTGATCCAAAAGACCCAATAACAGAAGAAGATAAACTCACCATCCCTGGGATGCAAGATTTAATTGACACAATAAATTCCTTGCAACGTCAGTTCGACAAAGCAACAGGCACTGCACGTTACATCCTTAAAAAATCAATCATTGAAACGTGACAACAAGCCTACCTCCTAAAAGCATCTTATAAAAATGCTAATGGGAAAATGAAATCTTCTCAAATAAAAAGCCTTATTAAACTAGATATACACGAAGAAATACACTTCGATGATGAAGGAATGCCAGTATCAGATGGTCTACTTTCCCTTCTAAATCCAGACCATGTTTCTTTCCTTCTCTGTTACTACACAAAACTAAAAGAAGAATGTTGAGACGACTTACAATGCGACATGCATTGATTACTAATAGACCTAGAACAACTAACAACACGTGTCCTCGCAGAAGATTATCCTCTCCTTTACGACCTAGTAATTTGAAAAATAGATGGTCTAACCAACGAAGAGATACAAATTGAGATGGATCGCAAATACGCAGAATGACATTCTGAACAATATTATTCTTCTTTGTGACGCAAAAGAATACCTCGGTTGATCTCGGAACAAGCTAAAAAAGATTACTTAATTTGATACTACACCAATAAAGAATATGGCTATTGAAAGAAATGCACGAAGTGCGGGCAGATAAAATTAGGTCACCCCGCGTTCTTCTCGAAGAATTCGTCCAAAGATGGCTTCTATAGTCAATGTAAAGACTGCAAAAATGGCAAAACTAAAAAAGGCTCGTAAGAGCCTTTTTTCATAGATACAAAAGGAGTAAAGATGGCAGAAAGAATAACTTGTACAAAGTGCGGGCGCTCGCGACCGGAGACTGAATTCTTTAAACTAAAGACAGGCAATCGCGACAATATTTGTAAGGATTGTCTGACCATGTATATTGACAACCGCAAACCAGAAACATTTACGTGAATCCTTGAAAAATTTGATGTACCGTACATTGAAAAGAAATGGGTCCAACTCTGCAACGAAACATACAAAAAGAATCCTGGTTCATTCGGGCCTAAGTCAGTCATAGGTCGTTATTTACGCGCCATGAATATGGTTCAATATAAATCATACACTTACGCAGATTCCGATAAACTAAACTTCGCAGACAAAAAACAACAACAAGAATCAAGTGCGGCGGTCGCTGCGGCCCAAGAGCGAGAGCAAGAACTAAGGGATAAATTAGAGCGCGGAGAAATTACAGAAGCACAATATAATACTTTATCTGCGGGAACCCCTTCATCCAACGATGCGCCAGAATTTGAAATTCCTAACCTGCCGCACTATCAAATAGATGAATCTGTTATCACAGATTCTCTAACAGATGATGACATACAATTCTTAATGTTAAAATGAGGAACTGTCTATACTCCTTCACAATGAATTGCAATGGAGACAATGTACAAACGTTACTCTAATGAATATGAACTTAATGTAGACCGCGAAGAAGTTTTAAAGAAAATGTGTAAAACTTCACTTAAAATGGATGAAGCTTTAGACACAGGAGATGTTAATGGCTACAAGAGTCTTGCAACCGTCTTCGATCAGCTCCGCAAATCAGGTAAGTTTACAGAGGCTCAAAATAAAGATGATAAGCAACGCTATCTTGACTCTATTGGAGAGTTAATTGCTTTGTGTGAGCGTGAAGGTGGACCAATTAAACAACTACCTAATCCAGATGAATATCCGCAAGACAAAATAGATTTTACGTTGCGGGACCTCAAGTCTTACACATACGGCCTCGTTACCAATGAGTTAGGACTTGGAGACTTAATTGAGTCATACATTGAAAAACTTGAAAAAGCTGAAGAAGAAGGTGATGTAAACTTAAATCAAGGATTAATTACATCTGAAGAAGAACTTGCGGCCGACGCGTTGACGGATGACGAAGCTGAAGAGTTTCAGATGTTTTTAGAGAACGAGATAGAGAAAGACGCGGAGAAATTGTTAGAGGCTCTTGGGGAGGTGTAATAAATGTCTTTAGAAGCATTAATATCTACTCAAAGAACTAGAGAACAAGAAGAAGAGATTACTAAAGAAACTATCTTAAAAAATATAGAACCACTACGTAATATTATTGCCTATTGGAGAGTTTATCCTGATAGATTTGTTGATTTTTTATGTTCTTTAAATCCTGATAATACTTTCCATTTCTTCTTTTATCAAAGATTATTCTTGCGAGCAGTCATGCGGCACAAATATGTTTTTGGTACATTTGTGCGTGCTTGGTCAAAATCTTTTATGTCAGTTATGTCTTTAATGATTAAAGCTATTTTATATCCTGGCGCTAAACTTTTTACTGCGGCGGGTGGTAAAGAACAATCTGCGCAAATTTTGTCTGGTAAAGTAGATGAAATTTGTCGTTTAATTCCTGCTTTTGAAAAAGAGATTATTTGAGATACTCGTGGCATTAGAGCGCGCACATCACAAACTAAAGATAGTGTTATTTATACCTTTAAGAATGGTTCAACTCTAGAGAACGTTGCGGCGACAGAGAAAACAAGAGGTAGGCGTTTTCAAAGTGGATTATTTGAAGAGTGTGTTGGTATTGACCAAGATATTCTTAATGAAGTATTAATTCCTACTTTGAATGTTAATAGGCAAATACCTGGCTGGGGTGCGGACGACCATGAGGCGTTAAATAAGAGCCAAATTTTTGTTACATCAGCTGGATATAAAAACACTTATTCTTACGAGAAATTAATTCAGTTATTATGTATGTCTGTTGCTCGACCTGCGGACGCCATGATTCTTGGAGGTTCTTGGCGCGTTCCTGTTATTGAAAAATTATTAGATAAAAACTTTGTTAAAGAATTAAAACTTGATGGTACTTTTAATGAAGCATCATTTGAACGTGAGTATGAATCTAAATGGACTGGAGATATTGAATCTGCTTTCTTTGAATCATCTAAATTTGATAAAAATAGAATTATTAATTTACCAGAATATAAATTTAGCAATAAGACGTCCAAGGACGGTTATTATATTATGGGCGTTGACGTAGGACGTTTTGGATGTACTACTGAAGTTTGTATTATCAAAGTAACTCCCGCAACCTCTGGCATTATGTTAAAACGGCTAGTTAATATTTATTCTTTTGATGAAGAACATTTTGGTATGCAAGCAATTAAATTAAAGAGACTATTTAATCAATATAAATGCAAAATAGCCATTATCGACGGTAATGGTTTAGGTGCGGGGCTTGTAGATATGTTAACAATGGATACTACTGACCCCGATACTGGAGAAATTTTATATAATTGAGGCGTTTATAATGATGAAGATAGAACATACAGGTCTATGGAAACAGAGAACACTTTACATAATGCTATGTATGTTATGAAAGCCAATCAAGCATTGAACTCTGAAATGTATGCTTACTGTCAATCACAAATGAGCGCAGGGCGCATCAAATTCTTAGTCGATGAAAATATTGCAAAGAATAAATTATTAGCCCAAGAGCAAGGAAAGAAAATGAGTCCTGCTAAACGTGCGGAGTACCTGCAACCGTTTGTGCAAACCTCTATCTTAAAAGACCAGATGTTAAACTTAATTCAAGAAAATGATGGCGCACATATTATTTTGAAACAATCTTCTAAAAAGATTAAGAAGGACAAGTTTTCTGCTTTAATTTATGGTTTATATTGGTGTAAACTACAAGAAGATAAACGTGGCAAGCGTGCGCGATTAAATCCAAATGATTTAATGCTCTATAGTAAAAAAATTGGGGTAAGATAGAATAATTTAGGTTAAGTGTTTTTGAATATTTATTAGATAGTGTTTAAAGGAGGAATGTAATGTTAGCTTCAAGTATGGAGGTAAAAATTCATAATATTCTAACAGATTATGACATTCCGTTTGAAGAAGAATATGAGTTTGAAGATTTAATCGCATCTAGTGGCCGACATTTACGTTTTGATTTTGCTATCTTCGCTGAAGATGGTAGTTTAGATTTTTTAATTGAAGCGCAAGGACGACAACACTATACTAGTGTTAGTAAATTTGGTGGAAGTCGTGGAGTCAGTAGACAGCGATACAATGATACACAGAAAAGAAAATACTGCTTAGATCATAATATAAAATTAATTACTATACCTTATTATGATGAACCTAAAATAACGTATGAGTATATTATGAATGCGGCAGGTTATTAAAGGAGGTGAGCGGTGGCTACCGCAAACGATTTTAAATTAACTTCGCAGTCAGAATCCCCGCATACCTCTAGGGATTTTAACAAAATTAGAATTGGAAAAACTACTTTATCCAATGATGTATTCTTTGATTTGGATTATTACAAAAAGGATCGCGCTCGCCGCAGACCTTTTGTACGAGCTGATATTATGAGGGCTTTAGCAGAGCAAGATATTTTTACTTTGCGCGCTGTTTCTCAAGCTTATTTTAATATGAACGGTATTTATATGAGATTATGTCGATATATGGCTTATCTCTATAAGTATGATTGGACAATTACTCCGATCATTTATGATGAAACTATTAAGCCTGAAAAAGTTATTGAAGGGTGGTACAAAGCTTCTAACCTCTTGGATAACTGTCATTTAAGAAAGAACTTTGGGGAAATTGCTCTTAAAGTTGTTAGAAATGGTTGTTATTATGGTTATAGGGTCGAACAAAAAGATGCGGCGTACCTACAAGAATTACCTGTAAATTATTGTCGTAGTCGTTATAAGCAAAATGGAAAACCCATTGTAGAATTTAATATTAAATATTTTGATGATAGATTCAGCGATGTGGATTATAGAATTAGAGTTCTTAAATTATTCCCAATAGAGTTTAGGAAAGCTTATTTATCTTATAAGCGTGGCACACTAAAGAAAGACTTTAATGGCGATGATAATGGATGGTTTGTTCTTGATCCAGATAGGACAGTTAAGTTTAATCTTAGCAATACTGATATTCCATTGTTTGTTGCGGTGATACCTAAGTTAATGGACTTAGAGGATGCGCAAGACCTAGATAAGAAACGCATGGAGCAACAGTTATTACGTTTAGTTATTCAAGAAATGCCATTAGATAAAAATGGTGAATCTATTTTTGATATTCCTGAAATTCAAGCATTCCATAATAATGCGGTGGAAATGGTTGGAGATTCTATTGGTATTAGTGTTCTTACTACATTAGCTGATGTTAAGGTTGAAGATTTATCAGATAATGGTAATATGAGTTCTGCGGATCAGCTTGATAAAGTTGAAAGAACTGTTTACAATGAAGCTGGTGTTAGTCAAAAACAATTTAACACAGATGGTAATATTGCTTTAGAGAAATCTATTGCAAATGACGAAGCTACTATGACTGATTTATTATTACAGTTTGAGGAATATGTACAAACATTACTTAAACCATTTAATAAAAATGAGAAGCGTCTAAAGTATAAAGCTAGTATGTTACCAACAACTATTTATAACTATAAAGATTTATCCAAGATTTACAAAGAGCAAACACAAATTGGTTTTTCCAAGTTATTGCCACAGGTTGCTTTGGGGCAGTCACAGAGTACAGTTATGGCAACTGCTTACTTTGAGAATGAACTATTACATCTTGAAGATTTATTTGTACCACCGCAAATGTCTTCTACCATGAGCGGTAAATCAGGTGATAGTGGTTCAGAAGGTGGGCGTCCTGAATTACCAGACGATCAAAAATCAGAGAAAACAATTGCAAATAGAGAATCTGCGAGTTAGGAGAGGATTGTATGGCTTTAAAAAATATTTCTGAAGTTAACACAATTCAAGGGCCGCAGTTTATTAATCTAGAACCTTTGGATATTAATCCTCTCATGTCTCGTTGTGAAATTAAAGTATTTTACTTAGGACATAACCGCAATGGTTCTTATATTAATCGTTCAACTGCGGAAGAGATGGCTAAAACTCTTCGCGGCACACCTATCGTAGCTGCATGGGATGAACAAAAGGGAGATTTTGGCGATCATGGTCATATCATGCATATTGAAGATGGAAAAGTTACTTTTTCTTGCAAAACAATTCCCTATGGTTTTGTTGCTCCAGATGCTAGAGTATGATTCCAGAACTTTGTCGATATAGACGAATTTGATAATCAAGTTGAACGCACTTATTTAATGACTACAGGCTACTTGTGGTCTGGTCAATTTGAAGAACTCAACAAAGTTATTAAAGAAGGTCAACCTCAATCAATGGAACTTGATGATAAAACTTTAGATGGACATTGGGCAACAGATAATAATCTCGGAGTTGAGTTTTTCATTATTAATGACGCAGTTTTTAGTAAGCTGTGCATTCTTGGGGATGACGTAGAACCTTGCTTTGAAGGTAGTGCTGTTACATCTCCTGAGGTTAGCAAAGAATTCTCTTCAAGGCAAGAATTTGAGCAAACCTTATTTACGATGATGAATGAATTAAAAGAAGCGTTACAAAGCAAAGGAGGGTCGAGTATGCCTGACGAGTTTGCAGAGCAGACAGAAATTGTTGATGAATCTGCGGCGGACGCTCCTGCGGTCGAATTTGCTGCTGAAGAAGTAGTTGAAGAGGCTGTAGCTGAAGAAGTCGTTGATTATAGTAATGCGGACGGTGCTGCAGACGATTCTTCTGACGAACCCGAGGATGTAACTGAATTTGTTGCGGATGACGACAAGGACGATTCCGTGGACAATGAATTTACATCTGAAGATGAGGATGATGAAGAAGAGGACGAAGATGAGCCAACAAATTACTCGCAAGAGCAATTTGAAGCTATGGAGAGCGAGCTTTCTTCCTTACGCGCAGAGGTTGAAGAGTTACGTGAATTCAAGCTAGGCATCGAAAATCAGCAAAAGGATGCATTGATTAACTCATATCACATGCTTTCTGATGAAGATAAAGCAGACGTGATTGAGCACAAATCAGAGTATAGTTTAGAGGAAATTGAATCTAAACTAGCTGTCATCTATGTTCATAAGAATGTTGACTTTGAATCTTTGACAGGTAAGCCTGAAGATATTACTTTTGAGGCTGAGCCTGCACACGAAGAAGATCCAAGTCTTACTTTCTCTTTAGATGATGAAGTTGCGGGGTTTGTTCCTAGTTTGGTTCAAGTACTCCGTCAAACCGCAAACAAATAAATAAAGGAGGAAAGTGCTAATATGGCAATTACCATTACACGCGATGGATATGGTCAGGTAGAGCCTAACCACTTATCCGCTCCTCGTGATGGTCGCGTCTATGCGCAGCTCCCCGCTAAAGAGGGTATCAAAATCCTCGAGAATGGTATGTTCGTTAAATATGACTATGCCGCTGGCGAATGCAATTTTGATGGGGACGGCGCTTGGATGCTCGTTTACAATGAGGAAAAGCTTTATGATGAGCGTCACCAGATGCACAAGGACTGGGCACAGAAGGTAGAAGATTCTTATGATGGTAAGATCTATCCTCGTGTTTTCGGCATTGTAGCTGGTGATCTTTTTACTACAAATATGTTCGCAGATGAAACAGAGCTTGAGGTTGGCATGGACCTAACCCCAGGTGAAGACGGTATTTTAGCAGAAGTTGATGAAAACGCTGAGGACGAGCCTACTCTCGTCTTTAGGGTTGTCAGGGAGTGGACTCTTCCCGATGGTCAGCCTGCTGTTAAACTACAGTGCATCAAGGCTTAATTGAAGGAGGGAAGCATATAATGGATTATAAAGATCTTCGCGAATTAGCTCGTATCGCTGTTTCTGCTGATCCAAAGGCTCCAGTTGCTTACTCCTTTGGTGAAGAAACATTTACACTTGATCAGGTTAACGAAGCTCTAGCAGTTGAGTTTAAGGCTCTTGCTCCTGACTATCGTACCTACAAAGAAAACCAGAATCTCATTTTCCGTCTTATTGAGGAAACTCTTAATGAGGTTCTCCCTGCTCGTGTTGAGCAGCAATACATGGACTTTGCTGAGGTCCGTCGCGTTGCTCAGGGCGACAAGGCTATCTTCCGTCAGCGCATCTCTGAATCTTCAAAGATTCGTGCAAAGAAAAACTTCGTCACCCGCGTTGGTCTAGCTGGTCGTTACGAAGTCTTCATGCTTGATGGTCGCTCCCTCGAGGTTGCAACCAGCGCTATCGGTGGAGCTGCTCGCATTGGCTTCGAGGAATTCCTCGATGGCCGCATTCAGTTCTCTGAACTCACTGGTCTTATCATCGAAGGTATGGACGAGTACATTTATCGTGAGATTGCTAAGGCTCTTGAGGCTACAGTTAAGAATCTCCCCGCAGTTCAGCGCGCAGAGGTTGCTGGATTTGACGAGGACACAATGGATGAACTCCTTGCTATCGGCGATGCTTATGGTCGTGCAGCTATTTATTGCACAGCAGAATTTGCTGCTAAGATGGTTCCTGCCCAGGGTTGGGTTTCCGACAATATGAAGGACACTCTCTGGAGCAAGGGTATGCTTGGTATCTACAAGGGTCACCAAGTTATCATTCTTCCGCAGTCTATGGTTGATGAAACCAACCAAGAGAAGGTTATCGATCCTGCCCAGGCTTACATCATGCCTGTTGGTTCCGAGAAGCCTGTTAAGCTAGTCTTTGAGGGTGGCGCTTGCGTCCGCACAGTTGAGGACAACGACGACTGGAGCACCGACTTCCAGACCTATCAGAAGTTCGGTATCGCTACACTTCTTAATGGCATTATGCTTAGCTATCGTAACACCGATCTTAAGAAAGCTAGCCGTATCCACAACCTTCCCGTTGACGGCGGCGATGACGATAGCGGTACAACAAACCCTTAATAGGCCCGACCGTTACAGCCGAGGACGGGACGGCCGATCTTTGGGGGCTAACAGCAACAGACCTACAGGAAGGTCTAACAATTGCTAATGGAGCAATTACTGGTACTCTTAAGTATGTTGACGCTCCAGCCTACGTTAATACTTGGCATGTAAATCACTACATGGCACTAGCGTTTGAAGACCAAGACGATGCAGATTCCATCGCAGTTGGTATTCTAAACACTGTCGAGCTTGATATCGACAACATCGCAGTGATTGCTGTTGACGACCTCACCAAACCGTTGAAGGTCGTTGTTACCAAGGGTGCAGAGTCTCAGACATTTGAATACAATTTGAGTGGATTAACTCTTGCTCCGCAAGGCTAATTAACTTTAGCGACAAGGGGAAGGGAAAGAAAATATTTTCTTCCCTTCCCTTTTACTTGTTTTAAGAGATAAAAGGAGAAAATATGTTAAAAGATCAAGATATGGTAGAAGTTCGCAATCTTGTCGACCACATGGTTGTTTACAAGCTTGATGAACTCAATCGTAGGGTTGTTTTTAACCCATTTGAAACTAAAAAGGTGTCCGCAGGTGAACTCCGTCGTCTTAACTATCAACATGGTGGTCAAGTCTTACTTCATAATTATCTTTCAGTTCAAAATCAAGAACTTCGCAAAGAATTTGGTATTGACCCCACAATGGTTGAATATGATTGGACATTAAAAGATATTGATGCGGCGCTTATATTACGTCCTATGGATGAACTTTTAGATGCTCTAGAGTTCGGGCCTGAAGGTATTAAAAATATGTTAGTCGATAGGGCAGTACAATTGAAGATTCCCGACACCAATAGGAGAAAAGCAATTCAAGATATTATGGGTGTCGATGTAAATAGTATGATTAATTTTCAAGCGCAGATGGATGCGGCGCCTAAGACTGAAGCACCGCACACTCGTCGCTCTGCACAAACCGCTCCTAAAACGAGGAGACGTGTTCAGTAATAGTTGAGAAAGGAGATTGATATGGCAGAAGAACTAATAGAAGTAACTCCTTTCCAAGAACAATATGATTTTTTCTTAGCTGGTATTACCGATGATATGTTTATGGAAATGACTAGAGAAGATACTGAAGAATTATTGGAAGAAATTCTTCTGGCAGCCCTGCCGCATTTTGAATTTCCGCTTGAAAAAAATTTGTTCGACAGTATAGATTTAGAAAATAAAAATTTTGGTTTAAAGCTAAATCTTGAAGAAAAAATGATTATTCGCCAGTATATGATTAGTGAATGAATTGGTTATCAGTTAGCTACTATTGACTTGGTAAGACAAAAATATAGTGGTACAGATTTTAAATTTACTTCTCAAGCAAGTCATATTAAACAACTTACTGCTCTAAAAGCCCAGTATGAGCAGAAAGGTTTTCACTTACAGCGCCTCTACCGCAGACGCAGTAAGAAAGACGCAAATGGCAATTTCTTGTCCGCTTACACCCAGATTGTCGAGCGTCTATAATGTTATGTGTGTTCGAGTCTAATATTGATACTGATTCTTACACTCTTGGAGAGTGCTTAAAAAGAGTTGGTAATCAAATTTTCAAACTGCTACCGATGCGGGAAGAGGGTGGAGAGTGGATTAAACCACTTGAAACTGTTACTCTTGAATTAATAGGTATGTATAATTTATTTCCTGAAAAGCAAGATTTATTTTCTTTAATTTGTAAAT
>Ga0310690_10003577_pt1 | contig 23053 bp, 18 predicted proteins | sample AusTroGonzalo_MG_2_FD_207661 | JGI IMG/M metagenome (GOLD analysis project Ga0310690, IMG submission 207661) | Bovine rumen microbial communities from tropical cattle in Woodstock, Queensland, Australia - Gonzalo_04 (v2) (version 2) | ecosystem: Host-associated > Mammals > Digestive system >... | reverse complement strand
TTCATATACGATACTCCCTATTGAAACCCAACTCATTTCGCCGTTGCGGTTGTCAGCGCCATCGTATGCCGCACCTTATTGTAGACGCCTTCCGCGAAGGTGTCCGCCATGGCGCGGGGATAGCTGGCATGAAGCGTATACAGGGTTTTGTTCACGCAGTTCACGATGACGCGCCCCGCGACGCCGACGCCGTCCTTCCGGGTTCCCTTATAGGCGGCGTACACCCCGTTGCCGTCGATAAATCCGCGGCTGGCAGTGTTGGAAGGATCAAAGGATTCGAAGTCCGTGCTGATCGTGTCCAGCGTCCCCTTCAGCTCTTTGGTCAGCTCCGCCTTGGAGTAGTTCTTGCTGAGTGGAGAGACACGGATGACCACCTGAGGAGCGTAATCCATGGAAGGATCCGGATAGGTTAGGATGTACGCGTCCGGCTGTGAATCGTTAACCATCCACCCCGTCGGTCCCTCGAACTTTAGATGCAGCGCCGTCGCCTCATAGGCCTGATATGTGAAGGTCAGCTTCGGCAGAGGCGTCGGGGTCGGCTTGTCGATGGGATCGATCCGCACCGGCGTAGCGCCCGCGTATTCGCTGTCAACGATGGGCGGGGCGGTCATCGCGTTCTGCGCCACCGTCAGGATTTCCTCCGAGCCGCCTTCCTCGGATGCGGGATCGTAGCTGCCGTCGTCATAGTCGACCTTCTTGGAAGTATCCGAATACAGATCCTGTCCGATCTGTACTTCAACGATCTCACTGCTCTTCGACGAGCCTGAATCGCTTCGAGCCTGCGTAGGATAGGTTTCCTGTTTCTGACAGGCCGCCATTACGACGCCGCACAGGATGACGAGCAGGAGACAGAACGCGCGTTTCTTCATGGTACATACCTCCCTTAAGTGAATCAACGATTTGCCGGGCTGAAACCTTCCCGGTCTGCTTACTCTTCTTCCGCGTAATATGGATGATAGACCCGGCGTTCCAGGGAATACACCTTCTCGCTGAAGGCCCCCTCCGGGGTCTTGTCCGTCACAGTCTTCATGGTATTCATCCGGGCGTCCATCATATCGATCCAGTGAAGCGCCTCCGCCTCAGGGAACATCGGCGGCTTCGGGCTGCCATATTCGCTTTCTCCGTGATGGCTGAGCAACATGTGTTCCAGCAGCAGCACCGTTTCTCCCGAAATACCCAGCTTCTCCGCCACCCGGTTCAGGGTGATCACGCCCCCCACCAGATGACCCAGCAGCTGTCCTTCCCGGGTGTAGTCCGGCACATTACCCGCCTGGTCGCTTTTCAGCTCCTCCAGCTTACCGAGGTCATGCAGAATCACCCCCGCCAGCAGCAGATCCCGGTTCAGCCAGGGGTAGACGTCCAGCATGCCTTTGGCCAGCCGCAGCATGTCCGTCGTATGATGCAGAAGGCCGGACCGTTCCGCGTGATGCATGCGCTGGGCGGCGGGGTAGTAATTCAGCCGTTCTCCCGCTTCCGCCAGCATGCCTTCCGTCAATCGCCGGAGCGTCTCCGAGCTGAAGGAAGCCACCGTGTCCGTAATCTCCTTCCGCATCTCCTGCGGACTCCTCGGCGCAGCGGGAACCAGCTGGTTCATGTCCACCGGATCCTCCCCGGTGGACAGACGCCATTTCTCCACCCGGAGCTGGAGACGGCCATTGTATTCCTGTACGGTTCCCCGGACCTTAATCACTTCCCCGGAAGCCGGCGGCGTTGCCTCCGGATCCCAGTTCCAGATCTTGCAGTTGATCTCCCCCGTCCGGTCGATTAGGTTCATATCCACATAATCATTGCCCTTGGAGTCCTTCCGTTTCTCCGAGGAGCGAATCAGCAGGAATCCTTCAAAGCGCATGTCCCGCTGCAGCTGACAAATCGTATAATTCTCCATGAATCTCCCTCTGTTTTCCGATGCTTATGATGGCGCCTTCCGATCAGAACGGCGCGTCCGGCCCGCGGGTTTCCTCCCGGGCCAGGTTGGCGAAGGTCGTGAGCTCTGAAAGCCAGGCCAGCTTCACCGTCCCCAGGGGGCCGCTGCGCTGCTTGGAGACGATCACCTCGCCGATGTTCTTGTCCTCCGTGTCCTTGTTATAGTATTCCTCCCGGTGGAGGAACATGACTACATCCGCATCCTGTTCGATGGAACCGGAATCCCGCAAATCGCTCAGCACTGGCCGCTTGTCCAGCCGGTCCTTGTTTGCCCGGGACAGCTGAGCGCAGGCCATGATGGGTACCTTCAGCTCCAGGGCAATGGCCTTCAGCTGGCGGCTGATTTCGCTGACCTCCAGCTGGCGGTTTTCGCTGCGGCCGTCGCCGCGCATGAGCCCCAGATAGTCCACCACCACGAGATCCAGCCCCCTGTCCATCATCAGGCGGCGGCATCGGGAGCGCAGCTGAGACGGCGTGATGCCCGCCGTATCGTCGATATAGAGCGGAGAAGCGGACAGTGGCGCCATGGAGGATGCCAGGCGAAGCCAGTCGTCGTCCGACAGCGTGCCCTTGCGTACCCGCTGAAGATCCACCCGAGCGTCGGAGCACAAAAGCCGCATGGCAATCTGCTCCCGGGGCATTTCCAGCGTAAACACCGCCACGGTTTTCCCCTTGTTCCGGGCCGCGTGGCCCGCGATGTTCATGGCGAAGGAGGTTTTCCCCATGGAAGGCCGGGCGCCGACGATGATCAGCTCGCCCGCGTGCAGCCCCGTCAGCATACTGTCCAGATCGATGAAACCGGTGGGCACCCCCGAGAGTTCTCCGTGCAGCCGGGACAGTTCCTCAATCTGGTCAAAGGTCTTCAGCAGCACGTCGGACAGGGGTTTCAGATCCTCCCCGTCCTCCCGGTTCATGGAGATATCGAAGATCGCCTTTTCCGCCTCCGCGAGCACCTCTTCCAGCGGTTTCTGCTGGGCATAGCTGTCCCGGGAAATGTTCTGAGCCGCCTGGATCAGTTTTCGCAGGGTGCTTTTCTCCCGTACAATGCGAATATAGGCGTTTACGTTGGCTGTGGTGGGTACCTGGGACAGGATGTGCATCAGATACCGGTCTCCGCCGACCCCCTCCAGGCTGCCCCGACGGGCCAGCTCCGCATGCGTCGTCACCAGGTCGATGGGAGAATGCTGCCGGTTCAGCGCATCCATGACGGAGAACAGCTCCCGGTGCTCCGGCTGATAAAAATCCTCCGTCCGGAGCTGCTCCATCGCCCGGAGCACGGCAACGCTGTCCTGCAGCATCGCGCCCAGCACGCTGACCTCCGCCTCCACGCTGTTGGGCGGAGGAAGGTGGCCCCATTCCTCCCGCGTCGTTTCTTCCATCCGTTATGCTCCTGTTTTCCTCACTTCCCCGACGGGGAAGAGCGTTATTCGCAATTTTATTTCTTCAGCGGCTGAACGTCCAGCCTCATGGGGGTTGTGACCCCGGTATGCAGCTGAACGGTGATATCCCGGAACCCGACCTCGCGGATCGGATCGCCGATATCGATCTTCCTCTTATCCACCTGGATGCCGTGCTGCTTCTCCAGCTCCTCCGCCACCTCTGCGTTGGTCACGGATCCGTAGAGTCGGCCTTTCTCACCGCATTTGACCTGCAGAACGATCACCTTGTTCTTCAGCTGCGCGGCTTTGGCCTGGGCCTCCGCCAGCTTCTCCGCGTCGCGAGCGTCCTGCGCGGCCCGCTTGCGCTGAATTTCCTTCATCGCGCCGGTCGTGGCTTCCGCCGCCAGCTTCTGTGGAAAAAGGAAGTTTCGGGCATATCCGTCGGACACATTGACGATCTCATCCCGCTTCCCCAGGTTTTTCACATCCTTAAGCAGTACAACCTTCATGACTTATTTCCTCCTTAACAAACTCCTAACTCCAAACTCCTAACTCCTAACTCCAAACTCCTAACTTCCCTACCGTTTATCATGATCGATAAACTCCAGGAAGATTAACCCGATCAGCACATAGAGCGCACAGAAGGCGATGAGGATCGCCCAGTTTTTCAGCACGTTCTGCTTCGTGGATGCGTAATCCTCGTTCTGCATATGCTTCGCGGTTTCCTGGCCGACCTTGTGCATGACCTCGTCGATGGACAGCACCCGCTGGATTTTGTTCATCAGGCCGTCAGGTTCCGAGTCGTTCATGGTGTTCAGCGCCGTCAGCAAAACGGTTGACTCCTGCCCGTTGTAATCGGACACCGCGCAGATGGACGCCAGCCCCCAGCGGGTAATGGTTCCCTTGGACAGCTCCATACCGATCTCATTCAGCGGGATGACAAAATTGGCAAATACCAGCTGTACGATCAGCACGAAAGGCATCACGGTCATGGCGGTCATGGGCGTATGTACGATGCAGGAAATCATCAGTCCCAGCATGTCCGCGCAGTAAGTGATCAGGAACATCGTGATGCCCAGATCCAGCAGGAAGCTTCCGGTCACCGCACTGAACGCCGGCAGATGCACCTTGAAGATCAGGAAAATCGCCAGGGTCATCAGCACCTGAATCAGGGAAATCATCGCCTGATAGATCATATGGGAGATCAGATAAGACGATATGTGCATGCCTGCCCGGTGCTCCCGCTTCAGGACACCGCGCTCCTTGCATACCACCTGGATGGAATTGAAAATGCCGTTCCACACGCATACGCAGGTGATGGCGAAAGCCGCGTAGCTGGTGCCTTCCATGTTGATGAACATCATCTTGCCGATGACATAAACCACCAGGAAGGCGATAATCGCGGCCAGGGGCAGCACCTTCCAGTTGCCTTCGCTGATAAACAGGCGCATATGTTTCCCGAGGAAAACGGGAATCTGCGCCAATCTCCCCTTATAGGGCGTGCTTTCTTCAGGAACCTCTTCCTCCTGGGTGTTCAGCTTCGCCCCGGCTTCCCGGAACACGACCTTTTTCACCGTCGAGTGCTCCTGGGACCAGACTTTATATTTCTCAATATATTCGTCAGCCCGACCTTCGCCGCCCTCATAGGTCGCGTTGATCCGCTTGACCATGCCTTCCAGTGAGGGAACGCCGAAGAACTCCCGTGCCTCCTGGATGCTGCCGTAGAAGGCCAGCTGACCCACCTTGTCCTCCGTCCCCTTGGCCAACACGATCACCTTGTCGAACAGATGCGCCACCCGGTCCGGCGAGTGGGTAATCACCATCACGATCTTCCCCTGGCAGGCGATGAGCCGCAGGTTCTCCATCAGTTCCGTGGCCATGATGCCGTCCAGGCCGGAGTCCGGCTCGTCCAGGATGAACAGGGACGGCGACGCCACAAATTCCGTACAGATGGAAAGCCGCTTTTTCTGCCCGCCGGAAAGCTTCGAGACCAGGGTGCTTTCCCGTCCCGTGAGACCAAAGGTCTCCAATACCATGCGAATCCGCCGGTTTTTCTCCTCCTGGGACAGATTGGACGGCAGCCGCAGATCAGCCGCGTTGGATACCGTCGCCAGCACGGTATCCTCCTCGCGCATCAGCGTATCCTGCGGTACAAAACCGATCCTGTGTTTCACCTGCTCGTATTGCTTGTAATAATCCACGCCACCCTCGACGATGGTTGCGTTGGCTTTCTCATAGCCGGTAACCGCGTTGACGAAGGTGCTCTTTCCCGCGCCGGAGCCGCCCAGGATCAGGACCATGTTGCCCGGTTCGATGGACAGGTTGATATCCTTGAGCAGGGTGATCTTCTTCAACGCGGTATGCACAGACCTTTCGTCGATGGCGATGGAAAGGCCGCCCTGGGTCGTGCGGTACCCATACAGCAACGCGCTGCCCTCAAACAGGAAGTGGGTAGTCCCGACCTCCAGGCAGTCGTCAAACTGCAGCGGAGCAGGGGCTTTCACCGGTTCTCCCCGCAACTTCAGCTCCACGTTGCTTTCCTTCAGCCACCAGCGGTTGTCCTCATATTCCAGGGAGATCGCGACATTCCCCGTTTTCTCCGCCTCATCCTCGATGCGCACGGTATGCCGCCCGTCGTCCATGTCGATGAGCTGCCAGTCCGTGGAGGATGCAAACCGCTCCAGGAAAACAGCCGTCAGCATCCGGTCGTTGGAGATACGGATCACAGTGTTATCCTTCAGCTCCGCGGTTTTACCGCAGGCCAGCGCCTTGCCGCCCACGAAGGTGAAGGTATTGCAGCTCAGATTTTCGTAGATCCAGCGGTTTCCCTCCCAGCGAATCTCGCACTGCAGCGGGTCCAGGAAGGGATAAGTCATCTGAATGCTGTTGGTGGTGAAGATTTCCATGTCATTCTGCCCCTTCACCAGGGCCTTATCGAAGATAACATACTGCCGGGGTTTTTCCTGCGCTTCAAAGAAGACCAGCCCCGCCGGGAATTCCGGTCTGCCGTCGTTTCGAATCATATCTGTCGCTCCTCTCTCCCATCAGGAAGGATTTTCCTGCGTTGTCTCAGCTTCCGTCGCTTCTGATTCGGTTGCGTTCGTTGTTTCCGTCGTCACTGCTTTTTTCTCCGCTTCGATCTCGTTCTGCTCGCGGATGATCCCGACCATTCCATTGATCAGCTCCGTCAGGTAATCCATGATCTCTTCGTCCTGGAGCAGATTGATCATCTCCTGTTTGGCCGTCTCCATGATCGGACTGTTCAGCAGGTTTTCCAGCTGTTCCAGAAAGGTCCACAGGGCCTCCTGCTCCATCAGATCGGGCATGGAATTCTTCGCCCAGTCGCTTTCCGCCACACGGGCAAAGATCTGCATGCCCGTTGTCAGCGCAATGGCTTGAGGATCCCCGCCTCTTTCTTCCACGATGCGATTGAATTTCTCCTGGAACCTGGAGAGCTTTTCCTCCACCTGCTCGCCGGTTTCCCCTTCGACGATGGTGGCGTCGATGAAGGCTCTGGCTTCTTCCAGCTGGCCTTCAAGCGATCCTTTCAGCGTCTTCAGCAGATCCTGAAGATCCTCTTTTTTGACCAGCTTCACGAAATCCTCCCAAACACGCTGGAAAGCGTTGGATTCCGTCAGGGCGGTATAGGAGGACTGAAGCGCTTTTCCATCCTCTGTCTCCAGATAAAATTCCATCGAGTTGATGATCCGATCCAGAGAATCCCAGAGCTTTTCAACGATGACCGTTTCCTTCTCGCTGAGCCCCAGTTCCCGCAGAATCTTGATCGTCACCGGACGATTCTCATACAGCCACAGGGTCGTTTCCAGAATGATCTCGTTGAAAACTTCTTTAACATCTTCATATTCCAGCAGGGATCGGAAATCTTCCGAGATGAGGATCTCTCCCAATGTTTTCAGCATTTCCAGCGCGCCGCTGGCCTCGCCGCTTCCGGTCTTCTCCCGGCTTTCCAGCTGTTCCACAATTTCCGCGTTGGTCTGGGTCCTCTCCTCCGCGCCAGCCAGAGCGCATCCAAGCAGCAGGATCACCGCCAGCAACACCGCGCCCCATCGCTTCACTCTGTTTGGTTTCTTTCGCATACGCTTTCGTCCTTTCGCCTTTCGACTTTGGGAAACCAAAAAAGTCGTTCATAATATTTTATATGAAACCACGTCGAAATGCAACAGAAAAAAAACGCTTGCCAAAAAGGAGTCCCGCGATATAATAAAGGGAACGATCATGAAAGCGCTCCCCCACCGGGGGGAGTGCGTTTATGGGAGGAAAGCTTATGAAAAAAATGTTCCTGCTTCTGACGATTCTCCTTCTTCTGCTGCAGGGCGTCGCCCTGGCGGAGGAGAAGGAAATCCTGACCTTTGGCAGCGTTAAGGTGGAAAAGGACGCGGAAGTGCTGGACATGGGCAAGCGCCAGGTCAATGACTGGGACGGTTTCTTTGCCCTGCTGGATCAGATGCCCAACCTGAAGCAGGTGGACATGTACGGCACCGTGCCGAATCCGAAGGTGCTCGCCCAGTTGGAAGAACGGTATCCGGATGTGGAATTCGGCATGACCCTGCGCTACGGCCGGTACCGGATGCGTACGGATGATACCGCGTTCTCCACCCTCTACGTGGGCGAGGTGGACGGCAACCGCAAGTTTTCCTACGATGAGATCGCCATGCTCCGCATCTGCAAAAACCTCTACGCCCTGGACATCGGTCATCACCCGGTAAAGAAGCTGGATTTTCTCTACGACCTGCCGGAGCTGCGGGTGTTGATCGTCGCCATCTGCGATCTGACGGATATCACGCCCATCGCCAGCCTGAAGCACCTGGAATATCTCGAAATCTTCCACAATCGGATTGAGGATCTTTCCCCGCTGTCCGATCTTCCCTACCTGATGGATCTGAACCTGGTTAAAAACAACGTAACCGACCTGGCCCCGCTCATGACGCTCAAAAGCCTTCAGCGGCTTTGGATCTTTAAGTGCAATCAGGCGGACTCGTCCTATCCGGACGAGGAAACCCTCGTCCGTCTGCGGGAAGCCCTGCCAAACTGCCATATCGACGCGGAATCCACCTCCACCGCCGGCGGCTGGCGAAAGGATCCCCATTACACTGTCATCAGCCGCATGTTCCAGACGCGGGTCTATGAACCCTTCGAGGATTCCAATCCCGAAAATCTTCCCCCGCTCCTCCGGAAATAAGCGGAAGCCCACATTCTGCTTTTTACTTCCTACCTTCTACCTTCCACCTCAAACTTCTAACCTCGTAATTCCAAACTTCAAACTCCAAACTCCAAACTTCTACGTTGTAACTCCACCCTCTACTTCACCTTATAGATCGCCGCTTCACTGTTTTCAAAAACCTTCTCATACATTTCTTCCAGCGCGTCCTCGTCTACGTCGTAGTTTGAGCGTTCATAAGAGGACACATAGATATAATCCGCTTCGTAGATTTCCGGGATTTCCGAAAAGCTTTGCGGATCCTCGTAGAAGTCCTCCAGATCCATATTTCGTTCCGTTGTATTGAACCCGTGCCAGTACAGCCACAGGTTCGGGCCGCAGACGATGGTTTTCCCCGCGATGGACAGCACCGGGTTCAGGTGCTGTGTACCGGTCAGAAATACCGCGTCCCGCTCCGTGTGATCCCTTGCGTAGAGGCCAGCCTCCACGCTTTTCGCGCTGTAGGCAGTATAGTCGCTGACCGTCTCCCGCCAGAGGCTCAGCGCCGGGCTCAGAAAGGTGGCAATCGCCAGCAGGCCCGCCAGCACATACCGGCCTCGCAGGCCTCTGAGCCGTTTCCACATGTTTCCGCACCAGTCCGCTACGATCATGGCGCACAGGAGCCAGGCGAGGTATAACAGTTTGTTATTGTCATAGTCATTGGGCTGGAAGCGGATGAATTCCGTCGCCAGGATGATGGGCAGCGCCATGGCGAACAGCCGCCGGTTCCGGGGATTCTTTTCAAACAGTGCCAGCACCAGTGCCAGGAAAGGCAGCCCGATATTCTTGATATAGAACCAGAGATATAAATCCCGCATGCCCGTGCCGGACGGGTTATTGACCCAGTTGAACTGGAAGGTCAGGAACGTGTTGCTCCCTTCCCCCTGGAAGGTCTGCGTGAAGGTAAAGGCCAGCAGCTGCGGCGCTGAGAGCAGCACCGTCACCAGGGCATAAAGGGCATAGGGCGTCAGGATTTCCCACCGGCTTCTGCGCACCACCATGGCCTTCGGATCCCCATGGATCAGGTCATAAACCATACAGCCGACGGAGGCCAGCCCCAGCGCCAGAAAGGTATGCGTATGAATCAGCGGCAACGCCCCGGCCCATACGCCCAACAGGGCAATTCCCCGTCCGCCCTCCTCCGGATCCCGCTGCCGGGGACGGAACCCGCTCTGCAGTAAATAAAAGCAGGGCAGTCCCATGCACCAGCCTCCGAGCAGCGTTCGCTGCGGAATCATTAGGTCGCAGATCACGTTGCTCCATCTCAGGTTGTTGGGATCCGGCTGATTCGTCGGCGTTTTGTAATAGCCGGTCAGGATATTCTCTACCCGTTCCCCCGCGGTGGAAAACCAGTTTCGCAGGAAACTGCCGATCCGTTCGAAGAACCCCAGGCCCTCTTTCGCCCCGGCGGTCCCTCCCGCAAGGTCAAAATCGTACAGGAATCCCAGCCCGCCGTTGAGGAAGAACAGCAGGGCTGCCAGCACCGCAGTCCGCTTTCCGCCTGTCATGTCCCGCCCCAGGATCAGCACGCCCGCGTAGCATAACGCCATCATCAGCGTTGCCGGCACAGCCGTCGCCGCCTGCAGGCTGGCGCCCAGCAGATAAAAGGTGCTGCTCAGCGTATCCGTCAGGAAGGGATAGGAAAGCCGCGCGCCTGGATAAAAGGGATAATCCGCAGGAAACTTTTTGCCGATCAGGCCGGTGATAAAGCTCAGATGCATGGGCAGATCCCCATAGGTGCTCTGGCCTACATGCCAGTTGCCCGCGCTGTCCACCCGCATCACATGGGTATATTGCAGGTATCCGCTCAGAATTGTCAGCGGGACGCATACCCACAGGAGCTGTTTCAGCACCCGGGTTTCTTCCTCATCCCAGCCCCGGGGCGTCCGCCGGTCCCGCGCCGCGTAGCATACGAGCCCCAGTGCCATGAGCGCTCCTGCGCCAAAGATATGCGCCGCGGTATCAAAGGTGAAGAAAAAGGCGCCCAGCGCAGGCAGCCACATTTCCTGCAACAGCCCCAGACACAGCCCCAGCCAGATCCGGTTCAGCATCCGATGTCGCGGCAGCAGCAGCCGTACCTGCAGGAGCCCCATCCCCAGGTACATCAGGGTATACGCGCTGGCGCCGATCATCCGTTCTCTCCTCCTTCTTCCTCCAGGCTCGCCGCAATCTCCATCAGGCGGCGCATCCGGTGGTTCACGCCGCTCTTCCCCACCGGCGGATCCAGCGCTTCGCCCAGTTCCTTCAGGCTCAGCTCCGGGTTTTCCAGCCGCAGGCGGGCCATTTCCCGCAGCGCCGGCGGCAGTGTAAACAGCCCCTGCTTCAGGGCAATCCGCCGGATGGCTTCCGCCTGGCGAAGCGCCGCGTCCACCATCTTTTCCCCGTTGTGTTCGTCGCAGTTCGCCGCCCGCACCGCGCTGGCCCGCAGCTGCTTGCGAACCCGGATGTTCTCCAGATTCAGCACGCTCTGTCCGGCGCCCATCAGGGCCAGCAGATCCGCGATTTCCTGCGCGCCTTTGAGATAGGTCACCTGCCTTCCGTTCCGTTCATAGGCATGGAAGGGCAGCTGACACTTTTCCATCAGTTTTTCCAGTGTTTTCGGCAGCTGATCATCCTCCGAGGCCCATTCAAAATGGTACCCTTTCTCCGGATTTGTCACCGTGCCGGCCCCCAGGAACGCGCCTCGCAGAAATGCTCGCCGGCAGCATTGCCGGGTCATGGGATGCCGGGGAACCGTCCGCTTCAGATGCATCTGCCCTTCCTCGTCCGTTTCCGCCATGTGCAGCGCGTTCAGCAGCGTCCGGCTGTCCTCCCCGTTCAGGGTCAGCACGCAGGTGCGCCGTCCGCCCAGTTGAGCGGACTGGATGAAATGAAGGGACGGGCTCACCCCCAGGCGTTTTTTCAGCAACAGAAAAAGCCGTCTCGCTGCTCCGGCGTGATCCAGCCGATAGCTGACGGACAGCCATCCGCCGCCTCGAAAGGACAAATGGCCCGAGGTCTGGGTCATGGCGGAAATCTCGCTGAGCATGCAGCAGCTCTTTCCCAGGGGGAGATGAATCAGCTCTTCCTTTACCTGGGCGGAAAAGCTCTGCCTATCGTGTCCGCGCATCAGGCTTCTTCTCCCAGGATCCGGATTTCAGGCTCCAGTTTGACGCCGGCCCGCTCCTCGACAATCTGCTGCACCTTGCGCATCAGGGCCAGATAGTCCGCGCTGCTTCCCCCGGTGTTCACCAGGAAACCCGCGTGCTTCATGCTGACCATGGCGCCGCCCACGCTGTACCCCTTCAGGCCGCACTGGTCGATCAGCGCCGCCGCGTAAAACCCTTCCGGCCGCTTGAACGTGCTGCCGGCGCTGGGCACATCCAGCGGTTGCTTTTCCGCACGTCTGGCGTTCAGTTCTGCCATTTTGGTCCGGATTTCCGCTTCCTCCCCCGGCTGCAGCCGGAAGGTGACGGCTGTCACGATAAACCCTTTTTCTCCCACCGCGCTCCGGCGGTACCCAAAGTTCATTTCCTCTCCGGTAAAACGGCAGGGTCTCCCATCCGGAAAAACGCCTTCCACCTGGACAACCACCTGGGACATGTCTCCGTCGTAGGCGCCCGCATTCATCGAGACCCCGCCGCCCACCGCGCCGGGAATGCCGGAAGCAAATTCCAGTCCGCTCAGTCCGTTTTCCGCCGCGAAGGCGGCTGCCGTCCCGAGACCGGCGCCTGCTTCGGCAATCAGGCAGTCCCCTTCCCGGCGCATCTCCCGCATATTCCGCCCAACGGAAATCGTCAGCCCCCGGATGCCTCCGTCCAGCACCAGCAAATTGCTGCCCCGGCCAATCACCGTCACAGGCAGCCCATAGGCTCCGGCTTCCTCAAACAGCGCGGCGATCTCCTCCCGGCTTCCGGGAAATGCCAGATAATCCGCCGGTCCGCCCAGTTTCAGCGTGGTATATTCGCTCATCGGTGCGTCTTTCAGCACACGAAACGACTCAAACATGTTGTTTCCCTCTTTCTCCGCCCATTTCCCAACCCATGGGCACTTTATTATACTTCTTTTTTCCCTCCCTCGTCAAATGCCCGATCGCTTCTTCCAATCCTCACCAGACCGGTGATCGAGAGCTTACATACATTTCCTTTTTTCGCCTGCGCTTCCACGCGGATGATACCGCCCGGCTGTTTTACCATGGTCTGAACCAGTCCGCCGCGTCGAACCGCTTCCCAGGCGCCTACCGCCGCGCTCCCGCTGCCGCATCCCGTCTCCCAGACCATCGTATCGCTTCCCCGGACATACACCAGGGGGCGCATGGTTCCCGCTTTCCATTGAATCAGTCCAACCGCCTCATCCGGAACCGCGGAGGCGATCTCCCGAAGCAACCGTTCCGCGGCTTCATCGGAATCCAGCGGCTCCTCACAGATCATATGAAGAATCCCTTCCATCCGCACCGCCGCCATCTGTAAACCGCCCCATGTTTCCCGCTGGATGCTGATCACCTTTGGCATCGGGACCGTCCCCTCAAATCCGTCCGCCAGCCGTTTCACCCGGCACGGTAATACTCCTTCCGCCCCGGAGACCTCCAGCGGAACCAGGGCTTCCTCCCCTGGCTGCAGCTCATCCCGCACCAGATAACAGGCCGCGGCTATCGCAGCGTTCCCGCAGAATTCTCCGCCCATCAGCCGGATTCTGGCCCGCCCGCCCTGCCGGGCGGGTTCCAGATAGGCTACCTGTTCGCAGTCTTTCATCAGTTCCTCTGTAACCCGCGGCTCGTCTTCGGCCGGCACCGGCTCCGTCACCAGATCGGTCAGATTTCCGGTCGGATCCAGCTGAACATAGGCATACTGTTTCATGAATTCTGCCATCTCCTTCTCATCACCGCTTATCCTTATTGATCTTTACCGCGTTGAGATAGGTGTGTTTTTGCGCCTGAGCCACCCAATAGCAACACCATATGACCCGGGAAATACAATATGTTTTTTCATTCAGCGGGGCTGTCGAACGGTTACGACAGCCCCGCTGAAGGTTTTCTAAACGATAGCAGGAAGATAGATTTATTTCAATGTATCATATTTCGCCTGATACTCCGCCAGAATCTTCTCCCCACCCTTGGCATACCAGTCTTTGTACACACCCTTCAAACCTGTCAGATCGATCTGACCTGCAATGTACTGTACCTGCGCGTTTTCCACCTCATTGTTGATCGTGGCGCCAACCAGATTGTTGGTTTCGCTTTCAAGGGTCAGGCAGGGATTCGCGATCACATATTTTGCGTTGTCCTTCAGGTTCTGGTTGTATTCGCTGCGCAGAGGAGTCGTGGCAGTGGCGGGCGTCAGGTCACCGTTCACGTTCATGCCCAGCTGATTCAGGCTGTGCTGGATGGTGTTGGTTTTTGCGGCATATTCCGCACTCTTCTCCTCTTCCCCTTCCGGGTAGGTGTAGCGGTTCCCATCTTTGTGAATCCAGTAGGTCTGACCCTCCACACCGCAGTTCAGCAGGGTCTGGCCTTTTTCGCTGTTGCACCAGTCAAGGAATTTCATTACGGCAGGCAGTTTCTCCTGAGAGACCGCTTTGGTGACTACGACTTCTCCGGAAGCACCGATGTTCTGGGGCCAGATCTGGATATTGCCATTCTTGTCCGGGAGGGCAGTCAGCAGGGAAACGACAGGCTTTTCCGGATCCACACCTGTGTTCTGCTCCAGCCACTCTTCGAGGCGATACCCGTTGTCCAGGCAGTCCAGCCGTGCAAGCGCTTGTTCGTTTCGTTCTGCGTCATTCCAGTTACCGCTACTGATGGTCATGAAATTCGGATCAATGCCTCCGGCAGCATACAGATCACGCAGGAAATCCAGTCCATCCTGGAAGGCTTCGTCTTCGAAGGCCGGATAAAGCTTGCCGTCTTTGTCCACGCCATACTGATAAGGCGCACCGTTCATGACGGTCATGATCCCAATGGTGCCTGTCGCGTAGCTGCACATATTGATCACGTAGGTATCCGAATCCAGTGCGGCCAGTTTCATGCACATATCCTTGAATTCTTCTACTGTTTTCGGCTCTTCCGTATAACCCACCTTCGCGGCATAGTCTTTCCGGTAGTAGATCCCGGCGCGCGCATAGGCGCGGGAACGATAGATTCCATAGACTTTTCCGTCGATCGAGATGTTGTCATAGATGGTCTGCTGACCATCCGCCAGGTTCGGATACTGAGCGATCAGATCAGTCAGATCCCAGAACGCGCCGGCGCGGGCAGAGGAGATGGTGATGTTATCCTGCGGTCCTTGCATGACCATAATATCGGGAAGATTCTTGAGTTCCGCCAGGGTCAGGGTTGTCTGTTCGCCATATCCGGAATTGGGAACCCAGATGACGTTCAGTTTGACGCCCGTATCGTCATAGATTTCTTTGAGGATCGGGTTGCCGTCCTCCAGCGTTTTCCAGTCGGAGTCGGAATAAAAGTCCGGAAGCATCACGGTCAGAGTCATATCTTCATTTCCTTTAACAACCTTGATCGTAATGGTTCCCTTCTTCTTGCTGCCGTCCTTCGCGGTCGCGGTGATCTTCGCGGTGCCCGCGGCTACCGCCGTGACCATCCCGTTCTCATCAACGGTCGCGACCTTCGGCTTGCTGCTCTTCCAGGTGAATTCCTGTGCCGCATCCGCCGGCGTTGCCTTCGCGGTCAGCTGCATGGTCTTCTGAGTCAGGCTCAGCTCAGTGGATGGCGCGGTGACGGTCACCTTCGTCGCCTTGCTGCCGGGAACCGTTATGGTAAACGCGGCTTTGACCTTCTTGTTGGCGGTGGACGTCGCCGTGATGGTCGCTTTCCCGGCCTTCACCCCCGTCACAACACCTTTTGAACTGACAGTCGCAATCTTCTTGTCGCTCGTCTTCCAGGTAACGCCTTGCGGAGCGCCTGCGGGGGAAACCTTCGCGCTCAGTTTGGTTGTTTTCCCTTTTTTCACCGTGTCAGATCCGGAAATGCTGATTTTCTTCGGTTTGACCGTCTTCTTCGCTGCGTCAACTCGCTCAACTTTCTCTGTTTCCTTCGCCGGATCAGTCTGTTCAACATCTGCCGCTTTCTTCGCTTTCTTTGTCTTGCTCTTTGTTACTTTTTCAACAACCTGTGTTTTCTCACCGCTCACCTGCTGTTCCACCGCAACATTTTTATCGTTGTGCTTTTTCTCAGCCAGCGTAGCCGGAACAAAGCAGGACAGCATCAGCGTCATCACCAGCAAGGCAACGAACCCTTTTTTCACCCAGCGCAACATGAGAACACCTCCATATTTTTTCATCAAGAATAACTTAGGAAAACGCTGATTTATTCATAATCAGCATCAAAGCCTTCGGCTCCACGTGTTGATTTCCGTTGTTTTCTCGCTCTCCCCCTGACGGGGGAGAGCTTTAATTAGTGTTTCCTTAGAACCCTGATTAAAGCCTGCGTCAGCCGTTTCCACCCTGGATCAAAACGATCTCCAGCGTTGTGCCATTGATGGCGAGCTGGAAGCTGTGCTTTTCCTGCGTAAGCTGCCAGGTTTCACCTTCGTAGGAAAGGATATAATGATCCTCCTGCTTCTTCCATTTTAATTGATTCTCGACCTGTCCATCAGGGGAATCCAGCCACACATGTCCGGTCCCATCCTTATAAAATTCTATCCAGATGGCGGTGAGTTTTGTCTTCTGGCCGTTAATCGTGACAACTTTAGCAGGATCCCACTGGAGCTCAGTCCCATAGAGGAGACCGTTGCCAATCGTGTATTTCCCGTTCTTCGTGAATTCTCCATATTGCAGCTCTACGGAATAATCATCCGCGAGGTACAGCTGATCATAGGGATGTTCCAGATCCCCCGTCACCATGACGCCGTCGGGTTTGAAGAAATACCAGTCCTGGTCAATCTTCTTCCACCCGGTAACTTTATTCCCCTTTTCGTCATAGAAGAAGGTGTCGCCGCCTTCGGTCAGCCACCCCTGCTTTGCAGTGTTTTCATCGATCACGCTGATCGTGACGGCTCCCTTTTTCTTGCTGCCGTCCTTCGCAGTCGCGGTGATCTTCGCGGTGCCCGCGGCTACCGCCATGACCACGCCGTTCTCATCAACCGTCGCGACCTTCGGCTTGCTGCTCTTCCAGGTGAATTCCTGTGCCGCATCCGCCGGCGTTGCCTTCGCCGTCAGCTTCATGGTCTTCTGAGTCAGGCTCAGTTCGCCGGAAGGTGTGGTGACGGTCACCTTCGTCGCCTTGCTGCCGGGGACCGTTATAGTAAACGTGGCCTTGATCTTCTTGTTGACGGTGGATGTTGCCGTGATGATCGCTTTCCCGGCCTTCACCCCCGTCACAACACCCTTGGCGCTGACTGTCGCGACCTTCTTGTCGCTCGTCTTCCAGGTAACGCCCTGCGGAGCGTCCGCGGGAGAGACCTTCGCGCTCAGTTTGGCAGTCTTCCCTTTTTTCACCGTGTCAGATCCGGAAATGCTGATTTTCTGCGGCTTGACCGTTTTCTTCGTTGCGTCAGCCCGCTCGACCGCCTTCTCTCCGAACGAAACGGTTTCCTTCGCCGCCTCCACGACGCAATTCTCGCAATCCTTTTTCTCCGCCATCGTCGCCGGAACAAAGCAGGACAGCATCAGCGTCACCACCAGCAAGGTTACAAATCCTCTTTTTACCACACGTATCATAAGAACACCTCCCTGTTTTTTCTTCGTCAAGTATACCATGGATTCTGGTACAATTCAATTCCCATCTTTCCTATTTTGTTCCGCACAAAAGGGATGAATTTTCATTTCATCATTCTTCTTTGAACTATTTCGGTGAAGTTATCAAATCGTAAACTGTCAAATCTAAGGAAACGCTGATTTATTCATATCAGCATCAAAGTCTTCGGCTTTACAGGCTTGATTTCCCTGTGAACGCTGTCAATTCCGTTCTTGTTCTTGGTGTCGAACAATACCGCACAACTGCGCTATGAATATAAACGATTATGATAAAGTTGTCAAGTTATGATTAGCTTTTTTCAACTTTCTTCTTGCATTTGGCAATTTATTTATCTGACATGGCAACTTATTCGCCGCAGTTGGCAAGTTTTGAGAAAGAGAAACCGTCTTGAATCACGCCCGAAAATGATGTATACTTTCTTCTGTCGGAATAAACAGAACCGATAGAAAGATGAGGAGGGTCATATGCCACAGAATACATTCCCCAGAACGACTGTTGCCGGAGTTTCCGTATCCAGAATGATTATCGGAACCAACTGGATCCTGGGATGGAGTCATCGGAGCCCCGCCGCCGACCAGCAGATTAAAAACCGCTTTCCCGGAGGAAACGAGGTGTTTCCGCTCCTGAAGGCTTTCCTGGACGAAGGTGTGGACACGATCATGGGTCCGCTGCAGCAGGAACATGTGATGCAGGAAGCGGTGAAGGAAGCACAGGACCGTACCGGAAAGCGGATGATCCTGATCGACACACCCATCATCAACGTGGACGACAACGAAACCGCCAGACGGGAAGCGCGTGCCACCATCCACAGGAGCAGAGAATGTGGGGCCACCTTTTGCCTGATTCACCACTCCAGTGCGGAGCAACTGGTGAACAAGAACCTCCACCAGATCATCCGGCTGGACGACTACACCGACATGATCCGGCAGGAAGGGATGATTCCCGGGCTTTCCGCCCATATGCCGGAGCTGATCACCTATTCCGACGACAACGGATACGACGTGGAAACCTACATTCAGATTTACAACTGCATGGGATTTTTGATGCAGGTGGAAATTGAGACCGTGGCATCCATCATTCACAACGCGAAAAAGCCGGTGATGACCATCAAGCCGATGGCGGCCGGGCGATGCACGCCGTATGTCGGGCTGAATTTCAGCTGGAATACGATCCGCCCATGCGACATGGTGACAGTGGGATGCACTCATCCGAGCGAAGCGGAAGAAGACATTGAGATCTCCCGTGCCGCGCTGGAGCACCGTTTCCCGATCATCGGGAAACGTGCCAGCCCGAACCAGCATCAGGACGCGTTCGGCGGGAAATAAAAAAGAAGATCGGAGGAAAAGAAAGTGAGCAATCAGGCATTCAACTGGTGCTTTATCGGCACAGGAACCCTGGCAAAACAGGTGGCCGCGGAGATCACCGCCTCCGGCAGACACCGGATTACCGCCGTATATTCCCGCAGATACGAAGCTGCGGAGGAATTCGCCGGACAATACGGGGCGAAGGCCTTCAGGACGGCGGAGGCGGCCATGCAGCAGGCGGATGCTGTCTATGTGGTAACTCCGCATCCATCCCATTACCAGTATACAAAAATGGCCATTGAAATGAAGAAACCGGTGCTGTGCGAAAAGCCTTTTACCGTGAAGGCCTGTGAAACGAAGGAGCTTTTCCGGCTGGCCCGGGAAAAACAGGTATACATCGTTGAAGGCATGTGGACCTGGTTTGCCCCGGTGGCCCGCAAAGTGAAGGAATGGGTGGACGGTGGCGTCCTCGGTGGCATTCAACAGGTGACCACGAAGATGCTGGTCAACGTAATCCACTACGCGCCGAGACTGACGGATCCTGTACTGGCGGGAGGCGCCATTCTGGATTCCGGTGTGTATCCGATCACGTACCTGTACCGGCTGTTCGGCAAGCCAACGGAGATTCGATGCAGCGGAAGGATTGAAAAGGGCGTGGACCTTGGTGACGAAATCGATCTGACCTTTGCAAACGGGCTAACCTGCCACATTTCTCTGGCGATCGACAGCCACGCGGACCAGAACTTCATGAAAATTGAAGGAGAAAAGGCCGACATATTCCTGAACCATTTCCACTACACGGACCACGCTGACCTGATGGAGAAGGACGGGCGCCTGATCCAGCGATATGAGGGAAAGACCACAATGCTGGAAGAATTCGACAAAACCGCGGAAGAAATCCGGGCGGAGAAAATCGAAAGCGAATTCATTCCACCGCAGGCGACCATCGACGTAATGGACATCATGGACGCTTGCAGAGAACAGATCGGGCTGATCTATCCCTTTGAACAACAGGGATGAGCAAAGGGATCGTCGGTTCAGATCATTCATTTCATTAACACATAACTCATCCTGAAAACAGATCTGGCGCTGTTCCATTGACAGGTGTGACAGCGCCAGATCTGCTTAAGAATTTGATTTTTAACGATACAACAGCCTTGTTATTTGAACTTCGTCTTCGACGGCGCGCCTCTCTTTTTCAGGACCGTCGCGTAAGACTTCGCCTTCCCGCCCGGACAGGACACGGTGGCGGATCCGTTGATGTTCTTGAAGGCGTCCGCGCCCACATTTTTCGTGGTCAGCAGGCGGGTTTTGATCGTAATGGTTTTCAGCGACTTACAGTCGTTGAAGGCTTTCTTTCCGATCTTATTGACATTTTCGGGAATCGTGAACTGTGCCAGCTTGGCGCATTTCCGGAATGCGCTGTCGCCAATTGTGGTCACCTTTGCGCCGCCTTTGACTGTCTTCAGCTTTGGACAGGCCTCGAAGGCGCTCTTCCCGATGGTTGTCACTTTCGCGCCGATCGTCACCGTGGTCAGCTTATTCATTCCCTTGCAGGCGGCGTTCGCGATGGCCGTCACGGGATAAGAGGTCTCGTTAGCTTCAACGGAATCCGCAATCGTCAGGGATTTGGAGGATGATTTCGCGGGCTTCTTCAGCGTCGCCGTCCCTTTCTCCAGGTTCAGAGAATAGATCCCGCCGTTTAGCGTCACTTCAGTAACGATCGGCTGTTTGATCTCCACGCTTACACTTTGCGGCGCGACATCCTCATAATTCCGGTCGCCTCTCACCCGATACCATACGGTGTAGACGCCAGCAGCCGTCGCGGCGGGAACCGCTTCCCGATAGTCCCCATACTGCTGAAGGCTGTACTCCATCGTGCCGCCGGTAGAATACCCCGGGAAAACAAGCTCCTGTGCATTCCCCGTATACTTGAGGCCCTGCTTCGATTCCGGTGCTGTCACCCCGGGTACGGCCTTCAGAATGGAATACTCCGTCGTGATTCCTTCCGGCAGGGTGTAGTTCATCACCTTATCGCCCTCCAGGCAGGCAATCCTGGCTGTATACGTTCCCACCTCCACCGCCGGATCTTCCACGACCGCCGTAATCACATCGCCGTTCACCATGCCGGTCACCGTTGCGGTCGGCGGGCAGAAAGTGCCTGTATAGGTCTGTACCGTATTCGACCAGGAGATTCCGACTTCTTTGGGAATAACGGTCAGGACGGCGCCAATGCAGGTGAGTTCGTAGTTGTCGGAGGTCAGGCCCGCGGGCGTAATGAGATAGGTCCCGATATCGCCATACTGGGTATAGTCCGAAACAAAGCTGAGCGCCCCTCCCAGCGACGTTTCCGTGTCATCGCCATAGAAACCGCTCATCTGGACGCCTCCGGCAATGGGCGCATTGCCATAGGGAATGGTCTGATCCAATGCGGTGATCGTCAGCGGCGCCTTCTGAATGGCAAAGGTTTTCTGTACATCGCCCATATAATTCCCGATTCCCGTCACTGTCACAAGGGCGGCATCCGTCGCGCCGATGTTGTTCGAATAGGCAACGGTATAATGCGTTCCCTCCACAAGAACCGTATCACCGTCCATCACGGTGACCAGGGGCATATGGGCTGTGCCGTTATAGGATTCATTCTCCCCATATACCGTAACCATTTCTTCATACAGGCTTTTGGGCGTGATCCGGATCGTGGACGTCACCGTCTTCCCGAATACATCCGCCGTCATCGTCGTTTCTCCGGCGTTCAACCCTTTGAGCATGAGGTATTCCAGCACCGCCTTCTCCGAATCGGCGATGACCCACGCGGGAGCCAGCGTATCATTATACGGGAGATACTTGAAGGTTTTGCCCTCAGGCCAGGTTTCCGTCATGGTAAAAACGGCTTCCGGAATCATGTACTCCTGTCCATACTCCATCGAGACATCTTCAACATATACCGCCTGTACCAGTTCCGGCGCGACCTCCACGCACATGCCGAAATAGCCATCCGGTTCCGAACCGATGAGCTCAGTCGTCGGCGTGGGCCGATAGGCCAGCTCCTGCGTCCAGTAATGAACACCGTTCACAATCACATGGCCGATACCGATACAGTTAAACCCACTGTCCAGCATATTTCTCCGATGTCCCTGGCCGCTGTAGCCATATGCGTCTTCCCGCCAGGAAATAAAAGCCGCTTCAGCAGACGACTGACCGGCGGCAATGTTTTCCCCGGCATTAAAATAGGAAGGGAACGCCGAAAAGCAGGCGCTGTTATTCGGTCGCGTATGGTCAAAATGCAGCGCGATCTCCACAGCCCGCTGGATCGCTGTTTCTTCCAGATCGTAATCGTATACCAGCGTCCCCAGACCTGTGCATACCGTTTGAGTCGCATTATCGCTGTTCCAGTACCAGGCCTCGCTGCTGGTACGGAAATCATTGACCATCTGAAGCATCGTTCTCGCGTTCACCGCTTCAACGGTCACATCCACCGAGATCTCAACCGGCGTTGCCATCGCGCAGGCCGCCATGACGATTAAAGCCATCGTCATCACAAGAAACGCAATCGTTCTCTTCTTCATCTTCTTGTCCTCCTGAAACAATCATTGATCAACGGAAAACGCTGATTCATTCCTAATCAGCATCAAAGCATTCGGCTTTACCTGTTGATTTTCCGTGGTTTTCTCGCGCTCCCCCTGGCGGGGGAGCGCTTTCATCAGTGTTTCCAAAAACAAATCATTATCCCCGATATTCGTTTCTCCTGTTTCTGTTCATCAGATATCCCGCGACACTGCCCACCAGCCCGCCAAGAATATGCGACAGATTGGACACATGATCCTTGACGGTAATCCCATCCCAGATCTGCTGCCCCAGGTAAATGAGCGCCACCAGGATAAAGGTCAGCGGGATCTCGCCCTCTCTGAATTCCGTGAACGAAGTCAGCAGGATGAACGCGAACACCACGCCGCTGGCACCGAGCAGGATCGTCTGCGGGAACAGCAAATTATGGATAACGCCCGTGATCAGGGCGGTCACCAGAATGACAAGCAGCAGATTCTTCCACCCATACTTCTCCTCCAGTGCCGGCCCCAGCAACAGGATATACGCCATATTGCCCATCAGATGCGTCCATCCTGCATGCCCCAGCACATGGGTGAACAGCCTCAGGTACATGAGCGGATCAGAAAAAGGAGCCCTGTATGTGGAAAACAGCAGCGCCGTGCTGGATTCCCCCGTGATGCTCCCGATCAGCATCACGACCGTACAGGTCAGCGCAAAACACAGCACCAACGGCGAATTAAAGGTCACTTTCCATCTCTTCTTCATGGGTTCCTCCCCTGATTTTCTGTCATCAAAGTACCTGTGCACCCCAACACGTTCCTGATTGATTGCCTGATCTGGAATCATTATATCGCTTTCACGGTGGAATGGCAACGGTTTTGTGCCTGTTCGTCAGGAAAGGCCCTCTCTGAGGAGAGAGGGCCCGCGCATCCTGAGGCTTATTTGACCTTTACCGTCTGGGACTTGGAAACCGGGCTGTAGCCCTTGTATTTCGCGT
>Ga0310690_10003576_pt1 | contig 23055 bp, 22 predicted proteins | sample AusTroGonzalo_MG_2_FD_207661 | JGI IMG/M metagenome (GOLD analysis project Ga0310690, IMG submission 207661) | Bovine rumen microbial communities from tropical cattle in Woodstock, Queensland, Australia - Gonzalo_04 (v2) (version 2) | ecosystem: Host-associated > Mammals > Digestive system >... | reverse complement strand
AAATGGACTTTTTAAATCTTTGACACATCTATTTTGGAAAGCTCTCCAGTTAGTTCTTAACTCAAAAGGAAGTTTGTTAGGGTTGACCTCGTTTTCTTGACAAAAGTTTGCATCCATATTTTTCATTAAGGCTTGTGTAAAAGCACGTCCAGCAAATTTTCTGTTATCATCATTTGGATCTAAGTAGGCATCTTCATCTTGAAAAACAAGACCAAGTTGATGTCCAATTTGAATTAATCTTTGTAATTCTTCTTTTTGATTTAAAGAAAGATATTTTTGTTCACAGAATTGTTCTAAAAGTTCTTCTTGGTTAAGATCAACACCATATCCTAAAATATGTACTTCAATACTATAAGTATCATTATCTAAATTAGTAAAACGAAAAGCACCAGGCATTTCAATAGAAGGTACTAATTTAATGCCTCTGTATGGCTTTAGTTCTTCATCTGTTAGCTGTGCTAAGATTTCAGAATAAACTTTTAAACTTTTATAATTATTAATAACTAAATAAGAAACATGTTCTTCTTTGGCTTTTTGTAATAATTCTAATAATCTTTCTTTGGCTTCAGCACAATGACAGTGTAAACCTAAATTATTGCTAGTGAATTTTTTACCTTTGTGATGAGATAAAGCTAATTTTTTCATATTAAAAACTCCTTCTTCATCTGTTAATATACACCTTATATTATATCATAAACATGCCAAAAGTCAATTTTAGCGTTCTTACCCACTTGCTATTTTCAAAGGAATGATATATAATAACATCAATTTTAGAATATAACATAAGATAATTTCATATAGTGTAGTAATAAAAATCGCAAAAGGAGAAATTGGAAAAGATGCAAAAAAATAAGAAAGTGGTAATATTAGGGGGAGGTACCGGAACCTCTTTTGTAGTAAGGGGGTTAAAATACTTTCCCATTGATTTAACTTGTGTGATTACTGTTTCAGATAATGGAAGCAGTACAGGAAGATTAAGAAAAGAGTTTTCAACACCAGCGGTGGGAGATATTAGAAAGGTTTTATCAAATCTTTCTACTTTGCCAGATGAAATTAGAGATGTAATGGAATATCGTTTACAAGCGAAAAGTGAGCTAAATGGTCATGCTTTAGGAAATTTAGTATTAACTTCTTTGATACATGAAACAGGAAGCTTGCAAAAGAGTATTCAATATTTAAGTAAATTATTGGATGTAAAAAGTACGGTGTTACCTTTGTCAGAAGATTATTTAACATTAATGGGAGAAACAGTTGATGGGGAAATCATTGAAGGGGAAGAAGAAATTACATTAGCCAATAAAAAATATAAAGAGTTGTATTATAAGGAAGAACCACATGTGTTACCGGAAGTGTTTGAAGCTATTAAAGAAGCGGATTTAATCATTCTAAGTGCAGGAAGTTTATATACTTCTGTAATGCCACATATTATTTGTAAAGATGTTAGCAAAGCAATTAGAGATTCTAAAGCAAAAGTGATGTATATTTGTAATGTTATGACACAGCCAGGGGAAACAGATGGGTTCGGCGTTTCTGATCATGTAGATAGCTTAGAAAAATATATTGGAAAAGATGAAATTGATGTAGTTATTGCAAGCAATACAAAGATTTCTAAAGAGATGGCTACGAAGTATTCTGATGAAGAGCAAAAAGAGCCCGTTAAAATAGATTATGATAAGCTAAATAATCGTAAAATTGAAGTAATAGCAGATGATTTAGTTTCACTTGCGGATGGAACCATTAAACATAATAGTCTAAAATTAAGTGCAGATATTTTTTCTTATTTAATGAGATAGACAAAGGAGTAAAAAATGAAGATTTTAGTAACAGGCGGATTAGGATTTATAGGAAGTCACACAGTAGTAGAATTACTAGAAAACGATGATGAAGTAATCATTGTAGATAACTTATTCAATTCCCAAAGAGATGTATTAGATAAAATAAAAGAAATTACGGGCAAAGAAGTAAAGTTTTATCCAGTAGATGTTTGCGATAAAGAAGCATTAAATCAAGTTTTTGAAGAAAACAAAGTAGATGGTGTTATTCATTTTGCTGGGTATAAAGCGGTAGGGGAAAGCTGCGAGAAACCATTAATGTATTATCATAATAATCTAATGAGTACCATTACTTTATTAGAAGTAATGAAAGAACATCAAGTAAAAAGATTGATATTCAGTTCTTCTGCTACGATTTATGGCGACCCTGGAACTCCTAAATATGTAGAAGAGATGGGAAGAGGAAAAACAACGAACCCTTATGGAACGACAAAGGCAATGATTGAACAAATTTTAGAAGATGTGTATGCTTCTGATAACGAGTGGTCTATTTCTATTTTAAGATATTTCAATCCAATTGGTGCGCATCCAAGTGGCTTGATTGGCGAAAGTCCAAATGGAATTCCAAACAATTTAATGCCATATATTTTAAAAGTAGCAGCAGGTGAGTTAGAAATCTTAAATGTTTTTGGAAATGATTATTCAACTCCTGATGGAACTGGTGTGAGAGATTATATTCATGTGGTAGATTTGGCGAAAGGACATGTTGCTGCCCTTCAAAAAATCTTAACAAGTGGAAGTGGAACTTACATTTATAACTTAGGCTCTGGAAAAGGTGTTAGCGTTTTAGAGTTAGTAGAAACATTTGAAAGAATAAATGGCGTTAAAGTAAATTACAGAATTACAGATAGGCGAGCCGGAGACTTAGCAGAATATTTTGCAGATCCTTCGAAAGCACTGAAAGAATTGGGTTGGAAAACAGAGAAAACCGTAGAAGATATGTGCCGTGATGCATGGAATTTTATGAAAAATCAAAAATAAATAAACCATAAAGAGAAACAGTCAAAGATATGGAAAAAACATACTTTGACTGTTTTTTTGCATATTTTCATTCTTGACCAATATACTGTAATAAATCATTGGGAGGAATAGAAATATGAGAGTTTTAAAAAGAGTTTTCATTTTATGGGGAATTGGAATTCTATTATACAGATCAACGCTTTTGGCAGTTTATATTGACGAAAATACGGCTTATGTCTGGTCAGAAAGTACAGTTCAAACAGCCAATACAGGAGAAGAAACAAAAGATTTTTTAGATTTATCTTGCGAAAGTGCTATTTTAATCGAACAAACGACAGGAAGCGTCTTATACGAAAAAAATTCGCATGAGAAACTTCGACCGGCATCTGTTACGAAGATTATGACAATACTCTTGATTATGGAAGCCATAGATAGTGGTCAAATCAACTATGATACCAAAATTAGTTGCTCAGAAGCTGCAGCTAGTATGGGTGGATCACAGATTTGGTTAGAAGTAGGGGAAGTATTAACGGTAGATGAAATGTTAAAAGCGATTTGTATTGTTTCTGCCAATGACTGTTGTGTAGCAATGGCAGAACATTTAGCAGGAACAGAATCTGCATTTGTTATCAAAATGAATGAGAAAGCAAAGCAATTAGGAATGGAGGACACTACTTTTAAAAATTGTCATGGAATTGATGAAGATGGTCATGTCACTTCTAGTTATGATATTGCCTTAATGTCAAAAGAATTGTTAAATCAATATCCAGAAATAACGAAATATACGACGACTTGGATGGATTCGCTTCGTAATGGTGAAGCAGAATTAGTCAATACCAATAAACTCATTCGAACTTATGATGGTGCAACTGGGCTAAAGACAGGTTCAACCAGTTTAGCGTTATATAATTTGTCTGCTAGTGCAACAAGAGATCATCTTTCTTTAATTGCGGTTGTTATGAGAGCGCCAACTTCTCAAGATAGAATTTCTAATGCGAGAAATTTATTAGATTATGGATTCAGTAACTTTGAATTTATTACGACTTCTACAAAAGGAAAAATCGTTCAAAAAATAAAAGTAGAAAAAGGAATTGAAAAAGAAGTGGAACTGGCTTACCGTGAAAACAGCGGTACGGTATTAAAAAGAGGATTATCTTCGGCTATAGAGACAAAAATCATCATTCCTGAAAATGTAAAAGCACCCATTACCAAAGGAGAAAAACTAGGAAAAGTAGAATTTTATTTAGAAGGAAAGAAAATAGCAAGTTCTGATTTAGTTGCTAATTTGGAAATTCATAAAAGAGGAACGCTTACCAATTTTCAATATATGACACATCAGTGGTTTTATCTATTTCGATAATAAAAAAGGAAAGGCCCGCACAGGTGCGGGCCTCCCTTCGTTAATGGTAGTGATCAGAAGTAATGAGCTCAGGTCGATTCTTAATACGCCAGTACGCAGGCCTACCGTTTTTGTCACTGACCAGGTTGGCCTTTATGACTAGGGTTTCACCTTCTTGAACGTTGTCAAAGTAGGGAGAGATTCCTCTCAACGCTACTCCTTCGAACTTGACAGGTGAAGGATCCTCTGTCTCAAAGACCATCCTTTTAAGCAACAAGGAATTGGTATTAAAATCAAACTTTTTTTCCATTGTAACCTTCCCATAGAACTGACAAATGGAGTCGTCCATCACATCTTTCAAGACGTTATGGAAACAGGACACCGCATTTGCCTTGACCACATACCCCTCCCGAAACCATTGGAGTTGTCCGGAAAAGGTAACACTATCATGTTCTGGGTAGGATTGTTTGAATTTCTCCCAAAGCGCTGTTTCAATTTTGATGGTAATAATCAGGCCTTTGATACTTACCTCTAACTGGGACTCTTTCGGCGTTAACGCCTGTTCGCCCTTCACAATACCACTAACATGGACATTATTCTTTTGATTCAATCATATCGCCTCCCATCGGAGATAGAATATGTCCAACAAAACTGCAAAAACTAATCTAGCACTATAATTATACTATAAAATGAAACAATTGTAAAGTTTTCATAAATCATGCTATGTGAAGAACACTCTTTTTCGAGATGTCATATTATGTATTAACATAATTTGGCTAGGAGGAAAGAGAGAAGAATGAATGAAAAAATAATTCTAAGCATGATAGGTATTTTGATTCCATTTTGGGGAACTACCTTGCGGAGCAGGAGTTGTATTTTTCTTTCAAGAAAAAATCAGTCAAAAATTGCAAAAAGTGTTTAATGGTTTTGCGGCACGGCGTTATGTTTGCTGCTTCTATTTGGTCTTTAATTATACCAGCGATTGAGATGGAGGTAAAACAAGGAAAAATTGGTTGGATTCCTGCAAGTATAGGTATTATTGTAGGCGTGGCTATTTTACTTTGGACAGATTCTTTCGTAGAAAAATGGATGGATAAAAAGCAAGAAAATGGTCAAGGTAAAAAAAGAAAAATGTTAAGTTTAGCAATTACACTGCATAACATACCAGAAGGGATGGCAGTGGGAATCGTTTTTGCATCCAGTTTAACCGGAAATTATGGCGTGCAAATGATGTCTGCTATGGCGTTAGCAATAGGAATTGCAATTCAAAACTTTCCGGAAGGAATGGCGATTGCGCTTCCTGCGAAAGCAGATGGATTTTCCAATCGAAAATCGTTTGTAGTCGGTATGTTATCTGGAATTGTAGAACCAATCGCTGCGATAGTAACGCTTTTAATGAGTAGTTTGATTCGTGTGATTTTGCCATATTTATTAGCATTTGCTGCAGGTGCTATGTTATATGTGATTATTTGTGAATTAATTCCAGATTCACAAGAAGGAGAAGATTCTAAATTAGCTACTTGGGGAGTGATTATTCGGTTTTTTAATCATGATGATTTTAGATGTAACCCTTGGTTAAAAGAAATTTATAAAAAAATGTCGAAAAACAGTTGAAGAAAAAAAATGGAAGTGGTATACTTAGGTTGTCAAAAATTTTTTAGAAAGGGATAAGACTATGAAAAATGTATTAAAAAATCAAGCTGGTGCAGTTATTCTTGTAGTTATACTTGTTATCGTATTAGCTGCAGCTGGTGGTGGAGCAGCATTTTTAGCTGTTAGAATGGTTGTTTCTGGTGACGGAAATTTCTTACAACCATTTGAAGATTTAGGGTGGATAGATCCAAAAGACGATGACGAAGATGAAGATAAAGACGACGAAGATGAAGACGACGAAGACGAAGATGAAGACGATGAAGACGAAGATGAAGACGAAGATAAAGACAAAGATAAGGACAAAGACAAAGACAAAGACAAAAAAACATCTAGTAGTAAAAAAGATTATCTTATAGAAGAGTCTCGTTTATCAGCTGATGCTAAAAAATCAGATGTAGATCACTACTATGGCGACATTGCTCTTGCTGAAGAAATGGAAGATGATGAACTTGGTGATTTATATAAATTAATGAAAGCAGGTATCAACGTATATGCTAAAAATGGAAAAGCAATAGAAATTGAGTTTGGATTTGATATTACAGAATTTTGTGAAGAAGCTTATAAACAATATAAAGACGAATTTGCAGCATCAGGAATGGAAATTACTTCTGCTGACGAATTAACAGAAATGATGATGTCAATGATTGAAACCATGTTTACAGAATTTGATGAAGAATATTCTGGTTATGTATCAAAATATGTAAATGGCGGTGTATTCCAATTATATGTAACACAAGAAGGTTTCGAAGCTTTATATGAAACTTATGATATTGAAGATGGCGAAGATGATATCGATACATTAATTGATGCATTAGAAGATGCTTTCAATACTAAGATTAGTTTAGTAGACTAATAAAATAATACAAGGGAGAAAAAAAGATGGGAGAAAATATGCAAACTCCAAAACCAGAACAAGTAAATGTATCTGGAAATGGAAAAAAGAAAAAAGGTTTAGGACCTGTCAAAGGGTTACTATTAGCAATTTTAATTGTATTTTTGATTTGCGTCATTGGCTTGCTAGTTAGAATGGTAGTAGAAGGTGACGGAGATTACTTTAAGCCAGTAAAAGACCTATTTGGAATCGAAGAAGAGGAAGAAGAGGAAGAAGGTAAATCAAAGAAGAAAAAATCTCGTGTAGAAGATGATGAAGATGAAGACGAAAAAGAAATTAAAGAAACAAAGAACAGTAAAGGAAAAACATCTTCAAGTACATCATCTAGATATGCTTTGTTGTCTGATGATACAGAAGATGAAGATGTAAAGCATTATAGAATGACTTTTGACATGGAAGAAGTTATGGAAACAGTAATGGATGAAATGTCAGAATTGGATGAAGATGATTATGACTATGGCGGAAGTGGTTTGGAAAGCATGATGGGAATGGCTATGATGCTATTGCCACAAGTGTCTGATATGATTGCTGGTGAAGTATACTTTGATATTTATTTTGAAGGAAATGACATTGTTCAAATCGTAGTAGGTTATGAATATGGAGAATTGTTAGAGAACCTATATGATTATCTAAAAGAAGCTGCAGGAGATGAACTAAAAGAAGAAGGTATTAATAGTGTAGATGATTTAGCAGAAATGTTAGTAGAACAATTTGATGAATATTTTGACGAAGATACTATTTGCAAAGAAATCATGGAGTCATCAAGTGAAGACACAGCAGCAATTTTAAGTGCGCTAGGAATCAAAGAGAAAGATCTTAAAGATGCTATTGATATTAATAATGCCAAAGGTGTTATTGAACTTTATATTACGGGAACCACAAAGCTTAAAGGTTTAATGAGTATGGTTCTAGGCAATGATGAATTCTTAGATGGATTGAAAGACATGGAAGAAGAATTAAAAGTAAAAATTGATGAAGACAACGTCATTGAGAGTATGTTAAAAGCTGTTAATAAATCTGATGAATGTGCTACTTATGGTATTAAATTCACAGAAGTAAATTAATAGAAATCAAAAAAGTGATGCTTAGCCAAAGCATCACTTTTTTTGCCATTTTTTCGGAAAAATACTTGCTTTTTCTAGAGATTGTGGTATAATATAAAAGCTATTGTCTGAAAAGACTTTATTTTTTAGCGATAGTACAATCATAAAATGGAGGATGATTTAAAATGAGCGTTAAGCTAGAAAAAACAGAAAATAAGAATGAAATAAAATTAAACTTTACAGTGGAAGCAAAAGTATTTGAGGATGCTATTAAAAAAATATTTAATAAAAATGCAAAATATTTTTCTATTCCTGGTTTTAGAAAAGGAAAAGCACCATTACATATCGTAGAGAAATTTTATGGTTCACAAATTTTCTATGAAGATGCTTTTAACGAAGTATTTCCTGAAGTTTATGAAGCTGCTATCAAAGAGAATAAAATAGAAGCAGTAACAAAGCCAGATGTTGATGTTACAGTAATGGAAAAAGGAAAAGATTTAGAGTTTACAGCGGTTGTTGGAACAAAGCCAGAAGTTAAACTTGGAAAATATAAAGGCGTTGAGATTGAAAATATTGAGACAATCGTGACAGATAAAGATGTAGAAGAAGAATTAAAAAGAATTCAAGACAGAAACTCAAGATCGGTTTCTGTGACAGATAGAGCTGTTAAAACAGGAGATACAGCCATTATTGATTTTGAAGGTTTCTGTGATGGAGAAGCTTTTAAAGGTGGCAAAGGAGATAATCATGAATTAGTGATTGGAAGCAATACATTTATTCCTGGTTTTGAAGATCAAGTGATTGGAATGAAGATTGGTGAAAATAAAGAAATCAATGTGAAATTCCCAGAGGATTATTTCTCTAAAGATTTAGCTGGAAAAGAAGCTATGTTTAAAGTGAAATTAAATGAAATTAAAGTAAAAGAATTGCCAAAATTAGATGATGAATTTGCGAAAGATGTTAGTGAATTTGATACCATTAGTGAATATAAGAAAGACTTAAAAACAAAGAAACAAGAAGAGAATAACAAAAAAGATAAAACGGCTATGCAAGAAGCTGCTGTAAACGCCGCTATCGACAATGCAGAGGTAGAGATATCTGATGGAATGGTTGAATTAGAGCTAGATCAAATGGTACAAGATATGGATTCTAGACTAAGATATCAAGGATTAAAATTTGATCAATATTTAAAAATGCTTGGTAAGACAATGGCTGATTTTAGAAGAGATAATACGCAAACAGCTACCCATTCTATCAAAATGAGATTAGTATTAGAAGCTGTTTATAAAGATGCTAAATTAGAAGTTTCTGATAAAGAAGTAGAAGACAAAGTACAAGAGTTAGCAACGACTTATAATAGAAAAGCAGAAGAATTAAAAGCTAACGAAGAGATTATGCGTCAAATCAAAAATGGTATTGAAACGGAAAAAACGGTAGATTATCTTTTAGAAAATGCAAAAAAAGTTGCTAAAAAGCCTGAAGAAAAGAAAGAAGAAGTAAAGAAAGAAGAAACAAAGAAAGAACCAAAAACAGAAAACAAGAAAGCAACAACAGATAATGCTAAAAAATAATAAAATAGAGAAAAGTCCTGCATTTTTATGCAGGACTTTTTTGTCGAAAATTAAATTTAAAAAAGTATTGAAATTTATAAGGAATTATTATATAGTATACTAGAAGTTAGACATTAGAGATTAGACATTAGAAGTTAGGGAAAGGGAGAGAATTTATGGAAAGAAATACATTAATACCTTATGTTATTGAACAAACTAGTAAAGGTGAAAGATCATATGATATTTATTCAAGATTATTAAAAGATAGAATTATTATGTTGTCAGAAGATGTCAATTATGCATCTGCAAACGTCATTATTGCAGAGATGCTATTTTTAGAGTCTGAAGACCCAGATAAAGAAATTCATTTTTATATTAATAGTCCAGGTGGCTCTATTGTTGATGGATTGGCAATTATTGATACAATGAATTATATTAAATGCCCGGTTTCTACAATTTGTGTTGGATTAGCGGCTTCTATGGGATCTGTATTATTAGCCTGTGGTGAAAAAGGAAAAAGATATGCTACACCAAATTCTGAGATTTTAATTCATCAACCACTTATTGCGGGTAATGGGTTATCAGGCCAAGCAACAGATATTAAAATTCATACAGATCATTTAATGAAAACACGCGAAAAATTAAATAAATTATTAAGTGAAAAAACTGGCCAACCAATTGAGAAGATTTGGACAGATACAGAAAGAGATACCTATATGACAGCAGAAGAAGCTCTTGCATATGGTTTAATAGATGGAATTTTAGATAAAAGAGCTTAAACTTAAGGAGGTATGCTAATTATGGCAAAAAACTCAAATAATATTAAATGTTCTTTTTGTGGTAAACCACAAGAAAGTGTAAAAAAAATAATAGCAGGACCAAATGGCGTATTTATCTGTGATGAGTGCGTTGTTGTTTGTCAAAATATCATGGATACAGAAATGTTTGAAGATTATGAAGAAGAAAACACTAGAAACATTCCTACGCCAGAGGAGATTAAAAAATTCTTAGATGACTATGTTATTGGTCAAGAAGAAGCGAAAAGAACGTTATCCGTTGCTGTTTACAACCATTATAAAAGAATTAATAATAGTGGTTTTGTAGATGATGTGGAAATTGGCAAGAGTAATATTTTGTTATTAGGTCCTACAGGATGTGGAAAAACTTTGTTAGCGCAGACGCTTGCTAAAATTTTAAATGTTCCTTTTGCAATAGCGGATGCAACAACGCTAACAGAAGCAGGCTATGTAGGAGAAGACGTAGAAAATATTCTTTTAAAATTGCTTCAGAATGCTAATATGGACGTTGAAAAAGCAGAAAGAGGAATTATTTATATTGATGAAATTGATAAGATTTCAAGAAAGTCTGAAAATCCTTCTATTACGAGAGATGTTAGTGGAGAAGGTGTGCAACAGGCTTTGTTGAAACTAATTGAAGGAACAACAGCTAGTGTTCCACCACAAGGTGGTAGAAAGCATCCACATCAAGAATTCATTCAAATCGATACATCCAATATTCTATTTATTTGTGGCGGTGCTTTTGAAGGTTTAGATTCTATTATCAAAGATCGAGTAGGTAAAAAATCTATTGGCTTTGGTGCTACGATTGAAAGTAAGAAAGATATTAACCGTACAGAGATTTTAAAACAATTATTACCACAAGATTTATTAAAATTTGGAATGATTCCAGAGTTTGTTGGTCGTTTACCAATTGTGGCTACATTAGAAGCTTTAACACCAGAGGCGTTAAAAGATATTCTAACCAAACCAAAGAATTCTTTAATCAAACAATATACGAAGTTAGTAGAACTAGATGGTGTAGAATTAGAATTTGAAAAAGGCGCAATTGAAACAATTGTGAGTCAAGCAATTGAAAGAAATACAGGAGCAAGAGGATTACGTTCTATTATTGAAGAATTGATGAGAGATATTATGTTTGATATTCCTTCCAATCCGCAAATTGTAAAATGTATTATTACAAAGGATACTGCTTTGAAAAAATCAGAACCAAAATTAATTATTGATAAAAATAAGAAAAGAGAACCATTAAAGATGAGGCAAACAAAATTACAAAAAACAACCAATAAAACAGCTTAAAAATAAAAGGAAAAAAGACTCGAATTTATTTCGAGTCTTTCTTTGTATCATCATTATTTTACTTCTACAATTTTATATTCTGCTGCGTTTGTATCTTCAAAAACTTGATATACGGCATCCGCAGTTTTGTGGAAAGCATATTCATCTGAAGAAGAATAATACTTGTTATAAGAATAAGTAGTTCCTGTATATAAGCCATCACTATCAAATATGATGTCATAAGTATAAACAGGAAGGTAGTAATCGTAAGTTTTTGATGTCTTTGTATCTGTGAAAGTTACTTTATAAATAGCAAAAACAATATTTCTATAATCATACCAACCAACATTTTCTTGGTCTTTGTTGATAGCGATATACATTTTAGCTAGAGTAGGATCTGTGTGTGTAAAGTTCCAATCATAATAGTTGGCATCTCCAAAATCTTCACGATAGGCATAAGTTACATCATAATTTAAATCGGCAGCACTTTTTTTAGCTTGTTCTAGCAATTTCTTTTCTACAGATTCTTTTACTTTGCTTGTAAAGTCTGCATCATCCATAATATATTCTGGTTGACCTTCTACGGTGAAAGTATATTCTTTTTTAGATACTGTATATCCAGCATTTTGTAAATCTTTTTCATCATAAGTAGCAGTAACGGTAATCTTATCTCCATTTGCGATATCATATAAATAATAATAACTAGAATTGTCTTTATCTTTTGCCATTTGGAAAGTAACATTATATTTAATGAAGTTATCTTTGCTATTATTATTTAAGGTAACTGATAAGTCAGGAGAAATTCCAGAATATGTAAATTCTAAATCTTCAAATAAATCAACATCGTCTGGTTCACTCAAACCTTTTACTTTTAGTTTTAGTGTAGTAGAAGTTAATTGAATTTTATTTTCTTTTAACCAATCTTCAGAAACTTTGAATTTGACTTCAATAACATCGCCATTTTCAAGAGCTTCATTTTCTTTCACTTCTGCTTTTGCAAGAAGTTTTTCTTCTAATTTTTTGGCTAGTTTTTTATCATCAAGAAGCTTTTTTAATCCTTTTTGATCAACTACTAAGTCTTCTTCATCAAAAGAAGCATAACCTTCGTAGCCATCAAATTCGATTGTTACGTATTTTGATAAATCTACTTCTGTTCTTGTAAATGTTTTGGCGAAAATTGCTCCTCCAATAGCTCCTCCAGCGATTGCTAAGATAATAATGATAATAGAGACAATCCAGCCAATTTTTTTCTTCTTTGTTTTGTTTTCTTCGCTCATAGATAAACCTCCTCTATAAATTTATAAATACGGTTTCATTATAGTAAATGTTACGCAAAAAATCAACTGCTTTTCTAAATTTGTTAAATTTGTTTCTAAATTTTAGGTAATTTTTGGGTTTTATATTGACAAAAACGATAAATTGAGATATAAAATAAATATGATAAATTCTTAATAATATTATGTTTTTATCAGCGTAATATTAAATGAAAGGGGATTAATATGGAAGAAAATGAAAACCAAAATGTAGAAGTTAATGAGACTGCTACAGAAACAACAGCAAAAGCTGCTGGTGCTGCTGGAATTTTAGAAGTGCTTAAAAGTAAAAAGAAATTAATCATAGGAATTATAGTAGCAGTACTTCTTATTGTTGTTGTTTATAATGTATTTTTCAATGCTAAAGGTAAATCTGTAAGTGCTATTAAAAAGTACTTAACAGCATTGGGAAACGGAAAATACGAAAAAGCTATGAAATTAGCTGATCCAGCTGGAAGTTATGTATTTAGACAATTAGATAAAGATGAATACGAGGATTTCTGGAAAGAATATAAAGAATTCAAAAAATCAGATGAATACGATGATGTTATGGAAGATTGGAAAGACAGCTTAGAAGCTGCTAAAGAGCAAGAAGAAGATTTTGACAAAGACGACAAAACAACTTTCAAAATTAAGAAAGTTACAAAATTCAAAAAAGTAGGTAAAAACCTATATGAAGTAAAACTTAAAATCGAATACAAACAAGATGGAGACGAAGATACTGGAACATTTACATTCCATGTTATGAAGAGCGGATTAAGCTATAAATTAGTTAATATGTCATTATAAGAGAGGATATAAAAATGGGAGAAACTGAAAATGAAGTAAAAGTTGATGGAAGCAAGAAAGGAATGAAGAATGTCATTATAGGAATTATAGCTGTTATCGTTGTAATTCTTGCAGTAATCGGTATTGTAAATCTTGTAAAACCATCACCAGAAAAAACCGTAAAACAATTCTTAAAGAATATTGAAAACAAAAAAGCATCAAAAATTATTGATCAAATCGATTTTGTAGGTATGTCAGCTTATACTACATGCCGTGGAGATTATGAAGATTTTGCTGATAATTATGATGATGCAAAAGAAGAAATGGAAGACAATGAAGATGATTACGAAGAATATATTGATGAATTAAAAGAAGAGTTAGAAGATGCTTTTGATGACATCGATAAAATTAAAATAGAAATCAAGAAAATCAAAAGTGCTAAAAAAGTAAAAGATGCTAAGAATTTATATAAAGTAAATGCAAAACTTAAAGTATCAATCACGCAAGATGATGATACAGACAGAAATACGACAACAATAGATTTTTATCTTTATAAGAAAGGTGGAAAATTCTATATTGTTGGAATGGATACCAAGAGTGGAGATGGCTTAGATCTTTTCTAAAATTAAGAAAATATGGGGGTTCTGGAATCTTTCCAGAACCTTTTTTATGAAGAAAAATAAGGAGATACAAAAATGAGCGATAACGAAAAAGAATATTTTGTTCCAGAACAATTGGATGATAACGATTTTGAAAAAGAAAAAATGGAGGAAAAGGTAGCTAAAAAAGAGAAAAAGAACAAATGGAACAAACAAAACGTAAAAGGTTTCTCTATAAAAATCATTTCTATCATCCTTATCATAGTATTTATTTTATTGGGAATCTATTTATATTTGAATCCTATTCAAAAAAAAGCTACAGCGCCTGAACAAGCTGCCAAAGAGTTTTGCGCTTATTTTAACGCGGGCAATTGGAAAAAAATTAATCAATTGATGGATTTCAAAGGGTATTATATATTAGGTGGTGTATTAGAAGAAGCAGATTATCCAAAATTTGATTTAGCTTATAAAGCTCTAGATGAGAAAGATGAAACGTATTTAAAGTTTCAAGATACGATGGATATTTTGACAAGTATTGATGAAAAAGATTTAAATAGCGTTAGTATTCAAATTAGATTAAAAAATATTGAAGCTTGCAATAAAATTCAAGGAACAGAAACTTTATACAAGCTTAGAGTAAATTTTGACTATATTTATGAAGGACAATCTGAAAATACAACAGGAATCCTTTATATTTCAAATGCTAGTGGGGAATATAAGATGGTATTTGGTGAATGGATGCAAACTATCTTGAATTATTATCAATCTGTTTATCTAATTCAATCTAGTTATGGTCAATAAAGATATCATTCATGTCTTTTGGAAGTTTTATTTCAAGAGACATTTTCTTTTTTAAAACTGGATGTAGGAATGTAATTTTGAAAGCGTGAAGTGCTTGCCTTGGAATTAAATTAGATGCTTGATGATATAAGGTATCTCCTAAAATGGGAGCACCTAAAGATTTTGCATGTACTCTGATTTGATGCGTTCTTCCTGTTTCTAATTGAAATTTAACTAAGCTGAAAGAATTTTTCTCTTGTAATACTTGATAATGTGTCATTGCTTCTTGGCCGATTTGAAAATTGATTTCCCTTTCAATAATACTACCTTCTTTACGCGCAATAGGAGCAGAAATGGTGCCTGACTTAGAAGGCAAAATTCCATCTAAAATAGCCAAATATTCTTTTTGAAATTCTTTGATTTTCATTTGACGAATTAGATTTTCCTGAACATATTCATTTTTGGCAAAAACAACGAGACCTGATGTGTCTTTATCGAGACGATTAACAGGTCTAATTTTCTTATGAAGCGATATTTGATCAAAATAATATTTGACACCATTCGAAAGACTATCTTCGTAGTGGTTGATAGAAGGATGAATCGGTATACCAGGAGCTTTATTGATGACAAGAAGAGAATCATCCTCAAAAACAATATCTAGATTCATTTTGGTAGGAACGATATTATCAGAAGTTTCTTCATAGTCTAAATCAAATTCTATGACATCATTTTTTTGAATCGCATCACTAATTTTTGCAATTTTTTGATTTAACAAAATTTTTTGTTTGTTTTTTAATTTAACAATCAATTTGTCAGACATATGGAAGTGACATTTAGCAACTTCTTTTATATTGTGAAAATCATTTTCTACAGGAATAAATTTTAAAACCATATCTTCTCCTTTTTCATTCAATATTATAGTACGAATTGATTAGAAAGACAATAGGTATGGTATCATAAATATTTTAGTCAATAAAGTGGTAAAAAGTAGAAAAATTTTAAAAATAGGTTGACACAGTTAAACAAATATGTTAAAATAAACTTCGTCAGTAAGATAAAGAAATGGTCGCTTAGCTCAGCTGGGAGAGCATCTGCCTTACAAGCAGGAGGTCATAGGTTCGATCCCTATAGCGACCACCATTTCTTTTATGAAAAAGAAAATGGCCTGGTAGTTCAGTTGGTTAGAATGCCGCCCTGTCACGGCGGAGGTCGACGGTTCGAGCCCGTTCCAGGTCGCCATATAAAAGATATCTAGTAATAGATATCTTTTATAAAATAAATATGAATGGCTCTATAGCTCAGTTGGTAGAGCAGAGGACTGAAAATCCTCGTGTCAGTGGTTCGATTCCACTTGGAGCCACCAAAAAATAAAATCTATATCAAAGATATAGATTTTATTTTTTATATTAAAAAGTGGAACCGAAAAGAACTGGTCGATGAGAAAGCTGGGCAGGAGCTATAGGTAATCTACAAGTCAAGAAGCGATTCATGTAAAAACATCCTCCTGATTTTTTGATTTCATATTGACAAAACTTGGAAAAACACGTATAATAATTCTGTTCATAAAATGTAGTGCCACCTTAGCTCAGTTGATAGAGCAATTGATTAGTAATCAATAGGTCGTCAGTTTGAATCTGACAGGTGGCTCCATTTTTTTGTCATGATAAAGGAAGGAAGAGTGTCAATGAAAATAGGAATTGTTGGACTTCCCAATGTTGGAAAAAGTACCTTATTTAATAGTATTACAAAAGCTGGCGCAGAATGCGCTAATTATCCTTTTTGTACAATTGAGCCCAATGTAGGAATGGTCACAGTACCAGATGAAAGAATTGATAAATTGGCAGAGATTTATCATCCACAAAAAATTACGTATGCTACTATTGAGTTTGTTGATATTGCAGGATTAGTAAAAGGAGCAAGCAAAGGCGAGGGACTAGGTAATAAGTTCTTATCTCATATTCGAGAAGTAGATAGTATTGTTCAAGTGATTCGTTGCTTTGAAGATAGCAATATTGTACATGTGGATGGTAGCGTAGATCCTGTAAGAGACATTGAAACCATTAATATTGAGCTTTGCTTAGCAGATTTAGAAACAGTGCAAAAAAGATTAGAAAGAGCTAAAAAATCTGTGAAAGCAGATAAAAAATTTCAAATAGAAATTGATTTGTTGGAAAAAATTGGAAAAGCGTTAGAAGAAGGAAAACCAGCAAGAAGTCTTGGATTAAATGAAGAAGAATTGGATATAATAAGAGATAGTTTCTTATTAACCATGAAACCAATGTTATATGTTGGAAACATTGCTGAAAATGAAATTGAAAATCCAGAGAGTAATTCAAATCTTCAAAAATTAAAAGAATTTGCGAAGACAGAGAGCGCAGAAGTTATTCCACTTTGTGTCAAAATTGAAGAAGAATTAAGTGGATTGGAAAAAGAAGATGAACAAGAAATGTTAGAAGCTCTTGGCCTAGAAGAATCAGGATTAGATAAATTAATTAAAGCAAGTTACAAATTATTAGGATTAATGAGTTATTTGACTGCCGGAGAACCAGAAGTAAGAGCATGGACAATTCCTTTGAATACAAAAGCCCCAAAAGCTGCTGGGAAGATTCATTCCGATTTTGAAAGAGGATTTATTCGTGCAGAAGTCATTTCCTATGATGATTTCGTAAATAAGGCAAATGGTTCTATGGTAACAGCTAGAGAAAAAGGGTTAGTGAGATCAGAAGGAAAAGAATATATCATGCAAGATGGAGATATTGTTTTATTTAGGTTTAATGTATAAAATCAAAACTCTGTATATATTGAAAAAACAATAAAAGACAGAACTGATAGAAAAAAATTAAAATTTTTTAAAAAAGTGCTTGCATTAAATAAAACATAAGGTTATAATAATTATAGATTTATAATGAAAGTTAAGAATAAGTGAGGGTTAGAGATGAGAAAAGAAAAATTAGTGATTAGTTTAATAGTGATGATGGTTTTAATGTTTGTGTTGACGATGAGCGCGTTCGCTGCTGGTGAGCCTACTACAATAACAACAATTACTGCTGGAAATACAACGAGTGCTTCTGCAACTGGAAATACAACATCAATTACACCAACAAATGGTACGGTTCCAATTTCAACATCTACAAATACAGGAAGCGAATCAACTACAATAGCACCTACAAATGCAGCTAGCAATAGTTCAACAGTAAATACTTCTTCAACAAGTTCTTATAGAAATATAGCTTCTAATACAACATCTAACTTACCATATACTGGTTCAAGTTATGGAATTGTATTTGTAATAATAGCTTTAGTTATTTCTGCAATATACGCTTATAAAAAAGTTTCTGATTATAATATTTAATCAAACGAAAAAGAATAATAAATCCTCTGGAAAAGCCAGAGGATTTTTTGTTGTATTTTTATAAAATGATATTGAAAATAAAATCGGAATTTGATATAATTCTACTATATTGTATTATAAATTAGAAGGAGAAAAAATTTATATGGAAGAGGAAGTTGACATTAAAGATTTATTAATTGCACTTTGGAGAAAAAAAGTAATCATCATCATTGCAACATTGGTTTTCTTAGTAATAGGTATTTTTCTTTACGGTAGAACGAATACAAAAGCAGAAAAGAATAAGACAATTATCGCAGAAACAAAAAGTACAAAAAAAGCAGATATGTATTATGTAGAAACAGATTTTATCTTTTCGAGAGGAATGAATAAAGAATTAGATGGTGCAACCTCTACTTATAAATTAACAATTGATGCGAATGTGATTACTAATTTAAATAAATTTGCAACTTCAGTTACATTCTTAGAAAAAGTTTTAGGTGAAATACCATCTGCGCAAGAATTGGTTGTGAATGACGTTAAAGAAAATATTACTATTTTAGGAAACAGCGATGTAATTACTTTGATTGTAGCCAATCAAGACGAGGAAATTGCTGCACAAATCTCTAATGCCATATTATTAGAAATAACCAATAAAATTCATATACTTTATAAAATAGACGAAATAATCGTGATAGATGGACCAAAAACACTTGACAGCGAAGAGATCGAAGAATTAGAGAAAAAGGCAAATAGTAAAGAAGTAATTACCGAAACAGGAAAAGATGCAAATACGCCTATAGTAGCTCCAAGTAGCCCTAAGAAGAAAATTATTTTAATTACTGCTGCTGGTTTTGTTCTAGCTTGTGGTGTAGTGATTGTTATAGAATTATTAGATAGTTCTGTTAAAAATGAAAAACAATTAGAATTGGCAACCACTGTAAAAACATTAGCGAGAATTCCTTATAGTGATATGGATGTTAGTGAACCATTTAAATTGTTGAGAATCAATGTTGAGAATTATAAAACTCTTTTAATCACTAGTCCAGGAAAAGGGGATGGAAAAAGTTTTGTTGCTTTGAATTTAGCAAAGTCATTTGCCAATTTCGGAAAGAAGACACTTTTGATAGATATTCCTTCCTTGATGCAAGATAATATAGAAAATAGAACGCAAGAATCTAATACGAAAAATTTGACAATTTTAACCTCTAAAGAAAATAGCGAAACAACAATAGAAGTCAAAGATGATGTATTAGAAGAAAGATTGAAAAAACTAGATTCTAGTTATGAAATTATGATAATAGATGCTGCTAGTATTTTAGAAGATGCGAATTCTTTAACGGTTTCTAAAATGATGAAAAACACTATATTAGTTAGCGCAGAAAGAAAAACAAAATTAGAAAATGTGATAAGAGCTAAAAATCATATAGAAAATATTGGTGGAAATTTGATTGGAAATGTTTTAAACAAGTCTACTGTAAAATAAGAGTATAAGGGGATTTTATTATGGAAGATACCGAAAACAGAAAGGCTTTCATGGATGTGGAAGGAGAAATAAGAGAAGAGAGTGAACGAACAGTTGAAATGTTGCTAGAACAATTAAAGACTGATGAATTTGAAAAAATCTATGTCGCAACGATTGTTCAAAGTAATTCTCCTACCAATGAACAAATTTCTGATGAGCAAATGCAAAATGTAAAAACTTTGGCGGAGTATCAATTATCTCAAAAAGCAAGCGATACTATTGTAACAGAACAAGAAAAAATAAAGCTAGATAAAGCGTCTAATTTTTATTTAATACCACACGCGGCTAAGCATAATTATACAATAGGGAATGAATTACAAACAGAAACGATGTATTTCTATACTATTAATGATGTAGAGGGTTATGCGTTATATAGCGTAATCGAGGATAGAGTTTCTATTAGTACAGGGTTTCGCGAAAGAATCAAACAGTATCTAGAAGAGAATTATCCTTCAGAAATGGAATCAGGTGTATTAAGATTAGAAGATGCTGTAGAATATTTTACACCTCGTACACTAGAAGAAGTATATGACTTTTTAAGTGGTGATAGGGTTATCACAATGAGATTCTTGCCTGATAGAATGGAAGAATTTGTACAAAGTAGAGGGGTTAAAACAAAAGCATTAAAAATGGCCGAATTAGAACAAAAAGATGATTTGGCAGAGGAAAATAAAGTAACATTAAAAGAAGATACTGCTGAGGAAGAGCAAGAGTTGGAAGAAACTGATGGCGTAAGGCAAGAAACAGAACAAGAACAAGAAGAGGAAGAACAAGAGCCAGAGCCAGAAGAAGACTATATTGAAAGAATAGCCAGAGTAAATCACGTAAAACCAGCAGTTGTTAATACTAGAATTATTGAGAACTTTGAAAAAGTAGAAGAAGATACAGGAATTCCATTAAAAGGAAGATATCCTAGAGGAGAAGTAGTTGCAGTTCGTATTCCTTATAAATTAGGATATAGAACATTTCTTGTTGAAAAGAGTACAGGCTTAGCAATTGATGGACAAGGAAGAAGAGATAGCAGGCCAGATAGATTATATGATTTTGACGAAATAGAAGACTACTTCAGATTTCAGCTAAGACCAGGACCAGATGGCGGTAATGATGGAAAACCTTTAAGAGAAGACGAAGGAAGAGACTATATTACTTATATTGATGAAAAAGGTGACATCAATGAACAGAAGTATGTCAATAATGGTAAGAAACAAGATATGCTTCGTGAAGAACGTGAAAGATATTTAACAGAAGTAGAAGAAGTTGATCAGAAACTGAAAGAAGCTATTGAAGAATATCAAAAACATGCTACACATGAAAATTACCAAAAAGTAAGAGATCTTATTAAAGAGAAAGTAAATATTGATAATAAATATAATGCTTTAGATGAACAAAGAGATGTGACGAAACAAACAATAGAAAATACAGAAAATGTTATACAAAAAGATTTGGATGATGATGACGATGAATGGTTCCCAGGACCAGGTGGAAGATTCCATCATTAATACAAAATGAAATAATAAAATTTTAAAATAAATAATACCAAGGAGGAGAAAAAAATGGAATTATTTTTTAATACGGCAAATCCATTTATGATATTGATGATTATTCTATTGATGTCAGCTATCATTGTGGTTAGTCGAAAGGCAAAGATAGCTTGGCCATTAATTTTAGTGATGATAGGTATCACAGGCTATTTAGTATATCATACAGTCGCATTAGATGGTATGGAAAAAGGAAGTACGCAAATTTCAGAGTTATATCATTGTATTGCATTTGATTTAATCTATATGTTAATTGGTTTTATTGCATTTTTATGGGTAGATGATCTTGTAGCGAAAAAGAAAAAATTAAAGAGTTATGATGATTCTTTAAGCTGGTTTTGGAATAAAATTTAGGAGTGAAACATGGGAAAGTTATTTGTAATAGAAGGAACAGATGGAAGTGGTAAACAAACGCAGTTACAAAAACTAGCAGAAAAATTCAGTGAAAATCACATAGAATACAAAACTGTATCATTTCCTAACTATGATAGTCCTTCTTCTAGTTTGGTAAAAATGTATTTATCAGGAGAGTTTGGCTCAGATCCAAAAGATGTTAGCCCATATGTGGCTTCTACATTTTACGCTGCTGATAGATATGCCACTTATAAAAAAGATTTGGAAGAGTTCTATTTAAAGGGAGGAATTATATTAGCGGATAGATATACTACCGCTAATATGGTACATCAAACGGGAAAGATTAAAGATTTAAAAGAAAGAGAGAAATTCTTAGATTGGCTTTTTGATTTGGAATTCGGAATTTATGGTCTTCCAGAGCCAACAGAAGTATTTTTCTTGAATATGCCACCGAAAAAATCAGAAGAACTAATGAAAAATCGTATCAATAAGTTTTCACATGAAGAAGCGAAAGATATTCATGAAAGAAATCCAAAACATATTGAAGAGAGCTATCAAGCTGCTTGTAGCTTAATTGATAAATATCATTGGTTTGAAATTAAATGTGTTCAAAATGATGAAGTAAGATCGATAGAAGATATTCATGAAGAGATATATCATGAAGTGTTAAAGCATATTTCGTAAAGGATGTAAATAAATTGAGTAAAATAGGTTTTTTTGGAGGGTGTTTCAACCCTCCAACTCTTGCGCATTTTGAGATTGTTCAAAATGCATTAAGAGAATTTCATTTAGATAAAATAGTGATTGTTCCTATGGGAGATAAATATCAAAAAAAAGATTTGATAAATTTCGAGCATAGGTTTCATATGCTACAAAAAATGTTTGAAAATGAGAAAAAAATAGAGATTTCTCGTATGCAAGCTAATCAAGACGAGATGTCTTATGCGATAGATTCTTTTCAAAAAATTGATGCAACATATCCAAAGGATGATAGATATTTTATCATGGGATATGATAATTTTTCTCAGATAGAAACATGGAAAGAGGGGAAAAGACTAGTTCAAAACAGAAAATTCATTGTTTTTGAGAGAACCAACACGAGTTCAACGCTAGTAAGGCAAAAGTTAAAGGCAAATGAAAGTATCGAAAAATTAGTTTTGCCTGAAGTGGCGCAATATATTACAAAAGAAGGGTTATATCAATAAAGGAGAAGTACTTTGAGAGGAAAAGTTGTAAATTTCTGTATGGCACTGCTAAATCTTTTAGTAGGTATCAGTATATTAATTTATACCTTAAAAATACCAAAAGATATTACAGAACTTACAGTGCAAGAATATAATATTATTCGTATTATTAAAATGGTTATATATGTAGGGTTAGGTCTAGCTAACTTTTTAAATGTAATGAATTATTTCTTAAATGGAAGAGATGGTACAAGAAAAACAGGCTATTTAATAGCTATTTTTAGCATTTCATTCGTTTTTATAAAAGAATGGCCTATTTGTG
>Ga0310690_10003573_pt1 | contig 23081 bp, 7 predicted proteins | sample AusTroGonzalo_MG_2_FD_207661 | JGI IMG/M metagenome (GOLD analysis project Ga0310690, IMG submission 207661) | Bovine rumen microbial communities from tropical cattle in Woodstock, Queensland, Australia - Gonzalo_04 (v2) (version 2) | ecosystem: Host-associated > Mammals > Digestive system >... | reverse complement strand
CCGGGAGCAGAACGTCGCGTCGGCGGCGTCCGCGCTCGAGCTGCTCTACGGCAAGACGGAGTACCTGTCCGTCGCGCAGTGGATCGGCGACGGCATGCTCGCGTCGGAACGGGCGAGGCGCAGCAGCCTCTGGCTCGGATGGTGGCGGGCGTGGCGCGTCCGCCGGGACGTCCGGCGGAACCTGCGCCGCATAGATTTCGGAAACCAACGAAAGGAGAACAGACAATGAGCAAGAAAGACATCGGGGTGTTCGGCGATCCGAGCTACCTCGTGAAGAAGTTCGACGACATCGACAGCGCCGTGCGCTCCCGCAAGTCGCGGCTGGCGAAGGACATAAAGGCCCTCGTCAAGTCGAAGTCGACGAAGAAGGACAACATGTACTGCCACGAGGTCCTCGTGACCAAGGGGCGGTTCGACGGCAAGCCGTGCGAGAGCGTGGTCGTGCACGTCGCCCTCGGCCTCAACGGGCCGGGCCGCAACAGCGACTACCTGGCGGCGCTCAAGCGCCTCACGGACACGAAGCGGTTCGTGCTGCTCGACGCGTGGATCGACGCCGTCGACGACCTGTGGGACTTCCTCTTCGTGTGGCAGAAGGAGGCGTGATGGAGTTCCTCAACATCGAAGTCTCGCACATGCAGCACGCCCTCCGGGGCATGCGCAACGCGATGAGCGGCTGGGACAGGTCCGACACGGTGGAGGACTCCGGAGGGTGCATAGTCGGCGAGAGCGACTACGACCTCGCGCGCAGGCTCATAAAGGCCGGCGCGCCGCACCGGAAGTTCCTCCGGCAGATAAGCGTCATCGTCGACATCTGCAAGATGCCGTCGTACTTCATGCACGAGTTCGCGACGTACAAGGTCGGCACCACCGCCGACTCGTCGTCGACCATGCACAAGATCACGAGCCGGCCGCTGACGTTCGACGACTTCGAGGCTCCGGAGACGGACCTCGAGCGCGACCACCTGCGGCGCACGATCGAGGCGCTGAACGTCTCGAGGGACAACTATCTCCTGGCCAAGGGCGACGGCAACGTGCCGGAGGCCGAGCGCATCTTCAGGTCGATGAAGCGCATCCTGCCGCACTCGTACCTGTACGAGCGCATCACCTGGACGTGCAGCTACGAGAACCTCGTGGAGATCTGGCGCTGGCGCAGGAACCACAGGCTCCCGGCGTGGCACGAGTTCTGCGAGAAGTTCATCGCCAAGCTGCCGTACTCGGAGTTCATAACCGAATACCCGGACACGGAGAAGTAGATGGTCGTGCGGCCGATCAAGAGGTTCGTCCTCCTCGTGGACGACCAGCCCGAGCTCGACGTCGGCGGCGTAGTCGTCCGGCGCGAGTTCGGGAGCGACTACCTCGACTACGTGGTAGCGGGCGTCGGCGAGCGCGAGGAGGCGGATTTCGGCGTGGGCGACCGCGTCGTCCTCTCCGACCCGAACGCCGGGCGGAAGGTGAGGATAGACGGGGCGCCCTACCGCGTCGTCCGCGTCTCGGACATAATAGCGGTGCTGGAGTAGGACAATGAAGTGGAGCTACATGCTGTACGCCATGACGGTGGCGGTGCTCGCGTCGACGGTGGCGTCGTTCTCGGCGTACTCCCGCTGGGCGGACAGGCACTACGCGCTCGAGGCAAGGCTCGTGGCGAGGCTCGAGGCGGCGGAGGCCTCGCTCGCCGCCCTGCGCGACGTGCGGACGGAAGACGTGGACGCGGTGAACCGCGCCACGGCGAACCTGTGGACGGCGCTCACGAACGGCGTGCCGTCCGCCGTCGCGAGGGGCGTCCTCGACACCGTCGCGAAGAGGCTGGGGGAGAGCGAGGACAAGGTGCTGCTGTCGCACGAGCGGCGGTTGAGGGCCCTGGAGGACAGGTATGGACGGCGTCCCCGCTGAAGCGCTCCGCGAGCTGGAGTCCAAGTTCGGCCCGGCGACCAGGGGTCCCGACGGTACGCTCACGTGGAACATCGGGGGCGCGCCCGCCCCCGCCGGCCCGGCTACGGGGCTTCCGGCGGGAGGCCTTGCGGGGATGGCCCCTCCGTCGGGGGTGCCGGCGGGGGCTCCGATAATCCTTCCTCCCCGGCCGCCGAAGCCGTCGGCGGCGGTTCCCGCCCTGCTGTCGGTCCTTCTTGCGGTGGAGGTCCTCCAGCTCCTCGCGCTTGCCGCGCTGCTGGCCCTCCGGCTATCCGCACGATGACGTCGTGCGCCCGCTGGAGGATGCTCTGCTCCTCCGGGGTCTGCGGCACGCCCGCGCGCATCACGTCCTCCAGGAACTCCACGGCCTCCTGGAGCTGCTCGTCGGTCGGGTTCTTCACCGAGTCGTCGAACACGCAGATGCGGGCGAGGATCGTCCGCCGGAGCGCGTTTTCATCGTTCCGGTATGCGGTGGTGCTGAAGAACTTCCTCTGCGCCTCCGTGGGCTCGGCGACGGGGTCGTACCCCATCTCCTCCATGACGATGCGGAGCGCCTCGTTGTACGCGACGCACTTCGCGTCCCTGGAATCCTCGAACACCTTCGGGTTTATGACTATCCTCGCCATGTCAGTCGCACTCCGTTCTCTTGAACCTCGCCGTCCACGTGCCCCACACCGCCGCCGTGTCGACGACCGTGCAGAGGTCGTAGAGGAGGCGCGTGGGGCTCGTGTGCCCGTATGCGTAGCATCCGCACCCGAGCTGCCCGGACGCGTAGCCGGACAGCTTCGACGCCGATCCGCTCCCCGCGAGGCAGAGGAGGAGCGTGTTGTCCGGCTCGTCCGCCCCGACGTTGTACGACGGGTCCGCGTCGATCTCGAACTTGACGGACGCGGTCTTGAACTTCCGCGTCCTGTTGCTGCCGACGACGTGCCACAGGACGCCGTCCGTGGAGACCCTGTAGGTCACGGGAAACCCGCCCACCTTGTGCGTCTTGTTCTTGAGGCCGGCTATCTCGACGACGGGCTCCTGGCCCTCGGCGCGCTTCACGCGGAGCGTCCCCTCGAGCCTCTGCGTCTGGTATTTCCTGTACCCGAGCGACTTCGTGTTGTCGTAGACGCGCGGGACGCGCAGCGACAGCTTGAAGGCGTACACGTCCGTGACGGCGAGCGCCGCGAGCGGCAGCATGAGCAGGGCGAGCACGAGCTTCTTCATTGTCTCCTCCTTGCGTTGGCCGTCACGGTGGCCGGGACGGCGTTTCGGTTTACGTTGGTGCCCGGAAGGGCGTTGTTGAGATCGTCGCGGAACTCCTTCAGGCCGTCCGCCCGCCGGTTCACGAGGCCGTTCAGCACCTTGCCGCCGGCCGCCCGGTACGTCGGCGTCTCACGCCACACGACCTGGTTCACGTCGTATTCCGAGACGGCCTTCGACCCGTCGCGGTTGAGCGCCGGGGACTTCGACGAGAGCGCGCCGAGCCCGAGGTTGTACGAGATGTCGAGGAGCTGGGCGATCGCGCCCGCCCCCGCCCGCCTCGTCCACGGCATCGAGCGGTACATCTCCGCCGCGTCGGCGCGGACGCGCGAGGCGACGAACGCCGCGGCGTCCGCCTCGCCCACCGTGTCGCCCGCCTTCACGGGGCGCATCCTCCCGGTCGCGGGGTCCCTGATCTCCGTCTGCCCGTAGCCGACCGTCCACTTGCCCACGGCGTCCCTGTACGCCTTGGCGCGGAAGCCCTCGTGCCTCTTCACGAACGGGACGGCGAGCGCGATGGCGTCCTCCACGCGGCGGTACACGGCCTCCGGGGCCATCCTCGCGACGAACTGGCTTGGCACGTACCTGTCGCCGTCCCACGTCCCGGCGAGGCGGGCGTCGTCTCCCGTGGCGTACCTGGACTCCACGGAGAACGTGGGGTGGTTCGGCTTCTTGTACTTGTCGATGAAGTGCTGGCCGTCCTTCACGTTGTCCTTGACGGTCTCCGGGTCGAGCCAGTAGCCCCGCAGGTCGTAGTCGCCCTCGTACTGGAGCGGCCTCGGCAGGGTCGCGCGCCACGCCTGGTACTGCGCCTCCTGCTCGTCCGAGAGCGCGGAGTTGTACGCGGCGGGGAACACGACGTGTCCGGTGCCCTTGACGTCCACGGGGTCCCAGGCGGAGCCGCCGAGCTCGTCGGCCTGCCCCTCTTCCTCGTCCTCCCCGTCCTCCATGTCGTAGTAGCCCGCGGCCTCCGGATGCGCCCTGAAGAACGCCATGTCGGCCTTGGTGTACTGCGACTCGTCCTTCACGACGGGGATCCCGAACACGGTGTCGGGCGCGTCGTCGCCGCTGAACAGCTCCATCGAGCGGTCTATCTTCATCAGTAGTCCCTCCTCTTGGTCGGGTCGGTGACGGTGTACGGGTTCTGGAGCGCCTCGCGCAGCGTGCCGCGCATGACGCCCTTGGTCTCCGAGGGTATCTTGCGCCAGTCGAGACCGGCGTGCTTCGCCTGCGTCTGGAGCGACCTGAAGGCGTTGTCCAGCTTCGTGCCGAGGCGGTTCAGGGCACGCGCCGCCCTCCGCAGCCTCGTCTCGTCGAACCCTTCGTCGAGGGCCTTCGGGAGCTCCGCGTAGATGGTGCGGTAGTACTTGACCTGCACCTGCCCCACGGCCTCCTTGAACGCCTCGGACGGGTCGATGCCGTTGCGCTGCGCGTCGCGCAGGATGTCGCGCACGATGTCGTAGTTCCGCATCCATCCGGCGCGGCGCTGCGACCCGCGGCTGTAGCCCTCGCCGGTCCGCTCGTTCTCCGCCCACGCCGAGAGAGCGGCCTTGAGGTCGTTGATCGTCTTGCGGCGGGACGCGCCCATCTTCACCGGTCCGAACACCGGGAGCATGCCGGCGTCGCCGTAGCTCGCGATGGCGTTCGCGGAGAACGGCAGCATGGCCTTCAGGAGGTTGAACAGCGCGCCGTCGGCCGTCGGGTTCAGCCACCGCTCCATCAGCGTCATGTTGGAGAACGGGAGGTTGTACTCGCGGTTGGACGGGTTGTACCCGGCGAGGCCCTCGATGAGCCTCTGCGTCGGCATGGAGAGCTTGCTCATCGCCTGCTCCCAGGGCTGCTGGAACCAGCGGAAGAACTCCCAGCCCTGCTTGCCGAAGTGCATGTAGTACCGGCGGCCGCCGGACGTGTTGTAGTCGTCCTTCCCCGTGTAGCCGGGGACGAGGCGGCCGAGGACCGGCAGGCCCTTCAGGTCGTTCACGGTGTCGTTGATCCAGCCGTACTGCCCGTGCGTGAGGCCCTTGAGGAGCGGCGACAGGTCGAACGCCGACATGCCGACCTTCTCCTCGTTGTCCCACGTGAACCACTTGTCGGCGTCGTCGTCCCACCCGAGCAGCTTGCCGAGGGCCTTGCAGAGCACCTGGCCCGCCGCGGGCACGCCGATCATGATCTCGCCGTACATGCGCAGCCACCTTCCGAGCATCTGCCTGCGCATCTGCGGGTTCGTCATGTGCCCGCCGAAGATGGCGTCCTCGAGGATCTCGCCGCCGCCCGCGGACCACGCGCCCTTCGACCACTCCCAGGAGAACATGGAGTTGCCCATGAGCTCGAGGAAGCGCGGGTTCGCCCAGGCGTAGCGGAGGGTGTCGATGCCGCCCGCCTCCGCGTTCATGTACGGCGCGAGCGGCTTCACGTCGCGCACGATGTCGAAGTGGCGGCCCTGCTTCGCCGCGACGTACTCGAGCCTCTGCGCGATCTGGAGGGCGAGCGCCATCTTCGTCGCGTTGAGGACGTACGTGAACGCGCGCTCGCTCCCGCGGAAGAGGAAGCCGTCCAGCACGTCGCGCATCGTGTCCGCCACGCCGTCGCCGAGCGTGCTCCGCGCTGCGCGGACGATGCGGCGGACGTCCGCCTGGACGAACGACTTGTCGCCCTCGGCGGGGTTCACGAGCCTGTCGGACAGCTGGATGCCGAGCGCGGCGCAGACGTCCTTGACGTCCTCGAGGAACGGGTCGTTCGAGTCCATCATGTCCATCAGGTCCCGCATGCCCACGAAGTTGCGGTTCATGCAGGCGCCGATGGTCGTGCCGAACTTCTCGTCGAACGCCCTCATGGCCCCGCCGAACATCTCCGCCATGCGCGGGTTCGTGTTCGAGCAGACCATCGTCCAGAAGCCCACGGCGGCCGTGGTGGACTCGATGCGCGTGGCGATCGGGAAGAAGAGCGAGCACTGCACGCTCATCGTCTTCGACCACGAGGAGATGCGGTTCATCAGCCGCGACCTGTGGTCCCCTCCGATGACGCGCGGTATGGAGAAGAGCTGCTTGGCGTAGCCCATCGCCTCGCCGCCGTTGAGCCGGTTGCGCACGGAGCTGTGGTCGGAGTCGTCCGTGTCGTCGACGCACGCGAACTGCGCGATCGACTTGACGCCGCGGAGGTACGACTCGTCGAGGTTCGAGAACCTGCGCCCGCCGACCTTGCCGCCGTTGGACTTCATGATGGCGTCGTAGAGCCGCGCGGCGTTCACGCGCCCGCTAACGGTGTCGTCGTAGGAGAGGCGCAGCTCCGGGTTGGCCTCGATCCACCAGAGCGCGAGCTCCCTCCACAGCGTCTCCGGTATGCCGTCCGCGGCGGACGCGTCGCCCGTGAGCGACGGGCGGATGTACGCCGTCGGCCTGCCGTTCACGTCGCGGGCCGTGACGAACCCGACGAGCGTGTTGCGGAACTGGATCGTGCGGGCGAGCTCGGAGACCGCGGTCATCACGTGGTGGAACACCTGCGCGTTGGCCGGCAGCACCCCGTGCTCCCGGAACATCTGGTCGGCGTTCAGGCCGGACCCCACCAGCACGGCCGACTGCGCGGCGGCCTGGTCGTACATGTCGATCATGTTCGCGATGGCCCTGCGCCCGCCGGCCGCCTTCACGAAGCGCTCGTCCTCGCTCTTCTGGCGGAAGCCGAGCTCGTGGACGCGGCTGTAGATCACGGCCGCCACCCTGCGGCTCCCGTTCGCGAGGTCGGACGGCGACAGGACGAGCCCGGACGCGGCCGCCTTCGGGCGTCCCGCCGAGTACTCGCCGCTCCACACGGCGCGCTTGAACGACGCGAGGTCGGTCTCCTGCACGTTGTAGTACGAGAACAGCATGCGCCACTGGCCCTGCGTCACGGGCCCCGCGTCCTTGTTCAGCATCTCCGCGAACGACTTCTCGGCGTCGGAGAGCTTCTCGGTGATCTCCTTGCGGTCGCGCCCGACGCGCTCGCACATCCACTTGTACGCCCCGGAGCCCGCCATGAACGGCACGTGGGACCCGAAGCCGTTGAGGAGCGAGCCGTCGCCGTCGAACATCCAGCGGTTCTTCCGGGCGTACTCCATCGCCTCGCGGTACGACTTCATCGCGCCCTCGCCGATCGCGTCGTAGGACAGGAGCTTCGCCGCGAGGTCGGGGTGCGACGCCGTGTTCAGCGAGCCGCGCGCCTGGAGCAGCTTGCGCCGCGCCGTGCAGCCCTCCCACTCGGCCTCGAGCTCGTCCACGGGCATGACGACGGCCCCGCGCTTGGCGACCGGGAGGTCGCGCGTCATGCCGCCCTCCACCCGGACGCTCTCGGTCTCGCGGTGGGCGACGACCACGCCGGCGCGCTCGAGCGCGGTCAGCACGCGGTCGTTTATGTCGAAGTCCACCCCCTCGTCGACCTCGAGCATGCGGTCGAGGTCCTCGGCGGAGACCGTCTCGATCTCGCCCTCGGCCTCGTTCCAGCGGCGGATGGTCTCGCGCGCGGCCTGGATGTCGTGGAACTCCTTCGCCGCCGCGTTCAGCGCGTCCGCGAGCGCCTCGGTGAACTTCCTGTAGAACCCGTAGCCCGTGCCCTCCGTCGCGCTCCCGTAGAGGATGCGGCCGGGGAGCTGCGAGTTCGCGTCCGTGTCGCCCACCATGCGGTAGAGGGCGACGTCGAGGTTGGACAGCATGTTGCCCGCCTTCGCCCCGGAGAACCTCGCGCGCACCGCCTCCGGCGTGAAGTAGTCCGCGCCGTAGACGCGCGCGTTGCCCTCGGCGTCCACGAGGTCCTTGGCCTCGAACGAGAGGTCGCCGATCGCGGTGTACACGTAGCGCTGGCCGGCCATCTTCGCGTCGATGGCCTTGAGGTGCCAGTCGAGCTCCTCGTGGTCGAGGTGGTCGAGCGTCGTGTCGGACAGGTTGCCGCGCGCCCTCCCGAACAGGCGGCGCTGCCGCGCGTGGAACGCGATGCGCGTCTCGCCCGTGCCGCCCTCGTGGTACACGACGTGGCCGTTCTCGAACGTGACGTCGATGTTCTCCTCGATGGCGTTCAGGATCGAGCGGCCGGCCGGGACGTCGAGGCCGAGGAATCGCGTCCACCAGTTCGACCGGTCCCGCAGCTTCATCAGGATCCCCTGCATCCCGTTGTGCTCGTCCTGGCACATCTCGCGCAGGTTCTTCCCGTGGAACCTCGGGCGGATCGTGGACATGAGCCAGCCCTCCGGCTCCGTCATCATCACGTCGACCGTGGCGGACGGGTCGGCCGTGAACAGCTCGGACGCGAGGTCCTCGGCGCGGACGCCCACGAGCGCCGCCGTCTCCTTCTCCGTCAGCGGCTCGCCGATCTCGGCGCGCGCCTGCCAGTTCACGTCGCGCAGCCCGCGCACCTCGCCCGCCGCGGGGGCGAACGTGCGGTGGGCCAGCTTCACGGTCTTGCCGAGCGTGGCCGTGATGTCCCGCCCGTTGGTGCCGATGATGGCGTCGCCCTGCATCTTCGCGTAGTTGCGGGACGCCACCATCAGGTAGCACGTGCGGGCGGCGAGCTTCATCGCGGCCTGGAACGCCGGGTTGCCCTTCCACGGGTAGTTCTCGATGTTCCTCGCGGCCACCTTGTACGCCGCGCCCTGGAGCTTCCGCAGCTCCGCGTCGTCGATCGGCCTGAAGTCGTGTCGCTCGCCGGTGCCCTTGACGAAGCCCTCGTGCGCCGGCTTGAAGCCGGAGAGTATCTCGTCGAACACGAAGCGCGAGTAGCGCGAGTTGTTGGCGAGGCGCGTGACCTGCGCCATGAAGTGCGAGATCGCGCGCGCCGTCCGCGCGTGCCCCGCCGCCTTCTCCGCCACGAACATCTCGTGCAGCCGTGCGAGCCCGTCCGTCGCGATGTCCTCGTGCGTGACGCCGGACTGGACGAGCACGCCCGCGGTGAGGCCGACGTCGGAGAGGAACTGGCGCTTCTTCTGGCGCTCGAGCTTGCCGCCCTTGGCGAGGTTTATGGAGCCCTGGCCCTCCTGGTTGAACCTGTAGTCGGAGAAGTTGCGGTACACCGCCTTGACGGCCGCGAACATGAGTGACCTCGCGTCCCCGGCCTTCGGGAGCGACGACCCCGTCAGTGTGGCGATCTGCTGCAACGCGCGGTTCACGACCCCGCGGACCACGCCGCTGTGGATCGCCATTTTGTCCGCGGACTGGATCATCTGTATCGTCTCCGCGTCCAGGCTGTCGACGCCCTCCTTGATGAGCTGCGTGAGGGCCCTCGATATGCGGTTGTGCTGGAGCAGCGTGTGCGGGCTGTCGGCGTTCGCGCCCGTGTCCGGCCCGAGGTCCTCGGCGAGGGCCTCGTCCGCGAGCGCCGCCGTGTCCTCCTGCGAGGGCGACAGCGCGGCCGGCGGCTCCGGCACGGCCTCGTCGTCGAAGCGTATCGTCCAGGCGGGGTCCACGCCCTGCCGCTCCTCCGTCGTCTCCTCGTACCCGAGCGCGTTGGTCTGCGACACGATCGCGTCGACGATGTCGTTGGCCTGGGCGTCGGCGTCGCCGATGCGGGCGACGATGTCGCGGCGGCGCGACATCTGGTCGCGGGCGATCTCGGGGACCTGCTGGAACCGGGCGAGGTGCCCGTGCGCGTAGTCCACCATCGCGTCCACGGTCTCCGACCTGTCCTCCACCGGTACGAACCTCTGGTTCCCATCGTGGTCGAGGTAGTTGACGAACATCCTGACGGGCGTCGACTCGGTCATCCCGAAGAACCCGTTGGCCGCGGCGAGCCGCCGGTACAGGTTCAGCTGGAGCTCGTAGTCGCCGAGCGCGGTCGCGTCGATGTCGCTCGCGGGCCCGTGGAACCCGCCGTTCCTCTTGTAGAGGTCGCGGTTCGTCTTGTGGTCGACGAGGATGACGGTCCCGTCCTTCGCCCTCGCGACGAGGTCGATCGTCCCGGCGATGCGCACCTTCGGGTCGAACACGACGGCCTCGACGCCGACGATCTCGACCTCGCCGAGCTCCGACTTCCCGGACTTGATCTGCGCGGCCACGTCCTTCGCGGTCGGGAGCATCCTGCGCTCCTCGTCCGTGAGCGGCTCGTCCGCGTAGTCGCGGTCCGTCAGCACCGCCTCGTACGCGGAGTGGATGCGGGTGCCGAGCTCGGACGCGTACTTCCCGCTGTCCTTCCACGCCTGCTTGATCTGCGCGTCGGACATGTGCGGGTACTTCTTCGCGCGGGTCTCGGCGCTCATGCTCTTCAGCGCCTTGTCTGCGTCGAACGGCTCGGCGAACATGGCGACGAACGACGTGCCCGACGTGTAGTCCACGCGGCCGCGGCCGGACTTCGTCCAGTACATGTGCTCGTCCGCGTTGAACTCGACGGTGACGCCGTTGTGCGACACCGACCTGGTGGCCTCGGGCGCGTTCGTCCCGCCGCCCTCCGCCGCCCTCGCGAGCATCTTCGGGAACGGGTCCTCCGTGCTCGTCGCGCCGAGCTGCCGGACCCCGGCCATCGCGGACTCCTCGAGCGCCTCGCGGGCGACGCGGTTGGACTCCTCGAGCCGCTCGACGGCGGCGGAGCCCGAGGCGTCCCTGGACTCCACGACGGCCCCGGACAGCACCATGTTGAAGAGGATGTCCCTCGCGCCGATCTGGCGCTCCTCGCCCTCCACCGACACGTCGATCGAGGTCTCGTCGTAGGAGAATCCGTTCGGCAGCACGATGCCCGTCATGGCGTCCAGGATCCCCTGGAGCACGGCGAGTATCTTGGCGAAGACGCTCTGCGTGGACGTCCTGTTCGCCTTGACGGCGCGGGCGTTGGAGCCGGAGCGCGCGGCGAACTCGCCGAACGCGTAGGCGAGGGACTCCTCGTCGTACCACGAGCGCGGGTCGTTCGTGCGCTCGCGCCGCGGGCGGTACGCCTTGCCGAGCTTCTCGCAGTCGGCCTCCGTCACCGCGCCCATCGCGACGAGCATCGACATCGACGCGTGGAAGTACTCGTGGTACACGGCCTTCCGGAGCTCCGCGTCCTCCTGCCCCGCGTTGAGGCGGATGCCGGAGCAGAGCGTGCGCAGCCCGTTCGCGTCGACGCACCACGACGGGGCGTGGCCCGTGAAGCCGGAGCTGCCCTTGCGGAGCGCGGTGGGGGCGTACCGGTCGGCGAGCGCGAGGCGCACGTCGTACGGGACGGCCATCAGCCGCTCCACCGTGAGGCGGCGGAACGCGGCGTCCCTGCGCTGCATGACGGCGAGGAGCGACCGGAGCGTCGCCGGGTTGTTGAGGTCGATCATCACCGGGTTGCCGTCGGCGTCCGTCCTGTTCGACGGCGCCCACTCGCCGAGCTCGATCCTGACGACCGTGCGCACGGCGTGCCCGACGCGCTTCGTGAACGAGTCGCCCACGACGTCGCGCTCGACGACGATCGTGTTGCCCTCGACCCTGACCGCCGTGTTGGCCCCCTTCGCCTCGAACGCCTTGAGCGTGTTCTCGAGGTGCGAGGCGAGCATGCGCGTCTTGGCCTGCGGCGGCTCGTCGCGGTGGTCGGGCGCCGGGTTCCTGTCGGTGGGCGGGGTCAGCTCCTCCGCCACCGCGCGGCCCGCGTAGGCGGTCGCCGTGACGTCGGCCATCGAGGGCCCGTTGGACTGCGGGACGAAGGTGAGGGCCGCCGGGTTGGCGGCGACGTTCCGTCCGTCCCCGTTCACCACGCCGTGCCTCGGGTAGAAGCCGACGAGGTTCACGTACCGGCCGAGGTCGTCGCGCTCCACGTCCATCGCCTTCAGGACCTCGCACAGCGCCGCCGCGTCGTCGTCGGCGCGGTGGGTGTTGGCCACCTTGCCGTCGAGCCCGTAGTGCGTGATGGCGCGCTCGAGGCGGTGGCCTGCCCACTTGCCGGCCGCGTCCGTCTGCGACGCGCGGTCGCGGAACACCGTGAGCGTGTCGAGCCAGTCGCACCGGTCGAGGGCGGAGCCCTGCCCCGCCCGCGAGAGCATGGCCATCATCATCCCGGCGTCGAACTTGACGTTGTGCGACACGAGCAGCGTGGACCCGCCGAGGAGCCCGAGGAACTCCTTCACGGCCTCGGGGGCCTCGACTCCCTCGGCGGCGAGCATCTCGTCGGAGATCCCGTTGAAGGACTCCGCCGTGCGGGACTCGCCCGTCGTCCTGTCGACGCCGGTCGCGTCGGACATCGAGAGCCCCGCGGGGAGCTTCACGCGGCGCGACATGCGGCCCGTCTCCACGAGCCTGCCCTCCGCGTCGACGCCGTACCTCACGGCCCCGATCTCGACGACGTGCCCGCGCGGGCCCACCGTGCCGTAGGTCTCCGTGTCGAACACGACGACCGTGTCGTGGTCGGCGAACAGGGACTTCAGCGTCCCGTCGCCCTTGTGCTGCACGCCCTCGGCGGGCCTGCGCGCCGGGTCGAAGTTGTTGGCCCGCGCGTCGGCGTCGCCGACGATGCCGACCGGCTCCTCGCGTCCGAGCAGGATGTTCTCCTGCTGCGCGAAGCGGTACATGACGTAGCTGCGGTTCTGGCAGATGGACTCCGCGACGCCGGCCCTGCGCCAGCGCGCCACCACGTCGCGCCACGACGGGTACGCCTTCTCGAACTCCGCCCACGCGTCGCCCGTGGCGATCTCGGGGTGCGCCTGCGCGAGCGTCTCCACCGTCCACGCGCGGACGTCCGGGTAGTCCGCCCTCGCCGCCTCGCGGTCCCCGAACGCCGTCGGGGAGTTGGCCTGCGCGGCGGCCTCGCGGCGTAGGCGCGCGTCGTCGAGGGCGGCCTGCGCCTCCCTGCGCTGGCGGTCGCGCTCGCGGACGAGCCCGTCGCCCGCCGCCTCGAGGCCCATGCCCGCCATCCCGTCGTAGACGTACGTGATGCGCTCGGCGATGCGGTTGTTGAAGATGTCGAACAGGTTGCGGCTGCGCGGGTTCGACCGGACGATCACGGCGTACTCGCTCGGGAGGCCGTTCAGCTTCCTGTCGATCTCCTCCTCGACGCGGGCCATCGAGGCGGACACGCCGGCGGAGCGCATGTTCTCGCGCGTCGCGCGCCTGGACTTGTCGCGGTTCACCGGCGCGTTGTTCACGGCCGCGGCCAGGTCGACGTAGGGCACCACGGAGCCCTCGCCTCCCACGACCGACGCGGCGCGCGTGGCGAACGAGCGGAACGTGCGGTCGTTGGCGGCCTGCTGCCGCGAGAGCGCCTCCCAGAACCCCGGGAAGCAGTTCACCATCGAGCCGGAGAACGCGTCGTAGGACGGCGACCCGTCGATGGAGTCGAGCACCACCGTGTACCACGGGAGGATCGTCTTCACCAGGTCGCTCGGATGCAGCACGACGCTCGCGGGGTCCACCTGCCGCCACCGCGCGATGGCCTGCAAGACCTCGCGGGCCACGGCGATGGACTCGCGCAGGCTCGCAGGGAGCGCCTTGGACGACCCGGTCGTGTTCTTCTTGAACTCCTCCTCGAACGCCGCCAGGTTGGCGAGCGACAGCTCGTGCGTCGTGCGGCCACGGCGCGCCTCGGACGGGCGCCACTTCGTCACGTCGGCGACGTTGCCGAAGCCCTTGGCCGAGAACGTGTGCACCTGGTTGTCGAGCTCGCCGTTGGCGAGCGCGAGGAACGCGGCCTGCATCTCGCGGAACGACGCGGGCGTGCCGACAGAGAACAGGTTGCGTATCGTGCGCAGGGCGTTGTTCCCCGTGAGCGGGTCGAACTTGTGCCGCCGGTACGGGTTCCTCGGCCCGGCGTAGGCGTCGCGCCCGGCGCGCTCCCTCACGGAGAACAGGTAGTTGAGCGCGGAGTTCCGCTGGCCCTCCTCGGACGTGGACGCGAGCGAGAACAGGACCTCGAACAGCGCCTCCGCGCCGCGCCGGAAATGCAGCACGTCGAGCGGGTGGCTCCCCGGCATCTGCTTCCCGCCGTGCGCCACGGAGCCGCGGGACAGGCACTCGGAGAGGCGGAACACGTCGGAGACGGACTCGACGTACGACCCGCCCGCCGTGGAGACCACCTGCGCCGCGGCCGGGATGTAGACGAAGTGCCGCTCGGCGTCGCCGAGCTGGCGGATGTTCTCGCCGACGAGCTGGCCGTCGTGCCCGAGCCGCTCGAGCTCCATGTTGAGCTCGGCCATCATGTTGGCGAGCGGCTCGTTCTTCATGTTGCGCGCCATGTCCACGAGCGCGCCGTTCACGCGCGCGGAGTCGTCGCGCTCAACGACCTCCTCCGCGGACGCCTCGGCGTTCTCCGCGAGCACCCCGCGCGCCCTGACGATGCGCGCCTCCGACGTGCCCTCGCGCACGGACTCGGAGCTGTGCGCGATGAGCGTCGCCCGGTGCATCTTCTCGATCGTCTCGCGGCGGAGCTGCGAGAGCTTCGGCGCGACGAGCTTCATGATCCTGTCGTACGTCTTGTTCGCCTTGTCGAGCTTGCGCAGGGCGTCCGGGGCGCCGGGGTCGGCCTGCATGAACTGGACGGCCCCCGCGAACTCGTGGAGCCGCTGGAGCACGCCGGACACGTTCATGTAGCCGAAGAACTTCCTGACGGCGAGGTGGATGTCCGCCTGCGCCTGCGCGTCGGAGACGGCGCGGGAGCGGGAGTTCATGTTCACGTTGGCGATCTTGCCGGCCGCCGCGGAGACGAGCCAGAACAGGTAGCCGGCCTCGACCGAGAACCCGTTCTGCACGGAGCCGCGGCAGACGCGGCCCATGAACTCGCCGTAGGACGTGCCGACCGGCGGGTTCCTGCGGGAGAACATGCCCTTCAGGGCCTCCGCGACGGCGTGCTTCGCCGTGCCGGGCTTCGCCGTGCGGGCGTCCACCTCGACGCGCCACTCGCCGTGCTCGCCCTTGACGGCGACGATGCCGAGCGCGCGCTCGAGGCGCAGCTGCCGCGCCGCGCCCCCGGACACGTTGTCGAACAGGCGCTTCGCGAGGACGCGCCGGAAGTCGCGGTCCTCGAGGTGCTGGTTGGACGCGAGGTTCATGAAGAGCCTCGACATGTCGTCGTTCACGGAGAGCGCCGACCCCGAGAGCGCGCCCATGCGGTCGTTCTCGGACTTCCCGGAGCGGTTCAGCCTGTCGCGCCACGCGACGACCTTCCCGTCCTCGCCGTAGACCGGAGCCTTCGGCCTGACGGAGCGGATGTAGTCCGCGATGAGCCCGCGGTACTCGGCGTGCGTCCCGTTCCCTCCCGGGTTCGGCACGTCCGTCCTGCGCACGAACGCCTCGTCGTTCGCGGGAAGCGTCGGGCCGGACAGGAGGTCGGCGCACAGCACGTCGATCATCAGGCGGTTGCTCACGCCCACGCGTCCGCAGATGCGCTCCTTCAGGTCGTCGAACGACATGTTGGAGAAGCCCGCCCAGTGGCGCATGAAGGCCACGAACTGCGGGTGCGACACCTTGCGGCGGAAGAGCGCGTACGGGTTGTCGAAGGCGTGTCCCTGCTCGTCCTCGACCTGCATCAGCTCGAACGCCCCGGAGAAGAACGCGACGTGCAGGTGCTCCGCCGTGCTCACCATCGAGGCGCGGGCCTCCGAGGTGTCCTTGGCGGACTGCTGCACCTTCTGCTGGCTCGCGATGTTCCCGATCGAGGCCCCGGCGACCTTCATCTCGTCCGGTGGGCACTCGGCCTTCACGCAGTCCTTCCACAGCGCCTTGTCGTCGAGGGGTTGCGCCTTGCAGGGCCCCGTCTCGTTCCCGTTGAACACGCGGTTCCCCGCCTCGTCGGTCTCGTCCGAGAGCGCGCCGATGAACGGCCGCTCCTCGACGCCCTCCGGCACGGCGACCTGGCGCGCCATGTCGAACAGGCAGCGGAGGTACGCGTTCGCGACGGCGCGCTTGGCGAGCCCGGTCAGCTGGTAGCCGCGGGTCCCGTCGACCTCCCCGTCGGAGAAGTACACCCAGTCGCCCTTGGCCGGGCCGTCGTCGCCGTCCTCGAGCACGGTGCCGTCGAGCCTCGTGCGGCGCAGCTGGTCGAGCCCCTCGTCGCGTCCGCCGTCTGCGGAGAACAGCTCGGCGAGGCCGGCCACCGTCCTTCCGGAGACCTGCGGGGCGACGCCGTACTTGTCGCCGGCGAAGCAGCACACGATGCCCTCGTCGCCGTCGTTGTCGTTTCCGAGGATGTACAGGGACTGCACGTCGAGGCCGAGGTAGGCGTCCTTGCCCACCGTGTACGTCACGTTCCCGTCGGCGTCGACGGTCGCGTCCTCGGAGCTCGGGAACGAGGCGCGGCACGTCTGGAGCCAGTTGCCGCCGTCGTACGACGGGGTGCGCGGGTCGAACGTGGTGGAGCCGCCGAGCGCGATCATGGGCTCGGTGTTCTTCTTCACGAACTTGCCGCCGTCCGTCCCCTCGTAGGACGTGATGGGCAGCCGGTCCTTCCCGATCAGCACGGCGGTGCGGTCGAACGTGCGGTTCTCGGTCGTGCCGTCCGCGCTCGTGAACAGGTCCTCGAAGCAAACCTTGCGGGCGCGCTGCCCGATGGGCCTCTCGTGGTGGTCCACGAACATGTTGCCGATGAGGTCGCGGATGGCGGTCGCCTCCTCGCGGCCCTCCTCCCCGCGCGCCTCGATGTCGCGCAGGGCGGAGAACACCGCCTCCAGCTCCAGGAGCGCGACGCGGTCGGCGTCGCCGCGCGCGGCCTGCTCGTCGATCGCGTACTTCAGCCCGCCCTCGGCCTCCGTGACCCTGTCGTACAGGGCGGACAGGCCGGCGGCGTCCTTTAGGAACCACGTGTAGCGGAACTCGGAGTGCCTGACGTTCACCTCGCACATGCCGAGGCGGCGCAGCGTGCCGCGCAGGCGTGGCGACAGGTTGGCCCCGTAGAACCCCTCCTCCGGCGTGCCGGCGAGGACGACGGAGCCGCGGTGGCACGCGCGGCGCATGTCGGAGTCCGTGTGGTCGGCGTAGTGGAACTTGCCGTCCTTGCCGAGCTCCGGCACGAACGCGCCGGTCGTGACGAGCCCCGCGTCCACCTTGCGCACGGGGCAGAGGAGCGACTTGCGGAGGCGCGACGCCTCGACGTCGGCCTTCTTGTCGATGAACGCGACGCAGCCCTCGTCCGTGCGGGCGAGCCGCTCGCGGCGCAGGCGCGCGTCGCTCTGGAGGTCGAGGTTCACCGATTCGGTGTGCGTGGCGATCGCGCCCGCCACCGTGGCGAAGCCCGTGACGACGTCTATCAGGTCGCGCTGCACGCCGTCGCTCTCCCCCGCGTCGGCGGCGTCGAGCGCCTGCCCGACCGCCTTGGCGATGGAGTCCGTCGTGTAGTTCTTGTTGTTGTGCTTCATCTCCGGCTTCGAGCCGTGCGAGATGTTGGCGGCCTTGACGGCCATCACCGTGTTGTCCACGTAGGAGAACACGACCATGTTCCCGTGCACGTTGTCGACGCGGCGGAGCATGATGCCCTCGCCGAGTATCTTCGACACCGTCATGCCGCCCTTCACGTCGCCGCGCAGCGCGTCGCTCCACGTGAACTCACCGACGGCCTCGTCGATGGCCTTCGCGTCGAGGTCGGACTTCAGGTCGGCGAGCACGCCCTTCGCCTTCAGCGTGTCGACGACGTACTGCACGAGGTCGGTGCAGGTCTCGCCGTCCGCCCCGAGCACGCCGACCTTCTGGTCGGCCATCGACATGGCGACGCCGAGCTTGTACGAGTCGAAGTCGGAGATCGACACGGAGCTGCGGCGCAGCTCGTCGGCGGAGTAGTAGCCGAGCGCGTGGTTGCCGAGCGCCCACATGGTCCCGGTCAGCTTGTTCTGCCCCGGGCGGACGACCGTGGTCGCCGACTTCTGGAACGTGAGCTCGCGGCCGTGGGCGATGAAGTGCAGCTTCTCGAGCAGGTACTCCGGGTTCTTCGCGATGTTCTGGAACATCCACGGGCCGAAGCCGGTCGCCACCATCGAGCCCTTCATCTCCTCGTTGGTGAACCCGACGGCCACGGTCTCCTCCGACCCGTCCGGACGGGTGTACTCGTACTCGTGGTCGGCGGCGATGTTCACGGCGATGCCGATGCGGTTCTCGCCGAACTTCGGGTTGGCCGGCTTCGGCACGCCGTTCTCGTCGCGGACGAGGTCGACCGTGCACCCGGCCATCGGGATCTGCTCGGCGTCGGCGCTCGACACGGCGGAGCGCTTCGCGCTGTTGCCCATGAGCGTCACGCCCGTCGCGTCGTTCAGGGCCTTCGCCACGTCGTCGTAGCTGGCCACCGTCTTCCTGCCCTTGGAGTCCAGGGCGGACACGGGCACGAAGGGGAGCTGGATGAGGTTGGACGAGGAATGGTCGCCCGCGTACAGCTGGACGTACCAGCGGTTCTCCCTCGCGGCGTGCTTCGCGAAGTGCTCGCGGCACGCGCGGATGACCTCGTCGTTGCGGTAGTCGATCGCCGTGTTGCGGGCGATGATCGGGAGGTTGCGGCGGCCCGGCCAGCGCAGCGTGCGCTGCGCCTCCTCGAGCACGGCGTCCACGCCGCCCATCTTCTCGATCTCGGAGCGCACGTATTCCTCGGCGTCCTTCTCGCCCTTGCGCTCCGCCTCCGCGCGGAGCTCCGCCCGGAGGTTGTCGAGCGCGATGCGGCGGAACGAGTAGTCGCCGCCGCGCTTGCCGAACTCGGACTCGACGTAGGCGTCGGCGTCCTCGACGCCCTTCTCCTCCGCCTCGGCGCGGAGTTCCGCCACGAGGTCCTGGTCGACCGTCATCCAGCGCTCGACGATCGGTATCGCGCCGCGCAGGGACGCGGCGATGCTCGCCCTCGCGCCGGAGAGCGTGCGGCCCTCCACGATGTCGGAGCGGACGGTGGTGCGCGGCAGGGACGCCGCGAAGTCGTTGAGGATCGTGATCCACTGGTCGGTCGCCGCGGACGTCGCGACCTGCATCGTCGCGTCCGTCGCGTTGAGGTCGCCGTTGTTCGCGCTCGCCATCGCAAGGCGGCGGAACGACGCCTCGCCCGCCGGGAGCGCGCCGGCCTTCACCGCCGCGTAGTAGCCGGTGAGGAGGCTCGAGAGGCTGCGGCACGCGAACGGGACGCGGTTGTCCTTGTACGGGCTGCGCGAGAACGACGCCAGCGTGTTGGCGATCGTCTGGAGGCGGAGCGGGCCGGCGTACGAGATCTCGTTCTCGTACCGGCGCCGGAGGTCGGCGGAGCGGAGCACGGTGGACAGGGAGTTGCCCGCGCCGAGCGTCTCGTCGAGCACGTCGGCCATGAGGTCGGCGTTGGCCTTGAACACCTCGAACTGGCGGTACACCTTCGCGCGGGACGAGCGGAGGTTGTCGGTGCGGATGTCGTACGTCCTCGCGGCCTCCGCGAACCTCGCCCCGTCCTTCGACTTCTTCGACGACAGTCCGGCGAACGCGGACGACAGCTCCCTCGCGGCCTCGTTGGCGGCCTCCGCGTCGGACGAGCGCACTATCTCCGCGAACGCGGACGAGAACACGTCGTTCATCAGGCGGCCCGCGCTCTGGCGCGACGGCTCGAGGGAGTACTCGGCCGGCGTCAGCAGCTCCGCGTTGCCCTCGTCGTCGGCCTCCCCGTACTCCGCCTCCGTGAACGTGACGCGCACGGTGTCGGCGGGCATCATGCCGGACGCGACGGTGAGCACGCCGGCGCGCACGCCGACCGGGAGCGACGCGATGTAGCCGAAGAACACGGCGAGCTCCGGGCACACCGGGTGGCCCGTGCCGTCGTCCTCCGCCATCGCGCGGATGAGGCCGGCGAGCGCGTCGTTGGCCTCGGCCGTCCCGCTCGTGAACGCGTTGACGGTCGCGATGTGCAGCGCGGCGCGCTGCGAGAACGTGTCGCCGCCGAGGTCGGACGTGCGCTGACTGATGAGGCTGCACGCGTTGTCGAGCCACGACTTGCGCACGGCGAGCCTGCGGCGGTCCTCCGCGTCGAGCGTCTCGTCCTCGGACATCTCGGCGGCCCTGTCGCGCAGCCTCGCGGCCTCGCGCCGCATCACGGAGAGGAACCCCTGGAGGTTCTTCCCGCACTCCGGCTTCGCGGCGGCGAGCACGCGGGCGAACGGGGAGAGCGCCTGGAACGCGGAGAGCGCCTTGTCGCCGAACTGCTCGTTGTCCTTCGTCCGGGTCCCCTCGTCGAGGTCCTTCGACAGGAAGTCGTGCAGCGCGCCGACGAGCTCGCCGTCCTGCGCCCCGACGGCGGAGACGGCGTACAGCGTGTCGACGACCGTGAGCGGCGTGTCCGTCGCGCTGGACGGCACGGCGGTGTTGAGGAGGTCGGCCGCGCGGGACACCACCGCGTCCACGTCCGCGTCCGAGCGGACGCGGAGGAACCGGCGGAGCGTGGACGCGAGCGCCGCGCGGTCGGGCACCCCGTTCTCGAGCAGCATGGCGATCGGCAGCACGCACGCGACGGCGGCGCCGACCTCGTCGTTCTGCCTTTCGTCGGACAGGTCGGAGAGCGTGTCGTCGATCGACGCCTCCATCTTCCACACCGTGCGCTTGAACCCCTCCGGGTCGGAGCCGGACGGGTCCTCGGGCAGCGCCTCGTCCTCGAACATGTCCGCGGTCGGGTCGGCCGTCTTCGGCGCGGGCTTCGGCGCGGGCTTCGTCGGGCCGGCCTTCGGCTCGGCGGGAACGTCCTCGCCCTCCTTCCGGCCCTCCATGTCCTGCACGGCCCTGGCCTGGCCCTCGACGTCCTCCTCCTTCTCGGCGACAGCCTGCGCGAGGTCGGAGTGGTCGGCCTCGGGATCCTTCTTCACGGCGGCCTCGTACCGCTCCTTCAGCTCCGCGAGCTCCTTGCGGGCGCGCTCGAGCTCGGAGCGGAGCACGTTCAGCGCGCGGGAGCGGGACCGCTCGGCGGTGTGCCGCTCGGCGAGGATCGCGTCCCAGTTGGAGAGGTCGGACGTGCCGGCGTTCAGGCCGGCGTGGCGCAGCACGGTCTCTATGAAGTCCTGGAACTCCTCGGCGTCCTTGCACCCCGCCTGCTCGGCGAGCCCGCGCACGAACTCGAGCATCTCCCTGTCGTTCTCGGGCAGCGAGGGGACCTGCGCCGTGGGCGACAGGGCCTTCTGCAAGCCCTCGCGCAGGGACGCGCGGAACTGCGAGACGGACATCCCGGCGGGCGCGATGTCGTGGAGGAAGCGTCCCTCCGAGCGCCCGGACATGACGTCAACGAGCCTCGCGAGGCCCGTGGCCGGCGCGTCCTTGCGCTTCTCCGTCACGAACCCGGAGCCGCCGAGCATGACGTCCGTGAGCGCGACCATCGGGATGTACTCCGGCGTGCGGCGCATGGCCGCTATGAGGCGCTTCCACGGAGTCGCCTTGTTCACGCGGGCGCGGCCGCCCGCCGCGTCGCGCTCGAGCTGGCCCGCGCACACGTTCTCGACGAGCATGCAGAAGGCGTTCACGGCGACCGTCTGGGCGGAGACGCCCTTGAACAGCTGGTCGTACAGGGCCTGCATGGCGTCGGCCTCGGAGTCGCGTCCGGCGTCGCGGGACTCGTTGATGAGCCTGTCCGCCTCGAAGCGCGCCCTCTTGAAGAACCGGTGCGCGACGGTCCCCTCCACGCCGCTCGAGTCGCGGGTCGTCCCGCCCTTCGGCCCGAACAGGAGGCGCTGGTGGGCGAACACCGCGCGTCGGACGACGTGGTGGACGAGCCCCGCGTCATACGAGACGTGCGGGTTGTTCCTGAAGTCGAGGAACACGTAGGTGTTCAGCCCGCCGACGGGGGTGACGAGGGACGGCATGCCGAGGTACGCCGCCGTGACCGCGCGGTTCGGGGCCTCGAGCACACCGCCCGCCTCCTGGCACTCGGCGAGGGACGGGACCGTGAAGTTCCTCGCGGCGAGGAACTTGTTCTGCGCGGTGATGTAGCCGTCGGAGCCGTCGGCGCGGCGGTACACGGTCTCGTACAGCTTCCTGTCCTCCTCCATCACCCTGGCGACGTCGGCCTCCTTCACGCCCGAGGCGAGATAGTTCTCGCGGATGACGCCCTGCTCGAGCTCCTTCCCGGCCGGGCGCGCGTTGCGCACCCAGCGGTTCGCCCGCGTGACTTCGGATATGCGCCGGTCGTCCGCCTGCTGCTCCGTGTACCGGCGCACGAGCTTGCCGTCGCGCACGACGGTGCGGAAGCGCGGGTCAACGTCGGTCTCCGTGCTGGCCTTGCCCATCGCGGCGAGCATGTCCCCGACGTACCCAAACTTCTCGATGATGAGCGCGGCGTTCCGCGCGGAGAAGCGGCGGGCGCGGCCGAAGCTGATGGTCTGCTCCGCCGTGGCGTCGCGGTAGCCGAGCGCCTCGAGCTCCTGCACCATCTGCGCCTCGGAGCCCGTGTGGCGGCGCTGGTCCTCCGTCTTGCCCGGGGCGTCGGCCTCCGGCAGCACCCACTCGTAGCCGCCCGCGACGGCGCGTGCGCGCACGCCGACGAGCCCGCGGCCCTGCTCCGACGGATCGGAGAACGGGCTCGCCTCCTCGCGCTCCCGGACCCACATGCGGCCCGTCGCGTCGTGGAGCATCGTCACCTTGCGGGCGAGGTCCGTCACGCGGGAGTACTGCTCCGACACCGCCTCCGGGGTGAACTCCGAGAGCCCGAAGCCCCACGTGCGGGCGAGGCGGTCGATCGCGGACTTCTGCTCCGCGGTCAGCTCGGCCCCGGACGCGACCTGCTCGTACAGGTCGGACACGGCCTGGACGTCGCGCAGCGCGACGGACCTGCGGGCCATGACCTGCGAAAGCGGCGTGTCCCCGCGCAGCTCGTCCACCTCGAACGCCTCGGCGAACCCGGACTGCTCGAGGGCCGCCCCGAGAAGGGCGTCCTTGAACAGCGGGCTGTCGACCGGGATGTTGACGAGCGTCCGCCCGAGCTCGTACGGGGACGACTCGCCGCTCTCCGCGAAGTCCCGGTTGTGCACGAGCTTCAGCGTGAGCTCGGCGATGCTGTCCTGGACGGCCTGCACCTCGCCGGACACGGCCTTCGCAAAGTCGTCGAGCGTCGTGACGGTCTGCCCGTTG
>Ga0310690_10003572_pt1 | contig 23084 bp, 20 predicted proteins | sample AusTroGonzalo_MG_2_FD_207661 | JGI IMG/M metagenome (GOLD analysis project Ga0310690, IMG submission 207661) | Bovine rumen microbial communities from tropical cattle in Woodstock, Queensland, Australia - Gonzalo_04 (v2) (version 2) | ecosystem: Host-associated > Mammals > Digestive system >... | reverse complement strand
TATAACTTTTATTTACGTCAATATTTTATTTCTAAATGAATAAAAAGTAAATAAAAATTATTTTTAAACAACTTTATTCACTTTTTATACGAATTTTTATAGTTTTATGCGAATATTTATACAATATCATCGCATATATACGTTACAACTGCAGCATTACTTAAAACTACTTACTTGTTTTAATGTCTCAGTACTTAAATCAATTTTCTTATTTACTTGTTCGTACTTTTTACCATATAGAGAAACAATTTCTTCTTTTGTTAATGCACCAGAAGGACCAACTTTGTCATTTTGATCTTTTAACTTATTTGCTAGAATAGATTGTAAAACCCAATCTCTTGTTAGTACGTGAATTCCCATACCTCCACTTGTTGAACCTTTAGCCAAACCTGACATATTTACCATAACTGTTTTTGAAGATAAAGATTTAAAATTCTTTACGCTCTTGAAACTTGCAGAAGCCATTCCCATACCAAAATAGATTTGAGTAGCTACACCTGCATCAGATAAGTTGCAAACTATTTTTGATAGCAATAAAGGCTTTGTGTCTTTAACAAAAACAGATGAACCATAAATCTTCTCTGTACCGTCATTAATAGCATCACCAAACTCATTCACATATGGATCTATTAATAACAATCTGCTTGCTAATAAATGTCTATTTGTAATCACATTGTTAGATAATAAATATTTAACATAATAATTAATACCTATTGAAACGAAAGAACCACAACTATGTCCTAGATATGTAATATCTTGATCATAGTCTTCACCAAGTGTCATACATAGTTCTGATGCGAATAGATATGCCATAGAATATCCTGTATCTTCTACATTTATATATGCACTTCTCAAGATGTTAGAAAGATCTGTACCGACCTCACAGCCTATTGCTCTTTGATATTGGAAAGTAGCAACGTTATATCCCAACTTTCTATATTCAGCTGCATAATTTAAATCATCAACACCAGCAGCATATGCATCAGATGAAACCGTTAACGCATAATCTGTTTGAGAACCACCTTTATCAGGTTCCCATCCATGAATCCAAATGATTGTTGGTTTTGATGGATCAAAATAATTTGTATCTAAAACAGCATCCTTAGCTCTTAACAAATCATCTTCTGAATCTTCATGATCTGGGCCATAGAAATATAGTCCATAAATAGAATCTTCTATATAATGCAATTCAGTTAATGTTAAAGGAATTTCAGTGTTATCCTCTACTTCTTCCTTGTTGCAAGCTACTCCTAGTATAGACAAACTAAGAATAGAAACGATTAAAGCAATAGTTAATAATAATTTCTTTTTCATATTTATCCTCTCTAATTAAATATTTTATAATATTTATATATTTATATCAACACGGAAAATAAAAATTGCCCCTTCAATTTTTCAATCAAAGGAGCAAGTACAATTATTATTCTATCCTATTTAACAAAAGTGTTATTCTCTTCCTTGTAACCTTGCTTTATTAATATTTCTTTCAAAGATTTAACTGCAAAATTAAATGCATCTTCATTCTTTTCAAAATTAAATTTATGCTTCATCTGCGTATTATCTATCTTAGCAAAAGCATCGAAAACAGCAAGATGAGGTTCTAAAGTAAATGTTACATCTCTATTAATCATAGATATAAACTTTTCAATCTTTCCATCACCATAACCTGCTGGAACTAATTGATCTGTTTCAGAAATAACATCTTTTATGTGGAAATACAATATTGAATCAAAAAGTTTCTCTATGGCATAATCTGCATCTTGTTTACATTGAACAAAGTTAGCTGGATCATAAATATATTTAAGTCCATTAACATTATTTTTAATTTCTAATACTCTATCTACTGTATCGCCATAAATCTCTTTCTCATTCTCATGACACATATTCACGCCATACTTATTAGCGATATCTACCATCTCTTGTAGATATTTAAATACTAATTCTTTTTTATCATATGAATTAAAGAAACTGAACATTCTAATATTTTTGCAGTTAAACATATTTGCTATTACACAAACTCTTTCAACTTTTTTCTTATATTCCTCAAAATCACAATCAATATTTACTTTTCCTAAAGGAGAACCGATTGACCAAACCTTAATTCCGCCCTTATTTAATTTATCGCGAGCCATCTCAACCTCATTATCTGTCAAATCAGCAATATTCTTACCATCCACTGTTCGTATTTCGATATAGTCAATTCCGTTTAATTTTAAGCCTTTAATTTGCTCATCTAAACTGTTATTATACTCATCAGCAAATGCACATAATTTAATCATATTTAGTCCTCCAAATAAAACATATCTATATTATATCAAATAATGAAAAAAGGGAGTAGATTTTCATCTACCCCCTTCATGAATACCGTTTAGGAATTATTCAGTTACATTTACTGCCTTAACAGCAACTCCATTTTCATAGATGATAATAACACCTACTTCTGGATTTGTAATCTTAACTAAACCGTTAACATAAGATACATCAACAGCTGTACCATCTACATATGTAGCTGTAAGCTTTGTAGCATCAGTAACATCCATTACTACTGAGATTGAATCAGCCTTTCTGATTTCATCAAACTTAACTGCATTGATATATAGATCGAAATCTCTCATACCAATCTTAATTGAAATCTTAACATTTGAAATACCAGTAGCAGCAGCCTTATTGAAGCCCTTTTCTGTTAATGCAATCTTACCATCTTCGATAGTAACATAACCTTGACCATCTACTAATTGGATAAGCTTTGTATCAACGATACCATCTACATCTGGAGCACCTGTCTTTACATCATTGTACTTACAAGATAATACAAGATCTTTAGCAGCTGGCAATAAATCAACATTTGTAGTTGCTAATACTGTAACTTCTTGTACACTACCAGCATCATATTGAGTTCCTGGAATTTCACCTTCAGCAACTGTCTTAGCACCACTCTTAATCTTAGCAATGCCATATAGTAAATCTACTCTATAGCATAAGCCACCTTCGAAGTAGTAACCACCGTTTGCTTGAACTTCTTTAGCCATTAAGTTACCTGAATCAATTCTTCCGTAGAAGTTGTTATAGTTACCTACCATAGCTGAAACGCCTATAGATAATACGCCACCTAGTAATTCAAATTCAACAGAAGCCTTAATACCAACTAAAGTCTTGATATTGCCTGAGATATCAGCTGAGATAGAATCTAAACTTGCAACTGGGCTTGAAACTTCAGCTGTAAACTTCTTTCCATCTTCTGCATTTGGATTATACTTAGCAACAGCATCGAACTTAACGTTTGTTGTAGATTCAACACCTAACTTTCCAGAGAATGAGAAGTCCATTACTAATGAAACATTGAACTTAACATCAGCTACACCATTACCGATTGGAACGATCCAGTTGAATACCTTAATTTCAACATCATCTTGGCCATCGTTAGCACTTTGAATCATATCCTTAACCTTGTTTAAGATTTCATCTAAAGCTGTTTCGCTAGCAACATTAGCTTCATCAACTACTTCAACTCTGAATGTTAAATCATTATCGAAGTTAGCTTCAACTGTTAAACCTTGATCCTTAGCAGCAACTAATGAACCGATTGAGATATCTGTGTTAGATGTAATCTTTGACTTAACTGTGAATTCAAATCCTAAATCTAACTTATTGCTTCCATCTGTTGTTGGAACAACATCTGGGATAGTCATTCTAATCTTTAATACAACAGCATCATTAACAAGATCACCAGAGATTGTGAACTTAGCAGCGCTTACATCGAATGATACTGAAGCCATAGCAAGAAGAGTTTCCTCTAATTGTTCAACGTTTGTATCAAATTCAACGTTTTCAGCAACATCTGTACCAATCTTAGATGTATCAGAACCAACTAATTTTGTATAAACTTCGCTGTATTCTGGAACGTCGTATTTAATGAATACAAATCCACTATCATTTGCAGCAGCTTGGATATTTACAACCTTGTATGCTTCATACTTACCATTGTCACCTTCAACTAATAATACATTACCGATTTCAACTTTAGTGCTAAATAAACCTTGGTTGAACTTGAATGTCTTAGCTTCTGTGTCTAATTCAGATAAGTAAATTGAATCAACAGCGATTGTTGTATCGAAAACTGAGAAATCAATACCTGATTCTACAATATGGATACGTAATTTTGTGTAACCTTCAAAAGCAACGAAAGATAATCTAGAATCTTTAAGTTCAATAACATACCAACCACCAACAGTATAACCTGCTGTAGGAGCCATTAACTTATAAGTCTTTGTTCCTTCGCCAACACTTACAACATCACCAAACCAAGAATCTGTTGTACCATGCTTAGAAACGACAATACCACGAGAAACCTCGTCTTTTGTCATATTCTCAGATGCAACGATTTTGAATGAATCAGTAGAATAAGCATTGATTTGCTTTGTTTGACCAACTGCAACACCATCACCGTCTAGCGAGAAGCTTGACTTCTCTTTGTTTGAAGCGTTTTCAGTGTTAGAACAGCCGATTAAAGAGAAACACATAGTAGCAATACATAAAATTGCAACAACTACTAAAAGTAATTTCTTTTTCATAATTCCCTCCGTTTTAATTCACTTCTTATATTATTACGGGTAACCCCTACGCTTTTATAATACAATACGTGTATGTATGTGTATGTAAAGCCATTGTAAACTCACGAGTATTTGTGTAAAACTGTTGTAAACTTGGTAATATTTAGAAAAATATTGGCTTATTTGTACTATCACAGACAAGCCTCTCTATAATAAATATAAATAACTACTATAGTATTAGATGACCTTTTCTATCTCAACAATATATGTTGTGTGAAGATCATTATTTGCATAAAATTTTGGAATTAAATCTTTATCAACAAATGACTCTTTTGTCATATCTTGAGCATATAATTTCTTACAAATTAATGTTGTTTTTGCCTCTTCAAAAACAGGAGCTAATTCTCCTTCAACCAAATGTAAATTTTGTTCTTTAATCTTATCCACATCTCTACCTGATTTAGAACCCATAAACGAAAGCATTTTTCTATAATCTTCTGTAAAGAATGACAAAGATAGATAATTACTATTATCTATAAACTCTTTTGTATATCTTTGTGGTCTAATAAAAATCATTGCGACCGGTTTTCCCCATAAAAACCCAAGTCCGCCCCATGAGGCTGTCATTGTATTTGTCTTACCATCTTTTTGTGCAGAAACTAACATCCAATCTTTGCTAATCTTATCAAAAGCATTTGAGAATTCATTTATATTCATATATCAATCTCCATAAAAAAATAGATGGAACTGATTTATCAATTCCATCTAAATTATACTTATATAAGTTCTAGATTACAACTTAAATGAAGTTTCGTAATCCATCTTTACAACGAAGTGAGTATAATCTGCAACAACACACTTTAATACATTATAAGTTTGGAACTTGCTCTTCTTTGTATAGAATGGAAGAATTACTTCTCCATAATATTCAAATGATTCGACTGTATCCTTACTTCCCTTGTATGTCATTGTGATTCTATCATTATAGATTGCAGAAACCTTGTAGAAGTTATAAGTAATATCATCCTTATAGAAATCCCAATAAGCTACATCATCACTTGTTGCTGGCTTTGTTTTACCCTCATAAGAGAATACAACATCTTTACCATCAAATGATTCTGATAAAGCTGTATATAAGATCTTTCCCTTATTGTCTGTATACTTAATAGCTTTATTTAAATCAATACCACCCTCAGCTGTATAAGCAAAAGCTCTTGTTGTTTGATATTGCATCATTGATGTATAGATTCTCCAACCCTTAGAAGCAGATGTTGCATAATTTTCTAGGAATTCATCAGATGTAAACTTACCGAAAATCACATCAAATACTTTTTCTACACAATAATGCTTAACAACATCTTCATCTCCGCCTGTGCAAACAGGATCTGCATCATTTAGCTTTGTGTAAGTGTACGTATTAAGAATCTTACCTGCATCTTCATCATAATCGTCAGCCTTTACGTCTTCCTTAACTGCAGCTGTAATTTGATATTCGCCATTCTTATATTTAATTTCATATTTAATAGCTTCAACCATCCATACATCTTTACAGCCATCAGCCTCGTTATAACCCTTAACAGTTTGAGAGCCCTTAAAAGCCTTATTATCGTTTGCTGAGCTGAAATATGTTCTTTCAAGAGTAAATGTAGAAATAAATGAAGACTTGCTTAAATTGCTCATTAAAGCGTCTAAAGTAGATTCACACTTTTTAACATCTTCAACAATGCCGTTATAGTAATCAACTTGCTTGTCGTAATCTTTTCCTTCTAATACTGTAGCTGTAGCACAAGAGAACAATACTGTTGAAAGAACAACAGAAAGTACAACTATAGAAATAACAAATAATAATCTTTTCTTCATAGTACTACCTCCTTAATCCTTCTTATCTTCAGCAACTGCTGTTTCTTCATGTGGAACTTCAACTTGAGCAGGAGCCACATCTTCAACTTTGTCTACTACAGTTTCTGCAACAGGAGCAGCTACAACTTCACCATTTTCTTTTGCTTCTAGTCTTGCAGCAGATTTAGCACGAGTAATTTCAAGTCTTGATTGAATCTCTGCCATCTTCTTACCACTTAACTTGTAGAATAACATTGGAATAATAGATACTAAGTTTGTTACAGCTGGAATTAATGTATAAATCATTACAAGACCCACTTTAGTAAACTCTGTTTGAACTGGATTATGATCATTTACAAAGCTCATTGGTTGAGCAAACATGAAGAATGCTAATAACCAAGCAAGAACATAATCTTTAAATCCACTTGATACCTTACTTCTTAAACTCATTAATGAGAATGTAATACCTTCACATCTTTCACCAGTCTTATCTTCCCAGTAATCCAATGTATCTGTTGCCATTAAGTGAGGAATTACATTTAGAATACCTACTGGAATCATAGCAAAGAACATTAATGCTGCAAGCATAATCCATCCCCATGTATATTGAAGACGATCAACTCCGATTGCAAGACAAATAAAGAATATTACTGCAAGAACTGCTGAATGCCAGAACGTTGCAAAAATAAACAACTTCTTTGAATCCATCTTCGTTCTCAACTTAGGCGCAATCATCATACCTACCATCGAAGCGACAGCTCCAGGAAGTGAGAATATGATTTGTAATGAACCATTACCAATAACATACGCAACAACATAAATAATCATTGCTGAAACTAAGTTTCTAAAGAATGTTAATAAGTTAGATAAGATAAGCAAGAAGAATTGTTTATTCTTAAATAAATATTTAAAACCTTCTAGAATACTTGGTGTTTGTGTTGTTGGCTCTAGTCTTTCCTTAATTGAGAATGAACCTAATAACATAAAGATTGGTCCAAGAACACCAATGATGATACCCATCCACATGTATGAACTTGAATAATCTTGCTTTGTTAAGATTAAGAAGAATGTTAGTAATACTAATGCTGATTGTTCACCAATACTTCCTAAAATACGAGAGATAGAGATAATCTTTGCTCTTTCGTCTGTATTTGGAGATGCAACCGCTGGAATACCATCTAGAGGAACACCGATAATTGTTCCTAGTAATCCATATAATAAGTATGTAACATACATAAATACTACCTTACCTGTTGTGTTCATCAATGCATAAATTGATGGCATGAACATAACAATGGTTATAATACCCCAAGGTATAGAACCAAAGAATAGATAAGGTCTCATTTTACCCCATTTAGTTCTAGTCTTATCTACGATAACACCCATAATTGGGTCATTTAAACCATCGAAGATTTTTGAAACCAAGAACATAACGCCGACAGTTGTAGAACTAATACCAATACATGAAGTATAGAAATACAACAAATAACCTTGAATCAGACCAGTAACGGCACTAGAAGCAAATCTTGCTAAAGAGAATAAAGCATAATCTCTTGGCTTAAGATACTTTCTTCCAAGTAACTCCTTTTCCTTATCTGAAAGGTCGTTGCTAGTAGGTGGTGTTGGCACAACACTCTCTACTGCTGTAGTTTCGTCACTCACAATAAACCCTCCGTTATATTATTTTTTAATTGTTTTCTTAAAGAATTGTCCGTCTGGATAACTTAAAACAAACGCACCTGTTGATGACCAAGCTTGCAATAATGATCCATCCTTTTGAATTGGGTTAAAGAACTCGATTGGAGTGTAATTACCCTTTTCAATGTTATATTCGAACCATCTTGTCAATGGATACATATAATCCATATTATACATTAATTTCGCATAAGAGTATATACATGAAAGATATGGCCAATCTCCACCATTATGATAATAGTATGGAAGTGATGATTTTTGAACGATATCTCTAATGTTCTTATAGAATGGATATACGCTTAAAGTACCAAAGTCGCCAGCAACTTGTTCCTTGTTGTTTTTGCTCTCTAAATACTTTTCCATATTCTCAAGCATTCTCTTACTTCTTGTTTCATCAGCAATGCCATATAGAACAGCAACTACTGTATCAATAGACAAGTTGTCTTCTGTGAAGTTTTCGCTCTTATAGTTAACATACCAGCCTTTCTTGTCATCCCATAGAAGATCATTAATGCTCTTCTTTACCTTTTCTGACATATCTAAATATTTCTTAGATAATTCCTTATCTGATAAAGAATAAATATCTCCTAAGCAGAATAAAGCTCTAGCATATAAAACTTCATCGTATGTGCAATAAACAGATCTAAATACGTTATCGCACCAGTCACGTCTATTATATTCGCCGCCTTTTAATAATAATCCTGTTGATTCTTCAACTTCTTGATATAGTCTATCTAATACAAGTTTTGCGCTCTCTAAAACAGTACCACATGCAACTTGTTCATTTAAGATAGTCTTGTCATCTGTATGAGCGATATAGTCATAAAGCATCATTACAAAGAATGAAGGAGAATCATAATGGTTACCCCAGTAATTCTTGAAATTAAACTTTACAGCACTTGGACATTCGCCCTTCTTGTTAATACCATTAGCAAGTGTAATAATTTCATTTCTAACAAGTTCTGGATGAACAGGAAGTACACTTAATACTGTCCAATATGCATCTCTATAATATGTTCTTGCTGGGAATTGATATACAATACCTGCTAAGAAACCTTTGAACTTACCAAGCTCTTTATAGTTAGATAATGAAGTATTTAATAATGATTTATAATATGATTCTAAGAAATCAGATTCTAATTTAACTGGGCACTTTAAAGATAAGATATATTTATCTGCTTCTGCGTTTGCTGAATCAAATGATCTTAAAGCTTCTTTAACATCACAGAAAGTAAAGTCGCCTCTTGTTCCTGCAGATACTACATATCTTAAAACTTTTGTTTCACCCTTAGCGATTTTAGCACCGTATTCAAATTGATTTGTAAATCCTCTTTCTGCTTCAAGTGCAACTAGTTCTGAATTAGCAGCAATATCGAAATAGAAATCGCCCATAACGTTTCCTCTGATAAACATTACGCCGTCTTCAGATTTAACTGCAGGCTTTTTCTTTCCTACTAAACCACCAATAATCTTGCAAATATTACCAACAGATAATCTGTTTGCTAATAATTGCTCAACGTATGAACTGAAATTAATACCAAAGTTATTTACAATTCTAAAATCAATATCTCTTTTTGCCTTTACAACATTTTGTGTGTAAATACAGTTTGAATTATTGTCTAGGAATTGTGTAAGTTCCATATCGAAATCTTTTGTTGCAAAAGTAGCGACAAGTTTCTTACCAACCATTTCAACATGCTTTTTAGCATTCCAATCAAAAGCTACTCCATCTACACTAATTAGTGTATAGTAAGCTGAGAATACAGAATACTTGTTCATTACAGCATATTTAGAAATAGCACCACGGCCGTCAAATTGGGCTGTAATTAAATTATTTGCTACATCGTAGTGAGTTGCTTCATGGAAGGCTCCATCTACGATAATCTTTCCGTCTTTATAACTAACACTCATAATTAACCTTCACCTTTTATTTCTTGCTTGATTTAGCTTCTTCAGCCTTTCTCTTTTCTAATTCTGAAATGAATAATTCTTCATCGATAGGAAGTTGAATTTCCTTTCCTGTCCAAGAAGATAAGTGAATAGCATTAGAGAATGTTAATCCGTTTAAACCTTCTTCATATCTTCCGATTAATTTATCTTCATTTCCTAAGATAACATTTGAAAAGTTTCTAATAACATCTGGATGTTGGAATCCCCAGTTCTTAATTAAAATCTTTACAACTTCAAATGGAGAATATTTAACAACTGTTGTCTTAGTCTTTGGCTTACCCATAAATACTGTATTTGTTGCAGAGAATTCTGGCTCTGGAACATCGTTTTGTGTAAATTCAAGTTTCATAGATAAATCATTCTTACCAGAGATAACAATCTTACCACCATCACCTGAGATTTCTAATCTGTTTGTTCCAGGAGCTTCGTGTGTAGATGTAATGAATACACCTGTTGCTCCAGATTCAAATTCACACCATGCTGTAACGTCGTTTTCAACGTTAATCTTTCTACCTACAGTTTTAGCCTTTGCCCAAACCTTAGTAATCTTTTCACCAGCAAGCCATGTGAATAAGTCTAATTGATGTGGATCTTGGTTAAGAAGAACGCCACCGCCTTCACCTGCCCAAGTGCCTCTCCATCCACCTTGATCATAATATGCTTGTGGACGATACCAGTTTGTAATATTCCAAGTAATTCTCTTTAACTTTCCTAAAGCTCCAGAATCAATAATCTTCTTAGCTTCTCTATATACTTTATTTGTTCTTTGATTTAATAATAAAGCGCACTTTAATTCTGGCTTTGTTTTTGCAAATTCAACTGTCTCTCTAACAGCCTTCGTATAAACACCAGCTGGCTTATCACTCATAACGTTAAGATTTGCTTCTAAAGCAGCCTTAACAATTACTGGGTGGAAATAGTGTGGAGTTTCAACCATAACAGCGTCAACTAAACCGCTCTTAAACATTTCGTTATAATCTTCAAAGATCTTTACGCCTTTTAAATTTTTCTCAGCCCATTCTCTTCTCTCTTTTGAGATATCACAAATAGCTGCAAGTTCAGCGTTCTTATCTAAGCCTTTGAAAATAAACTTTGCATACCAAGTTCCTTGTTTACCAATACCTACGATACCATATCTAACTTTCTTAACGTCTGCCATAATATACTCCTTTTTATTTAATACTTGCTTCTGCATCAGCAATCATCTTTGTTAAGCCGTTATATTGCCAAATTACAATTTCTTCTCTTGTTACAGTCTTCCACTTTGGAACACCCATTTCTTTATCTACTCTTGCGAATACCTTATGCCACATATTAATATGTTCAACCTTGATTAATGCAGCAATTGGGAATAAGAATCTAATTGGTTTTCTTGCAACTGCATATTTACCTGTGTGAGGTTCAAGTGTCATAAAGCCTTTATAATGTCTATTTACAACTAGATCATGAATCATGTTTTCATAATTGCCTTCACCATGTCCAATTGGCACTTCAACCTTTTCTTTTGAGCAATCCTTAATATGATAATAAACAACATAATCTTTTAACATTTCATATGCTTGTTTTGGATCTGCATCGCATTGAATATAGTTAGATGCATCAAAACATAATTGGAATTGAGGATCATTGATTTCCTTATAAAGTTTCATAACTCTATCTGGAACATCACCATAGATTCCCTTTTCATTTTCGTGAAGTAAAACAATATCTGTTCCTTTAACTACATCAAGATATCCTCTTAATTTCTTTACAACTTCTGGGAAATAGGCATCATAATTACCTTTCTTATCTACACGAAATGAGAAGATTCTAATGTATTTACAATCCATAACCTTAGCAATCTTAACAAGTTCTTGTAGCTTTTTAATTTGAGCTTGATATCCTTCTTCATCATATAAGCCAACTTTACCAATTGGAGAACCAATAGAAGAGAACTTAATGCCATATTCATCAAGAACAGGCTTTACATCCTTTTCAAATTCCTCAACAGTATATGCTGAAATATTTTTTCCATTAACAACTCTTGGACATAAATAATGTTCACCAAGCTTTTTTATTAATTCACATTGTGTTCTTAAATCACCACTTGCTTCATCATAGAAACCGGAAATCTTAATATCTGACATAGTTAACCTCCTATTAATTCCCTATCTTCGTCGTCAAGTTCAACTCTTTCTTCGTCGATTTTCTCTTGTAATAATTCTTCATATCTATCTTCATCTAGAGGAATAGAAATCTCTTCATTTGTCCAGCTAGATAAATTTAATGCATTAATAATTGCTAAAGCATTAATACCTTCTTTTAAATCTGCAATAACGATATCTTTATTCTTTGTTTCAATAGCATTAACAAAATTCTCTAAGATATTGCATTGTTGTCCACGCAATCCATCTTTAATCATATGTAATAAACCGTATGAATAAGAATGAGTCACACTGCGCTTATCTTTCTTGTTTCCATAATCTCTTTTAGCTCTTCTATTAACATCTTCTTCGCTCATCTTATTAATAGAATATTTCATCTTGAATCTTTCAATAACGATTCTTCCCTTATCTCCTGCAATCTCAAGTCTATTAGTTCCTGGGATTTCATGAGTTGAAGCAGTGAATACGCAATCAAAATCATCGCCAAATCTCATTATCGAAGTAACATCATTTTCTGTTGTAATTCTTCTTCCTACTGTCTTATGGTAAGACTTAACCATTGTAGGCATTCCAACAAGCCATTGTAGAATATCTAATTGGTGAACACATTGATTTATTAAAGTTCCGCCACCTTCTCCTGTCCAGCTTGCTCTCCAACCACCCATGTTGTAATAGAATTGAGATCTATACCAATCTGTGATTGTGAAATTAACTCTTTGGATTTTTCCAATTTGCCCATTCGAAATTAATTCTTTTGCCTTTTTGTACATTCTATTTGTTCTTTGGTTGTACATCATTTCGCAAATAAGATTTGGCTTCTCATCTCTTTTTGAGATAAGTTCTTTAGCCTTCTTTATTGTTACTGAAATTGGTTTTTCACAAAGAACATTAATATCTTTATCTAAACATGCAATTGCAATATCCACATGTGAATAATGAGGAGTTGCAATAACAACTGCATCTAGCTTTTCATTTGCTAACATTTCTTTATAATCGTTGTAAGCCTTAACTTTTAAACTTTGAGATACTTTATTAGCCTTTTGATGGTCTGTATCACAAATAGCAACAAGATTTGCATTCTTGACTCTCTTTGCCAAGTTTAATGCATGTCTTGAACCCATTCTACCTACGCCGATAACTGCAATATTAACCATTCTTTCCCCTTATTTGTTTTTATTTAATATTGATCTTGCAACAAGTGGTAAATTAGTTGTGATATTACCATCAACAATTGGGACTAGTTGCAATAATTTTTCTACCTTATCTACTGTAAAAACACTAAGTCTCAAATTATTAGCTCTACATGTTTCTACAAATTTTCCGTTTACTTTACGCCAGCTTAAATTTATACCAGCAAAATGAGGGTTATGATAACTATCTATTCTTTCTTTAATAGCTGCAACATTCTTTGTCTTATACTTAAGTCCAATAATCTTATTAAACCAAGCTTCGCCACAATCTATAATGTCGCTTTCTTTTTCTGAAACACAGCCTGTAAATATTAATTGGTTTTCCATGCCCATACTCTTAGCAAGCTTTATAACTTCGCCCACTAATCCATGTTGCTTTAAATCACAATTAATCTTTATTCCTTTTTCTTTTACAAGTTTAAAGACTTCTCTTAGTCTAATCTTTTTGTAGCATGTAAATGGTGCTGGCATATGACTTATGTACATAATTCCAAAGTGCTTATAAACGTCAACCTCAATAGCATCGCATTCATAAACATCAATGTTGTTTAAGAAACTAAAAGTATTTCTACCAGATCCAAAAGAACCGCCGTGTGCAGTAATCATTTTAAAATATAACCCCTTTTATTATTTTATATAGAATGGACTTAGTATCGCCACATCACCATCTATACCATCTACCGTGCCATATAGTTCTACTCTAAAATAACCTTGATCAAATTCAACAGGTATAGATATCTTTTCACCTGACCATTTTCTTGCAAGGTACAACTTATTGTTCTTGTAGAACCTCATTCCTTTTATTTCACAACTATAGTATTTAGCATATTCATCTACTACATTTGCTGAAATAACAATTTCACCTTCACCACTTGGAAAACTATCTCCAAGATTGTAATCATTGCCATATCTTACAGCTTTGCAATCAATCTCAATACCCATAGAAATATAAGTGTGAGATTTCTCTATAGCCTTTAATATCTTTTCTTCTGTTAGATCGCCAACTACACCAACATATGTATATGCAATTGCAGGACAACCTTCATCTCTTGTATGCCAATCAAAACCATATACAGGCGCAATCTTATAGCCTTGATCTAACAAACTTACCCACTCTTCTTTTGTTTGCTTAGATTCAAAAGAAGCTTGTGGCATATAGTGTGACCAAACTTCATATGAAGTCACATTGCTCCAGTCTTTTAGCTTAAATAAGAATCTACATTCAGAGCAGAATGGAGTTCCTATTCTTTTTGGATGAGCCACTGTGACTAGGTCTTTTTTATCTCTTGCTCCTTTTAATATTTCATCAATATTATCTAGAGTGATATCTCTCCAGTCGATGTGACTATTACCACCTGTTACCACTATATGTCCCCAGAATGTTGTTAATTCAATTCCAGGAATTACTATTAACTTTTTCTTTTTTCCGTATGCAACAGCCTCTGCAACAGAGCTTGTAGTATTGTGATCAGTAAGAGCAATTGCTTCATATTTTCTATCTAGTGCATTATCTACAAGGTCAGAAGGAAGCATATCTCCATCTGAAGCAATTGTATGGGTATGTAATTCAACCTTATGCCATTTCATAAATTACTCCCCTGAAACAATAATATGAATATCTACATCATCAGTTAAAATTGCATTCATACTTGATGTAATATTCCATGTTCCTTTTACTATTTTTGCAGGCATAAATCCAAAAGAGGATTTTTCCTCACTGATCTCCAAAATTTGATGAGGATTATGCTTATGCTTTGTGCCTAAGTATCCGTCTTTAGGAGAATCAATACTCCAAGAAATATGGTTTGCAAGAGGTATTGCTTTAGCAAGTTCCTTATCAGGTAAAAAATCTTCTTGAAATCCAACATCCTTAATTCTTTGTTTCATAAGTTGCATACACTTTGAAACATCTTCAAGGTATTTTGGAGAATAAGAAACATCAAAAACGAGCTTAGAATATTCCTTATTAACTTCAAAAGATCTGTTTATATGAGTCTTCGTGTCACTTGATGTAACATGAATATCAAACCTTGCTATCTCTTCCATTATTACTTCTTTATATCTGGAATCTCAGACATATCAACTTTGATTCCACCATTTAATCTTGATTTTTCTGCAGCTGCTACAATTCTATGGCTTTCAATTGTATCCTTAATCCAAGTGTATTGACCATTTGGATCAATTTCTCCTCTGACTAAATCAATAGTTGCTTTAATAACACCTTGATCGCCACCGAAGTGTCCCTTAATAACTGGTATTAAGTTAACAATAATCTTCTTTGGCTTCTTACCAAATAATTGAAGTGTCAAAACGCTACCACTATCATCAGCAATTAAGAATCCATTTGTACCATGAATCTCTGTATGTCTATGGTCTTTCTCATTGAAAGCATTAACATTAAGCATTACCTTAACGCCGTTTTCCATTTCCATATTTACAGTTTGACAGTCAACTACGTTGTTATCACACTTAAATACACATCTTGACCAAAGTTTTCCTCTCTCGTCATTCTTTAATGCATTTAAGATATCTTCCTTTTCGTTTGAGATACAGAATGCATATGGTTTCCACTTATATTTCTTCTTTTCCCAACCGAAAGGCTTTTTCTTTCTACCTACGTATTGATATGTAGCTTCGAAATTACATGTATCTTTATGAGGACAATCAAAACATGTTGCTGTTGCACCTTCTGGGGCATTTTCTTCTTTGAAGAAGTTTAATGAACCATAAGATGAAACACTCTTACATTTGCTTCCAGCATACCAATACATTAAATCCATATCATGACAGCACTTAGCAAGAAGTAATGGACTTGTTTCTTCTTCTCTTCTCCAGTTACCTCTTACATAGCTATGGCAGAAATGCCAATATGCAACGTCTTCATCATGATTAATAAGGATGATCTTTCCTAAAATACCAGAATCAATTATTTCTTTAATCTTCTTATAGTAATGTGCATATCTTAATACGTGACAAACTAAGATCTTACAACCCTGCTTTCTTGCGTATTCTTCCATTTCCAAACATTCTTCAATATTTGGAGAAAGTGGTTTTTCAATCATTAAATTATAACCTAAAGCTAAAGCTTTCATGGCGTGACCATAGTGGTCTTTATCTTGAGTAGCAATTACCATAGTATCTGCAACTTTACCAAGCCCGAAGAACTTATCTTCATCTGTAAAGCACATATCATCTGGAACCCCCCAAGAGCCCTTAACTTTATCTATCTTTGCTTGATACTTATCACAAATAGCAACAATCTTAACTCCTTGTTGGGCAGCTAAGTGTCCGCCATAATTCTTACCACGATTTCCTAATCCTAAGATTGCAACTTTTACTTCTTTCATAACTAATTCCTTTATAAACTTTTTTTTTATATTAAACACCTGAGTAAGCAGAGAAACCGCCATCGATAGGAATAACAACACCAGTAACAAATCCTGATGCGCTCTTATCAGATAACCACATTGTAGTTCCTAATAATTCTTCTACTTCACCAAATCTTCTCATTGGAGTACCAGCTAAAATCTTGCCAGTTCTTGGAGTTGGAGTACCATCAGCATTGAATAATAATCCTCTATTTTGGTTTGTAACGAAGAATCCTGGAGCAATAGCATTTACTCTAATGTTTGCACCAGCAAAGTGAACAGCAAGCCATTGTGTGAAGTTAGAAACAGCAGCCTTAGCGCCTGAGTATGCAGGAATCTTTGTTAGAGGTCTATAAGCGTTCATTGAAGAAATATTAATAACGCTACCACCATTGTCTAACATATCTTTTGCAAATACTTGAGTTGTTAAGAAAGCACCCAAGAAGTTAATCTTAAATACGAAATCTACTCCACTTGGATCTAAGTCAAAGAAAGAAACCTTTGTTGGATCATCAATATCTGCTTTGTCAAAATACTCATTTGTTGTTGTTCCTTTTGGATTGTTACCACCAGCACCATTAATTAAAATTGTGCACTTTCCTAAATCCTTAAGGATTTGTTGATGAGCTGCTTCGATAGATTCCTTTTCTAAGCAGTTAACACCGTATGCCTTAGCAATAAAACCATCAGCAGTAATTTCATCAGCAACCTTTTGAGCTGCTTCTACTTTTAAATCTAGAACGGCAACCTTAGCACCATTCTTTGCGTATTCTTTTGCCATAGCACCACATATAACGCCACCACCAGCTGTAATTACTACAACTTCTCCACTCATATCAACTTTCATACTTATTTCTCCTATTTGTTAGCCTTTTCTACGGCTTCAATAATACCTTGTAGGTACATAGCACCAAGTGCTCTATCATATAGACCATAACCAGGTCTACCTGTTTCGCCCCAAATCATTCTTCCATGGTCTGGTCTTACATATCCATCAAAACCATCTTCATATAATGCCTTTACGATTTCATACATATCAAGACTTCCCTTTGAAGATAAGTGTCCAGATTCTTCAAAGCAATGATCTCCTGTAATCTTAATATTTCTTAAATGAACGAATGGCATTCTACCCTTGCAAGCATGGATGATATCTACAATATCATTAGTTGCTGCAACACCTAATGAACCTGTACATAAAGTAATACCATTTGCTGGAGAATCAACAATCTTTAAGAATCTCATTAAATTCTCTTTATTAGTAATTACTCTTGGTAAACCGAATATACCCCATGGTGGATCATCTGGGTGAATTGCCATTTTAATGCCGCTTTCCTCAGCAACTGGAATTACTTCCTTTAAGAATTTACCCATATTTTCCCAAAGCTTTTCTTCGTTAATATCCTTATATTGATTTAATAAATCCTTTAGGCCTTCTTTTGTATAACTACTATCCCAACCAGGTAAAGATAATTCACTAGTTAATGGATTCATAGAAAGAACCGTAGCATGGTCATATGCTAAGGCATTTGAACCATCTGTTAATTCTTTTGCCAAGTTACTTCTTAACCAGTCAAAAACAGGCATGAAGTTGTAACAAATACACTTAACGCCAGCCTTACCTAATCTTCTAATGTTTTCCTTATAGTTCTCAATTAATCTTGGAGCATTAGCATTACCAAGTTTAATATCTTCGTGAACTGGAACTGATTCAACTACTTCAAAAGTTAAACCATTATCATTACATTGCTTTTTCATCTTTAGAATGTTTTCCATAGGCCAAACTTCGCCTACAGGGACATCATAAATTGCAGAAACGATACCCTCTACTGCAGGAATCTGTCTAATGTAATCTAAAGTGATTTTGTCATTTTCTCCGTACCAACGGAATGTCATTTTAAAAGCCATATATTATTCCTCTATTATTTTTTTCGCATTTGTATAACATAATGCTTTAGCTATGCTAATAGCATCAGCATCAGCATCTTTTATTATTCCACCTAAGAAATCACATACTATTTGTCTATAATAATCGTGTCTTACATAAGATAAGAAGCTTCTTGAGTCTGTTAACATACCAACCATATTTGTAACGTGTAATAACTCAGTTACATATTCAAGAGTTTCATACATTCCTCTCTTATGGTCACAGAACCACCAAGAGATTCCCATATGTACTTTTCTAAAAGCACCACATAATGTGATTAGTGTGTAATACATACTTGGATTTAATGTATAGATAATAGTTTCAGGAAGTCCGTTCATTGAATTCAAGGCATCTAAAACCTCTCTAACTCTTCTAATATCTAAAGCATCGCCTACGCAATCAAAGCCAGCATCTCTACCACATTTTTCAAACATAGCAGTGTTGCTATTTCTAGTTACGCAAATATGTAATTGCATAGCCATATCTCTTTTTGCATATTCATTTCCTAAGAACACTAACATATATCCAACAAATGCTAGATATTCTTTTTCTGTATATTCACCATTAGCAAGTAACCTCTTGAAAGTTCTATCTGCTTCTTCTTTTGTTGCAATACCATCAGCAAAAGCCTCTGTACCAACGTCTGAGAACTTACAACCTAAAGATTTGAAATAATCCATTCTCTTTATGATTGCTTCTTCTAAAGAAGATAAGTCAGCAACTTTAACACCAGCAGCATCACCAAGCTTTGTGATATAGCTCTTATAGTTTCTATCCTTTGCTAGTAAAATATTATCTACTCTAAATGATGGAACTACCTTTACTGTAAATGATTTATCTTCAGCAATTAATTTATGATATTCAAGAGTATCTGTTGGATCATCTGTTGTTGCGATGAACTCAACATTAGCCATCTTAATAAGCTTTCTTGGAGATAACTTCTTTTCTTTAATTACTGCATTTGCCTTTTCCCAAATAGCCTTTGCGTTTTCCTTCTTTAGAGGAAGAGTAATGCCAAAGAACATTTCAAGCTCTAGTGCTACCCAATCTTGAATTGGATTGCCATAAGCTGTTGCAACTGTTTCAATAAAGTAATTAAACTTTTCTTCCCATGTTGCATCTCCAGTAATATACTTTTCATCAACGCCATTTGATCTCATCAAACGCCATTTATAGTGATCACCAGCAAGCCACATTACACCAATGTTATCGAATGGTTCATCTTCATAAATCTCTTTTGGAGATAAATGGCAATGGTAATCGATAATTGGTAAGTCCTTTACTTCTTTATAAAGAGCTTCAGCGAATTTGCTTTTTAGAAGATTGACTGGTCTATCTTTGAACTCTGCCACTTCCGTCGCCTCCTGCTAGTTTCATAACTTCATCTACACTAGCAATATTGAAATCGCCCTCAACTGTATGCTTTAAGCAAGAAGCTGCTACTGCATATTCAATTGTTTCTTGATTTGACATACCATGAGTTAAACCATAGATAAGACCAGCGCCAAAGCTATCGCCACCGCCAACTCTATCTACGATTTGAATTAAATATCTCTTAGACTTGACAGAACTTCCATCCTTGTCAATAAGAATTCCTGACCAACCATTTTCACTTGCAGATAAACTTTCTCTTAAAGTAAATGCAACCTTGCTTAATGTTGGGAACTTTTCGAATAATTGCTTACCGATTTCAACATATCCCTTATCTGAGATAACGCCAGATGTGATATCTGTTCCTGTTGCTTCGATACCAAATACATCTTTGCAGTCTTCTTCGTTAGAAATTAATACATCAACAAAGTTGACAAGTTCGCTCATTGCCTTGTTAGCTTCAACTGTTGTCCATAATTTCTTTCTAAAGTTAAGATCACAAGAAACTGTAATACCCTTTAATTTAGCTGTTCTTAGTAACACTCTCATAAACTTTACGGCATCTTCAGATAATGCTGGAGTAATACCTGTCCAGTGTAACCATGTAACATCCTTTAAAACTTCTTCAACGTTAAAATCTGAAACCTTCATTTCTGAGATTGAGCTATGAGCTCTATCATAGATAACTTGGCTTCCTCTTTGAGAGCAACCTTTTTCGCAGAAATAAATACCGATTCTATCTCCACCTCTAACGATTCTTGTTGTGTCAACGCCCCAACCTCTTAATTGGTTAATGCACTTGTCTGCAAGAACGTTCTTAGGTAATTTTGTAAAGAAAGCAACATCTTCACCAAATTGTGCTAAAGATACAGCAACGTTAGCTTCACCGCCACCGAATACTACATCTAAAGAGTCTGCTTGCATTAATCTCTTATAACCAGCAGGTTGTAATCTCATCATAATTTCGCCAACTGTTAAAATCTTTCCCATTATTTATTTCCCCCAATTATTGAATGTACTTTATTTACGAATTCTCTCGAAACTTCTTCGACAGCCTTGTAATCTCCTTTTTGAGCTCCCTTTGTAATAAATGAACCAGCACCAACTGCATAAGCACCTGCTTTGAACCATTCTTCAACATTCTCTAAGCTTACGCCACCTGTAGGCATAATGTTTGCTTGTGGTAATGGTCCCTTTAATGCCTTTAATCCCTTAGGTGTAGCAACATCTCCTGGGAATAACTTAATGATGTATGCGCCATATTCTAAAGCAGTAATAGCTTCGCTTGGTGTAAATACACCAGGCATAACAGCAACACCATATCTATTACATAGTTTCATTGTTTCAACATTTAAAGCTGGAGAAACAATAAATTGAGCACCAGCTAATATAGCAGCTCTTGCTGTTTCCGGATCTAATACAGAACCAGCACCAACAACCATATCTGTTCCTTTGTATTTGTCTACCAATGTCTTGATAATCTCATCTGCTCTTGGAACAGTGAAAGTAACCTCCATTAGTTTTATACCGCCAGCATAACAAGCCTCTACAGACTTAATTGCTTGCTCAACGCTATTGCCTCTAATGACAACAACGACACCTTCTTTCTTAACGGCTTCGAAAACCTCAAATTTGTTCATTACATTTACCTCACAAAATTGTCCGAAAAATGCGCTTTAAATAATCGCGAGCGCATAAACGATAATTTTATTATAAAAGTGTGCAAAAAATTTTACAATATCATTTTTATTTAAATTATGGACAAAACGGATAGTATAGGATTATAATAATTTTACTTTTCGGAAAAAGGGGTTAGTGTTATGCCAATTATTAATTACATCGGTAGAAACATGAAAACATACAATGTTTCTAATCATCAACATGATTACTGGGAAATTATTTATTGCACAAACGGAAACGGAGTTATCACAACAGCTAATGGACAAGCTGTTAAGTACACAAAAAATCAAGCAGTTATTATTCCACCAAATCTAGTACATTCAAATTCATCACAAAATGGATTTAGAAATATTCATATGACAGTAGCAAACTGGTCTCCAGTTTTCAAGAACGTTGTCGTTGTAAGCGACAATGAAAAGACTGATTTATATTCAGTTTTAAATATGTGTTTAAGATACTTCAATAGCGAAGAAAACGCACAATCCGACATTATCATGTCATTTACCGAATTAATTCTATCATTATTGAATGCATTCGGAGGAGCTACTCATACATCAAAATACATCGAGATTATCGCTAACGATATCCTTGAAAACTTCTCTGATCCAGATTTTGATTTCGAAGGAATTTATAACCAATTCGATCTTTCAAAGGATTACATTAGAAGACAATTTATTAAAGAAAAAGGAATCTCTCCTCTACAATTCTTAAACAATACAAGAATTAGCTTCGCACAAAAATTATTACTATCTAAGAATATCAATAATTATAAGATTTATGAGATAGCAGAAATGTGCGGTTTCACTGATCAATTATACTTCTCAAGAGTTTTCAAAAAGGTTACAGGAATCTCTCCAAAAGAGTTCACAGAAACACCTAGACTTGACAAGTACAACAGCGATTAATAAGTTTTTTATATGGACAAAAAAGTGAGGTTTTTATGCCTCACTTTTTTTATTATCTTTCCTTTGTAAATGCTAGTATTTAACAACAATTGTCTTGATTTCATATGGAGCAAAATCAAGCTTTGAGGTTGTTAATGGAGTAGGTTCTTGCTCAAGCATATTTGTTAATAATACTTCCTTAGCCTTTACACCGACTCTAAGCTTTGCTGTACATGGATTACCATATCTTTCATATAGTCTTAATACAAATCCCTTGCCCTCTTCTGATGGCTTAATTGTTTCTACAATTACATCCTCATTATCTACATCAACAATCTCTCCGATGTCTACATAATAATCACTAATTAATAATGGATAGTTAAAGCAGTATGCTTGCTTTACTACATCACTATCTTGCCATACACCCTCATGTGGATATAAAGCATAATTGAAATATTGCTTACCTCTATCGCAAGTTGGATCTGGGTA